>JGI24708J26588_10001574_pt1 | contig 18027 bp, 16 predicted proteins | sample BioPla1DNA2_FD_26588 | JGI IMG/M metagenome (IMG submission 26588) | reverse complement strand
TTCATGGATACTTTAAAAATTGATCTTTTTGAAGATGAAGTTTTTGTATTTACTCCGAAAGGTGATGTAAAGTCGCTTCCAAATGGTGCTACACCTATTGATTTTGCCTTTGATGTCCATACAGATGTAGGTTTAAGTTGTTTTGGAGCAAAAGTGAATGGACGTATTGTTCCATTAAGCTATATTTTAAAAAATGGCGATTTTGTTGAAATTCTAACTAGCAAAACAGCCAATCCCACCCGCGATTGGTTAAATTACGTTAAGACCTCTAAAGCCCGTAGTCGCATTCGTTCGTGGCTGAAGGAAGAGCAACGGGAAGAAAATGTTAACCGGGGAAGAGAGCTCTTAGAAAGGGAAGCTAAAAAGCTTAATTTAGAAGTACGAGAGGTTTTGCAAGAAGAGAACTTAGANAAAACCGCGAGAAAATACGGAGTGAGCACCTCTGATGAGCTCATAGCCAGCATTGGATCGGGAAGAATTTCGGTGACTCAGGTAATGCAAAAATTAACAGGACAAGAATCTGTTGAGCGTAGGAGATTACCGGAGGTAAAGCAACGGGTAACAAAAGAAGTTACGCGGGGTGTTGAAATAGAAGGCGTAGACAATATACTTGTACGTTTTTCTAAGTGTTGTAATCCCGTTCCGGGTGACGAAATTGTAGGCTATATTACTCGTGGCCGAGGAATTTCGGTTCATCGTGCCGATTGTCCCAACGTCTTAAGTTTAAGTGCCGATGCAGGCCGTCAGATAGATGTTTTTTGGAATGTTGCCGAGGGGGACACATATCAGGTTGAGATCGAAATCGAAGGTATTGATCGACCTAATTTCCTTTTAAGCATCATGAATGCACTTTCGGAACGGAAAACTACGGTTGAGGCTGTTACTGCGAGAACNGTTAGACATGAATCGGCCACGGTGCAGCTAATCTTGGAGATTAGGGATGTTGGACATTTAAATGACGTAATGCAGGGCTTAAGACAAGTGGACGGTGTCTTGGATGTTCACAGGGCGAACCCGACCTAAAAGTANAAAGGATGATGCAGAGTGCGGGCTGTTGTGCAAAGAGTTAAGTGGGCAAGTGTGCTTGTGGAGGAAAATACTGTAGCAGATATAGGGAAGGGACTTTTAGTGCTTTTAGGAGTAGGCGAAGAAGACACCGCCGAAGATGCCCATTATCTTGCGAATAAAATTGCCCATTTACGGATTTTTTCAGATCACGAAGATAAAATGAACCTAAGTGTACAAGACATAGGGGGCTCGATTTTGGCAGTCTCGCAATTTACTCTTTATGGGGATTGTCGTAAGGGAAGAAGACCGAGTTTTAGTTCGGCNGCTCCACCCAAATTAGCAGATCTACTTTACGAAGAATTTATTAACACGGTGGAAAAGTTGGGCGTTGAAGTTAAGGCCGGGGTCTTTCAAGCCCATATGGAAGTTACCCTACTCAATGACGGTCCGGTTACCATGTTATTAAGTAGTGAGGGGGAATTCTAAATGAAGATTGAAAGATTCCGGGTTAACTTCATGGACGTTAACTGTTATGTTGTGTACCACGAAAAAGAAGCCATAGTTGTCGATCCCGGAGATGCTTCGGAGCAGGTACTCACTTATATTAATCAAAGAGATCTAAAGGTCGTTGCCATAATTAATACACACGGACATGCCGATCATATCATGGGGAATGCTTGGTTTATGGAAAAAACCAAAGCCCCTTTATGGATACACGAGAAAGACGCGGAATATTTGNGCAATCCTGAAATGCATCTAGGCTCCCTGATAAATATGGATGTTCCTACAGTTGAAGCCGGACGTTTTTTGAAAGATGGCGATGTGATTAATGTGGGGAATAAGAGCCTAGAAGTGATGCACACACCTGGTCATTCTCCAGGTGGAATTTGTCTTTATGCACCGAATCTATTAATTAGTGGCGATACCCTATTTAAAAATTCCGTTGGGCGATGGGATCTACCGGGCGGGAATTTAGATGTTCTTAAGGAAAGCATCTTACGTTTAGGTAGATTACCCATTGAAACAGTGGTTTACCCCGGACATGGACCGAGCACAACAATTGAGCACGAAATTATCAACAATTCGTTTTTATAATTCCTTTAAGGGAAGTGGAACGCATAGGTATTCCTTTTCATTTCAAAGAAGANCACTTTGAGATTGTGGCTCCCGAATTTCTAATACCCACAATTGAGGCAACTATAAGATCTGTGTTACCGAGGGCACAATTCGGTACGGGAATGAAACTAACAGCCCATTACAAATGGGAAGACGATAGTTCGCTGCCTTTGCAGGTTGGTATTAATTTAAGCGAGACCACACCATGGGTTTATAGTGATAGTGAAATATTGGATCCTGTTTATATCGAAGTTGATCGAAAAAGAAGAATCAAAGAGAGAATTCGCCTTGGTGTGCAACGTGTTTTGGAAGAACGATTTGCTTTGTCCACGGGTTCTTGGGGTATTTTAAAAGGTGTGAGACCAACAAAGCTAGTACACAGCCTGCACGATCGGGGCTTTTTTAATGATCAAATAGAGTTTTTATTACAGGATGTTTACGCTTTAAATTCCGAAAAGATTGATTTACTTATGGATGTTGTGGAAAGGCAAAGAAATTTCTTTAACCCATCAGTTAATAATCCTATTAGTGTTTATGTTGGTATCCCTTTCTGCCCCACACGTTGTAGTTATTGTTCGTTTGCTGCTTACCCTTTAAAAACACATGGACATTTATTTAATGATTTTCTACAAGCATTAAAGAGTGAAATTGAACAGCTTGGCGCACTCATAAAAGATATTGGTCTTGATGTTGAGACAATTTACTTAGGCGGGGGAACACCAACAACCGTGCAGGGCAAAGATTTATCTGAATTGCTTGATTTGATCCAAGAAAACTTTATAACTGATAATACTACGGAGTTTACTGTGGAGGCAGGAAGGCCGGAAACTCTTTTAGCAGATACGATAGGTATCTTGAAAAAAGCCGGAGTAGATAGAATAAGCATTAATCCACAATCAATGCACGATGCAACATTAAAAGCCATTGGCCGCGAACACACGGTCAAGCANGTGTACGAAGCATTTTCATTGGCACGTGACGCGGGGATTCCCATTATAAACATGGATATTATACTAGGCTTGCCCGGGGAAGAACTTATTCATGTGGAAAAAACACTTGAGCGGGTGTTCAATTTGAAACCGGATAACCTTACGGTACATAGTTTGGCCCTAAAAAGAGCTTCTCGCCTNAAAAAAACNTTCGAGCAGGAGTTTATCGCCCATAAGCAAGGCGAAGTCATGGCTCGTCTAGCTAGGGAAGTGGCACTATCAGCGGGCATGGTGCCCTATTATTTATATCGGCAAAGACATATTCTAGGAGATTTGGAGAATGTTGGTTACGCTTTTCCCCAAACAGAATCTGTTTATAATATTCAAATGATGGAAGAAAGGCAGACGGTTCTGGGTTTGGGTGGGGGTTCAATAACCAAATTAGTGTCTCCTGATCTAAGCTTAAAAAGATTAGTCAACCCTAAATGTCCCGCGTCTTATAGCCAGCTTGTAAAGGGCGGTATAAAGCCTAAAATTGACCAAATTCGGAAACACTTAGTGGTTTGACAGGGTATTTTATTTAAAGTACAATTGTTGTGTTGGTCTTTCTAGTAATGAAAGGGTTGGTGTAATGTTTTTCCAAAAGATGCGTAATCAGATGAAAACCATTGTAATTATCGTGGTCGTGGCCATGGCCGGTGGGTTGCTATGGGCGGGGGGCTCTTTTTTCTTTGGACGTAAAGATAAAGACCAGGTACAAGCTAGCGCCATGGTTGCCACGGTAAATGGTGAGGGTATTTCTCAATATGACCTTCATCAAGCTTTTCTCACACAATTACAGAAAGTTGAGCAAGAACAGGGCAGATTGCCCGGTATAGCTTATGAAGCAGTAAAATTTGATGCACTCGATACTTTAATAGGAAATGCAGTAATTATCCAGGAAATTAATAATCGGAAGATGACTGCTTCGAAAAAAGAAATTGATGAAGAATTGCAGTTTATTATTGATCAATTTCCCAGTAAAGATGATTTCAAACTACAGTTACAAATGCTTGGTTTGTCCGAAGAAATTCTAAGGGCTCAAATCACTGAAGAAATAAAATTTGAGAAATTAAAAAGGGAGATTCTTAGCGAACATGAAGTAAGTGAGCAGGAAATAAAAGAGGCTTACGAGCGTGTTCGGACTTCCCATATCTTAATAGTCCCNGAGGTTTCCGAAGAGGTTTCCGAAGAGGAGCAGTGGGCTATTGCCGAGAAGAATGCTTGGGAAATTTATGAGCAAGTCACAGAGGAAAACTTTGCTGAACTTGCAAAAGAGCATTCAGCGGACAGCAGTAGTGACAACGGGGGAGATCTAGGCTTTATCTCTCGAGGAGATACCATACCCGAGTTTGAGAACGTTGCTTTTGATCTTTCTGTGGGTGCGATTAGTGAGCCTGTAAAATCAATGTATGGTTATCACATTATTACCGTAACAGAGCGTCAAGAGGCCGAAGGCGAAGAATTCGATAAGGTACGCAACAAACTTGCTGATCTTATCAGGCAAAATAAGGGCAGAGACGATTTAATTGCGTGGTTCGAAAAAGTGGAAGAAGAAGCAGATATTGTTTATATTGATCTTGCCATGAATGCTTTTGCCCAAGTTCAAAAAGGAAATTATGAAGATGCCGTTCATTATTATAATTTGGCCATCGAAGAGCAACCCAACGATGGATATCTCTATGCTTCGTTAGCTGAAGTATATAAGGAGTTAGATAATCCCACNGAGGCCATAAATCAATACGTTAAAGCAACGGAGATATTTAATAATGATCAATGGCTGTATATGTCTTTAGGAAACTTATATATTGAAGAAGAGCGAATTGATGAGGGTGTTGAAGCACTGTTAAGGGCTTCCGAATTAGCACCTAATGATTTTTTTANCCAGCTAAGTATTTATGGGCAAATTAATGAACTCGAGCGCTATGATGACGCTAAGATAGTCGAAGAGCGAATCGCTGCATATCAAGAGATGTTGAAAGAAAGTTCCCTAGCTGAAGAGTCTGCGACAGACGTTATTGAATTAAATGATGAAGAAACGACGGAATAATAATCGGGTTCCCGGCGAGTGAGGCATCACTCGCCTTTTTTACAAGTGGAGGTAATGTATAATGAAACTAACTACAAAACCTAGGGGTACTAACGATATCGGGCCCGGGGAAATCGAGCTTTGGTTGGAACTGGAAGAAAAAATNAGGTGGGTATGTCACGCTTATGGATATACCGAATTGCGCACGCCTATTTTTGAACATACGGAGTTATTTCAACGGGGTATTGGTGAAACCACTGATATTGTGGAGAAAGAAATGTACACTTTTATTGATCGGGGCGATAGAAGTCTAACCCTTCGTCCAGAAGGAACTGCACCTGTCGTTCGTTCCTATTTAGAAAATAAAATGGGTGCCGGCGCTCTTCCGGTTAAGCTTTTTTATTACGGACCCATGTTCCGTTATGAAAGACCGCAGGCCGGTAGGTATCGTCAATTTACGCAGTTCGGTCTAGAAGTGTTGGGATCCGCAGATCCCTTACTAGATGTGGAAGCAATTGTTTTACCAATGGAGTTATATAAGGCTTGTGGACTCAGTGGATTTGAGGTAGAAATCAATAGTATCGGGTGCCCAACTTGCCGGAAAGAATACCGCGATAAACTGGTTGCTTATGCCGAGCCCTATAACGATGAACTTTGCGGTAGTTGTCAAAGTCGCTTACACCGAAATCCATTGCGTTTACTGGATTGTAAAGTGGAAAAATGCAAGGAAATCATGGAAAATGCCCCTAGTATTTTGGATTATTTATGTGGCGACTGCAAAGAGCATTTCAATATGGTTATTACTTATTTAGATGCCCTTGATATAAAATATAAACTTAATTCCCGTTTAGTTCGCGGTTTTGANTATTATACCCGAACCGTGTTTGAGATGACCTATGCCGGTCTCGGCTCGCAAAACGCTATAGGTGGCGGTGGGCGTTATGATGGTTTGATTGAAGAATGTGGTGGGCCTCCAACTCCCGCAGTGGGTTATGCGGTAGGTGTGGAAAGATTACTTTTGGCTCTTAAGTCTCAAAATAGCTCGGACTTTACCTCCAAGGGGCCGAAAGCATACCTTGTTCATTTTGGTGGTGAAACCAAGTTAAAAGCAGCGGAGATCGCATACTTTCTACGGGGACAAGGTTTATGGATTGAATTGGATTATTTAGATCGTAGTGTTAGAGCACAAATGAAGGCGGCGAATCGCCTTAAGAGCGAAAACGTGCTGGTTTTTGGGGAAGATGAACTCAGCCGTAATGCGGTTGTTGTTAGGAATATGGGTAGTGGGGAAGAAAAACAAGTTAATTTGGGCGATTTGAAACAATTATTGATTACATTAGGGGCTGATACTGAATGACTGAATGGATGCGGACTCATCATTGTGGGAATTTAAATAAAAGTAATGTAGGGGAGACCGTGACATTAAATGGCTGGGTAAATCGGCGAAGGGATCTGGGTAAAGTAATTTTCGTCGATTTAAGAGATCGATCCGGTTTAGTGCAGATCGTTCTTGACCCGGAAATCCTGGGAGTTGAAAATTTTCCCGTGGCCGAGGGATTACGCAGTGAATTCGTAATTTCCGTTACCGGTCAAGTAGAAACGCGACCTGTGGGTCAAGAAAATCCCAATTTGGAAACGGGAGAAGTGGAAATTCATATAAGTAAACTCAAGGTCTTATCTGAAGCCAAGACCCCACCATTTCCCATCCATGATGCCTCTTCTGTGGAAGAAGCTTTGCGACTTAGATATCGTTACCTAGATTTACGTAGTAAGGAACTGCAAAACACCATGATTTTACGGCACCGTGCTGTTTCGGCCATTCGTTCTTTTTTCGATAGTAAGGGATTTTTAGAGATAGAAACACCGCTCTTAATTCGATCCACACCGGAAGGGGCAAGGGATTATATTGTGCCCAGTAGAGTGCATCCGGGAGAATTCTACGCATTGCCACAATCACCGCAATTATTTAAGCAACTGTTAATGATCGGTGGATTTGAGAGATATTACCAAGTGGCGAAGTGTTTTAGAGATGAAGATTTAAGGGCTGATCGTCAACCGGAGTTTACTCAAATTGACGTGGAGATGTCCTTCGTTGATCGTGATGCAGTAATGGAGATTATGGAAGAGATGATTACCAAAGTCTTGTCAGAGATAAAAAATGTGGAAATTCAATTACCCATTCCTCGCATTAGTTACGAAGAAGCAATGAACCGTTATGGATCTGATAAACCGGATACGCGTTTTGCCATGGAGATCAATGATGTTACTGATCACTTAAAACAAAGCGAATTCAGGGTGTTTGCCGATACAATCAAATCCGGCGGGGTTGTTAAGGGTATTAATGTTAAAGGCGCCGGAACTTACACTAGAAAACAGATTGACGATCTCAGTGAACAAGCAGTAAAATTTGGTGCAAAGGGTCTTATGTGGTTGATATTAGAAGAAGATAATGTACGCTCTCCCATTGCCAAGTTTTTGCAACCATCCGAGCTGAATGATATTGAGAAAAAGTTACAGGCGGAACCAGGCGATTTATTGCTCTTAGTTGCCGGAGATAATGCATTAGTTTGCGATGTTCTGGGACGGTTACGTTTGATTTTAGGTAAAGAGCTTAATTTAATTGATGAAAATGAATTTAGATTATTGTGGGTTGTGGATTGGCCGCTATTAGTTTATGATGAAGAACAAAATCGTTATGTCGCGGCCCATCACCCATTCACTGCACCTTTGGATGAAGATATTGATCTTTTAGAAAACGATCCGGGTAAAGCTCGTGCTAAAGCTTATGATCTTGTGCTCAATGGTGTTGAACTCGGTGGGGGAAGCATTCGTATTACTAATAGATCATTGCAAGAAAAAATGTTTAAGGCTTTAGGATTTTCCATGGAAGAAGCCATAGAACAATTTGGTTATTTCATGGAAGCTTTTGAATATGGTGCACCTCCCCACGGCGGTATTGCCTTTGGTCTAGATCGCTTGATCATGCTCTTGGCGGGGACCAATTCAATTCGTGATGTCATCGCCTTCCCCAAGACGGTTAGCGCGTCTGATTTGATGATTGAGGCTCCGTCAGTTGTAAGTGAGAGGCAGTTAGATGAATTAAAGATTAGCTTGAGAGACTAAGTGTCTTAGCTAGGTCATGGACGATATTTGACCCCCTAGAAATCACCATACCGGTTACAAAGTGGTCTATGATTTTGTACCGAACCGATATTTCTAGACTGTCCATAATCCCGATATTGGTCATCCAAGCCACGCAAATGCCCAAAAACCCCGCGATGAAGGGAATGTAGTTTCTGTTGAGACTGGGGAGGGCAGCTTTGATTGTATTTGTCAATATTTCTACTAAAAAAGCAATTGCTAGAACCTTTACCTAGTAAAACATCCATCTAAACACCCCCTTTACTTAGATCTATGTGCCCTAAATTCCCCATAGAACTGGGAAAAATCGGTACAAGCAAGGGGTTGAAACTGAACTTTAGGTATGATATCATCAATTTAGAAACGAACCCCTACTGTGCTCGCGATCAATCTGGCCTCGTTATGAGCCAACATCATAACACAGGGAACTTTAACTCTGATTAACTCGGGCGGGCCGTTTTTAGACGGAAGCCCAAATTAATCAGGTGGGTACCCACCTGCCACATGCAGGTTCATTCAGGTCAGCACTAGCGGTATGGTGGGGGGTTTAGATTTAATACCCCTTTCGGGGTATTTTTTTTGGAGGATATTATGGAACATCGATTCTCACGAACGGAAATGGTCATAGGACAAGAAAATTTATTGCGGTTACAAACAACCACCGTTGCCATTCTAGGCTTAGGTGGTGTTGGTGGTTACATAGCAGAATCGTTAGCCCGCTCCGGTGTGGGCTCTTTAATCTTAATAGATCATGATAAGGTCAGTATAACTAATCTAAACAGACAGATTATTGCACTGGAATCAACGCTCGGATGTGCGAAAGTAGAAGTGATGGCAGAAAGAATAGCCCAAATAAATCCACAGTGTAAGGTGATAATTCATGAGGAATTTTACGATTCCGGTAATCATGATCAATTGATTCCTAAAAATGTGGATTTTGTGGCAGATGCCATAGATAGTGTGGGACCCAAGGTTGCATTAATAAAAAGATGTTTAGATGAAAAGATCCCCATAATCTCATCGCTGGGAACAGGTAACAAATTGGATCCGACGCGATTAATAATTACCGATATTGCTCAAACACACACTTGCCCATTGGCACGGGTGGTTCGCCAAGCTTTAAGGAAGCGTGGTATTAATAGTGGGCTTCCTGTCGTATTTACAGATGAAAATGTCCAAGGAAGGCGCGATGGTGCTGTTCCGGGAAGTACCTCTTTTGTTCCACCAGTATCGGGCTTGATTATGGCGAGTTGGATAGTCCGTCAGGTTTGTAAGGAGGAGTAAATTATGGACTTGTTTGAACAAAGTGAGCTAAGATNCAAAGATGCCCCTTTGGCAGTACGTATGCGCCCAAATAGTTTAGGCGAATATGTTGGACAAGAACATATTTTAGGTGAAGGAAAACTATTACGTAGAGCAATAGAAGAAGATATACTCCGCTCAATCATTTTATATGGCCCTCCGGGTGTGGGGAAAACAACTTTAGCNTATGTTATTTCCCAGACAACTAAAGGCGTTTTTCTTGATGTGAGTGCTACCACAACGGGCGTGGCAGAATTGAAGACACTTATGGAACAGGCACGTGACCGAAGGGCGTTTCACGGTCAACGCACAATTCTNTTCGTAGATGAAATTCAAAGACTGAATAAGGGTCAACAGGATGTTCTTTTACCCGCGGTTGAGCAAGGTGATTTAGTTTTAATTGGGGCCACAACTGAAAACCCATACTTTGAGGTTAACGCTGCACTACTAAGTAGATCGCAAATTTATAAATTGGAGCCTTTAAAAAAGCAAGATCTTTGTTCTTTGGCAAAGTTTGCACTTGAGGCNCCACATGGGCTAGGTTCATTTCCTGNTACTGTTACGGAAGAGGCCGTGGATCACCTTATTCGCGTTTCCAACGGTGATGCCCGTGTTTTGCTAAACATTTTGGAGTTTGCTGTTTTAACTACGTTATCTAATAACGAAGGTATAAGGGAAATAGATTTAAATATTATTGAAGAGGCTNCACAGGCCCAAAGAGTAAATTATGATAAAAGCGGCGATAACCATTATGATGTTACATCTGCGTTTATAAAATCTCTCCGCGGAAGTGACCCTGATGCGGCTCTTTACTGGTATGCCCGTATGCTTTATGCAAACGAAGATCCCCGCTTTATTGTGCGGCGCCTATTGGTACACGCCGCGGAGGATGTTGGTCTCGCGGATCCAAATGCCCTACTGATGGCACAAGCCGCGGCTTTGGCGTTGGAGTGGGTGGGAATGCCTGAAGCTCGCTTACCTATAGGACAAGCAATAATTTACATTGCCACTGCTCCAAAGAGCAATTCGGTGCTTACGGCGGTGGAATCTGCCCTTGAGGTAGTTTCTAAAACCGGTGCTGAACCTGTTCCCAGTCACTTGCGGGATACGCATTACGAGGGTGCCTCTAAATTAGGTCACGGACTCGATTACAAGTACCCCCATGAATTTTCCCATCATTATGTTAAACAAGACTATCTTCCGGAGAACGTACGCAATTTAAAACTATACCGTCCCTCTAATCAAGGCAGGGAAAAATTGATTAAAGAAAGATTAGAATACTTTGCTAATTTAAAACAACAATAGCCGCGTGGAGCGGCTGTTTTTTTGTCTCTTTTACTGTTGACAGCAATAAAAAGATTGTGCTATGATTAACATGTTCAATCCCTACGAACTTAGTCGGGATTAAACAAGGAGGTGTATGCATGAGGATCTCCACAAGGGGAGAATATGGTGTTCGTGCCATGTACGATCTGGCATTACATCATGGGCAAGGTCCCATCCCTTTAAAGCAAATAGCCGAAAGGCAGCTTGTTTCAGAACATTACCTAGAGCAGCTTATATCTGCATTGCGCAAAGCTAATCTTGTTATTAGTAAACGGGGCGCCCATGGAGGCTATGAGTTGGCTGATGATCCCGGTAATATTCGTGTTGGAGATATCATTAGAGTGTTAGAAGGACCTATTACTCCAATGGATTGTTTAGATACACGTAGCGGAACGGGGCCATATTGCAGTCATCCGGAGCTTTGTGTATTACGAAATTTATGGAAGTCTCTCCAAGATAGTATGGAGCAGGTCTTAGATAACACAACGCTGGAGGATTTGAGGCAAGATGCCTACAGACTAGGGGTGGCAGGAGAATAATGGGACAAATTTATATGGATCACGCGGCTACGACTGCGGTTAGGCGAGAAGTTGCTGAAGCCATGAAACCTTTTTTTACATCGAAATTTGGTAATTCTTCGAGTGTGTATGATTTGGGTAGAGAGGCTAGGCGTGGTCTTGATCAGGCTAGAGATAAGATATTTAAGCTCTTGGGCGCGGAGAGAGCCGAAGAAATAATTTTTACTTCAGGCGGCTCCGAGGCTAATAATTTAGCAATTAAAGGTGTTGCTTGGGCTTATGCAAATAAAGGAAAACATATTATCACAAGTTCAATTGAACNCCCCGCCGTTTTAGATACGGCAAATTGGTTAACCCAGTTTGGTTTTGAGCTAACTGTGTTGCCTGTGGATGAATATGGCTTAGTAGATTCGCAAAAAGTGGCGAGTGCACTAAGACCCGATACAATTTTAGTTTCCATAATGCATGCAAATAATGAGATAGGCACTATTCAACCAATTAGTGAAATAGGTAAAATAGTAAGGCAACACGGTGCACTTTTTCATACCGATGCAGTGCAAACAGCCGGTAGCCTAGATTTGGATGTCGATGAATTAAACGTTGATTTACTGTCCATATCAGCTCATAAATTTTATGGTCCCAAGGGTGTTGGAGCCCTCTACGTGCGCCGAGGCGTTCGCTTAGAACCCCTTATTCACGGCGGTGCACAAGAAAAGCGAAGAAGAGCAGGTACAGAAAATGTTGCCGGAATAGTTGGTATGGCAACTGCTCTTGAGTTAGCCCAAACCGAACGGAAAGTGGAAAGTGCCCGTTTGACAAAATTAAGGGATAAACTCATAAAAGGTCTTCAAATAATTCCTGATACAAAAGTAAATGGCGATTTAGAAAATAGGCTTTCAAATAACGTGAATGTGTGTTTTAAGTATATTGAGGGGGAATCATTACTTTTGAATTTGGATTTGAAGGGTATAGCGGCATCTAGTGGCTCTGCATGCACTTCCGGTTCATTGGATCCTTCACATGTACTTTTGGCCATGGGATTGTCTCACGAGATAGCCCATGGTTCCCTAAGGTTGACATTGGGTCGTGAGAATACTGAAGCCGATGTTGACTACTTGTTGGAAGTTGTACCGGAAATTGTGGAACGTTTAAGGGCAATGTCCCCTTTATATCAATGACAGGAGGATGAAAAATGTATTCTGATAAGGTTATGGATCATTTTACTAATCCACGTAATGTGGGGGAAATTGCCGATGCTGACGGTGTTGGCGAGGTCGGTAACTCTCGATGCGGCGATATCATGAAGATTTGGATCAAAGTTGAAAACGATGTTATCACCGATATTAAATTTAAGACTTTTGGTTGCGGTGCAGCAATTGCCACATCCAGTGTAATCACGGAATTAGCCATCGGTAAAACTTTGACCGAGGCCGAAGAAATTACTAATCAGGCGGTTGCCAGTGCACTAGAGGGACTTCCACCCTTGAAAATGCACTGTTCGAACTTGGCCGCGGATGCACTTAAATCCGCAATCGAAGATTATCGTAAAAATACTGCAACCACAGCATCTTAAAGACTTATAGCCACCGGATCTTGTTATCGCCAACGATAATGAAATCCGGTGATTTTTTTGTTTAAACTTGGAGAAGCTAATACTAAATATAAAGATGAGGTGAATCACTTGGGTAATGGTCGAGGCATTATGATGGCAGGATTAGCGGGATTGGCCGTGGGAATTTATGTGGGCAATACTATGAAAAAGGGCATGGTACCCAGACAGCTTCGGTCCACGGGTAAGACTATAATCAGAAGGGCGCGGGGTACTGTTGGCAGGCAATTGAATGATTGGTTGGAATAAAGATTGTGTCAAAAAGAATTTGGTGGACATTAGTCCTAGTTGGTTTAATTGCCTTTCTATATCGGGTCAGAACAATCCTGACCCCTTTCTTATTTGCGATCATAATTGCTTACATCTTGTATCCTTTAATTTTGATGGTGGAAAGAAGAGGAACCTCAAGGGCAGTGGCGATTTTAGTGGTCTATTTGTTCTTCTCGGCATTCACAGGTGTTATTCTCTGGACAGTATTGCCTAGACTTGTCACAGAATTGGAGACAATTGTTCGTAAGCTACCTGATCAAGCAAGGCAATTAGAAGAAATGGGACAAGGTACGATCGATTCATTAAACAGAATTGACCTACCTACAACCATTCGAGATGGTTTAAATATTCTTATGGAAAGAATTGAAATAGCTTTAGAGAATCTTGCGGGTAAGTTTACTGTGGTCCTTATGGGGGCTTTTGCCAACATTGTCTCTTTAATTATCTCCCCCATACTGGCTTTCTATTTTCTACGGGATCATAAATCCATGAGAGAAAGAACACTTCAATATGTGCCCGCCAAGTATCGTGGCGATGTGCAAAACATAATGCGGGAGATTAACATCGCTTTAAATGGGTTTTTCAGGGGTCAGCTCCTTGTTTGTCTATTTGTGGGAATCTTTATTTATGCAGGACTATTCTTTTTAAAAATTCCCTATGCCCTTTTNATTGGTCTNGTNGCAGGTCTTTTTGATATCATTCCTTATTTCGGTCCGGTGCTGGGTTTTTTGCCCGCGGCCGCATTCGCCTTAATGAAATCGCCTCTAACTGTATTGTGGGTCTTTCTCATCTTCGTTGCAGCAAATCAAATAGAAAACGGCATCATTTCCCCTAAAATTATTGGTGACCGCGTAGGGCTGCATCCCCTTATTGTAATCTTTGCAGTCTTTGTTGGTGGGGATCTCATGGGTATTGTCGGTATGCTTTTGGCAATACCCGTAGCCGCAACCATAAGGGTGATCNTGGAATATTTCCTTTTGCGGAAGCCTAAAAGGGCGTCGTAATACCTTAAGCAATAAACGGAAATATCAAAGATGCATAACCTTTCTCTTTATAACGCCAAATACCTATTGGCAAAGGGTTAAAGTAGCTTTTAGCGTAGGCGATTGTGTTGACAATGTGCGGTCAGTTCGTTAATATTAGTTGTAGTTAGGTAGCAAGAAATGGAGGGAACCGCCCACGCGGATACTATGAAAAGTTATACAGTTGATCAAATTAGAACAATGTTTCTAGAATTCTTTGAAAGCAAGGATCATCGAATTTTACCAAGTGCATCTTTGATTCCCCACGGGGATCCCACATTACTACTGACAGTGGCGGGTATGGTACCCTTTAAACATTATTTTTTAGGTTTGGAAAAACCCGTACATCCTCGGGTTACAACCAGCCAAAAATGTATTCGCACCGGTGATATAGAAAACGTGGGACTCACGGATCGCCACGGTACTTTTTTCGAAATGCTCGGTAATTTTTCTTTTGGTGACTATTTTAAGAAAGAAATCATTCCATGGTCTTGGGAATTTTCCTTAGATTATCTTAATCTTCCCGCTGATAAATTGTGGATCACAATTTATCTAGATGACGATGAAGCCTTCGAAATTTGGAACAAGGANGTGGGGGTTCCGGCCGAACGTATAGTACGCCTCGGAAAAGAAGATAACTTCTGGGAAACAGGTGCCGGTCCTTGTGGACCTTGCTCAGAGATTCATATAGATCGCGGTGAAGAATTTGGTTGCGGAAAGCTTGATTGCAAACCCGGTTGCGATTGTGAACGTTTTATGGAATTTTGGAACTTAGTTTTTATTCAATTTCACCAAGATGGGGACAAGTATATTCCCTTGGATCAAAAAAGCATAGATACCGGTATGGGGTTGGAAAGAGTAGCCGCTCTTTTACAAGGGAAAACCAGTATTTTCGAGATTGATAATTTGCGTCCCATCTTAGATGGGGTTTCTAAGATAGCTAAGGTTGGTTATGGAGAAGATCCCAAATCCGATATTTCTTTAAGGGTAATTACTGACCATGCTAGGGCGGTCGCTTTTCTTGTTGCAGATGGTGTCTTGCCCAGTAATGAGGGTAGAGGTTATGTTTTACGTCGGCTAATTCGTAGGGCTATACGCCACGGTCGTTTATTAAATATATCCGAGTCGTTCCTCAATAGGGTGGTGGAGATGGTTATTGCGCAAATGAAAGCCGCCTATCCTGAACTTGTGGAACGTGCTGATTATGTTTATAAGGTGGTTGGATTAGAAGAAGAACGCTTTAACGAGACTTTAGAGCAAGGAATTGGGTTGCTCTCTGATCTTGTTGTAAAAGCAAAAAAAGCGGGTTTAACTGAGATTGCCGGCAAAGATGCGTTTTTACTTTATGATACTTTTGGTTTTCCATTGGATCTCACTAGAGAAATTTTAGATGATGATAATATGACTGTGGATGAAATCGGCTTTAAACAGGCAATGGAGGCCCAAAGGGAAAGAGCACGTAAATCAAGGGCTGATTACGGTTATTTAGATAGTAGTCTCGAAGTGTTTAAGGATCTTGCCGGATCGGTAACGACTGAATTTGTGGGTTACGAGCAAAATAAGATCAATACCAAGATCAAAGGAATCATCTTAAACNGTGTAAGTGTAGAGACTGTAGAAGAAAAAGCCCAGGTTGAAATAATACTAGAGCAAACTCCTTTTTATGCAGAAGGAGGGGGACAAGTCGCTGATCGGGGATTAATCACAACTAACACAGGTTCCGTACGTGTTAATGATGTTAGGGAACCGGTACATGGTCTCATCAGCCACTTGGGTGTTGTTGAAACCGGCTACATTTCAAAGGATAATGACGCCGAAGCTTCCATTGACCTTGGAAGACGACAAAATACAGCCAGGCATCATACTGCAACGCATCTGTTACATCGTGCTTTAAAAGATATTCTAGGTGATCATGTTAACCAAGCAGGTTCTTATGTAGGTCCTGAAAGCTTGCGTTTTGACTTTACCCATTTTCAAGGTTTAACCGATAGTGAATTAGAATTAATTGAAGCGAAAGTTAATGAAGAAATTTTGAAAGATTCCCAGGTAACTTCCGAGACAACTGACTTAGAAAGTGCAAAAAAGCAAGGGGCAATGGCGCTGTTTGGAGAAAAGTATGAGACGGAAGTGCGGATGATTCGGGTAGGGTCTGATTCATTGGAACTATGTGGAGGCACACATGTTCAATCAACGGGACAGATCGGGCTTTTCAAATTGATATCAGAAGGTAGTGTGGCCGCAGGGGTCCGTCGTATTGAAGCAGTGGTCGGTACTGGAGCACTTGAATATGTACGCGGTCAAGAAAGTGTTTTGAAAGAATTGCAGTCTAAGTTGCAAACTCAGATAAAAGACTTACCTGCGCAAATAGATCGTATATTGGAAGACAACAAAAGATTAGAAAGAGAATTAGCTACTTTTAAACAGCAGACAGTGCTTGGTGCTCTAGATGAGTTAATTGCTGGTGCCGAAAAACTTGAAGACGGTGCTATTGTTGTGGCAGAAGTAGAAGCCGCCAGCCCTGAAGATATGAGAACTTTGGGGGATCGTATTCGTGATAGGCTAGATCCTGTTGCAATCATGCTCGCCGCGAAAAATGAAGATAAAGTTCTGTTTTTGAGTATGGTCTCCAAAAGTTTAGTTAAAAAGGGCGTCCATGCCGGACAAGTCGTAAAAACCGCTGCTCAGATTTGCGGAGGAGGAGGCGGTGGCCGACCTGATATGGCTCAGGCAGGTGGGCGCATACCGGAAAAATTACCAGAGGCACTGGAAAAAAGTAAAATACTCTTTGGTGAACAAATGAAAGGAATTAAGTAAGTCCGAAAGAATATAGATTAGTTAAGGGCTTTTTATTTTAATTTGTTAGGGGGGATCACCGTGAAAGATAATCTTGATAAAACTGCTTTGTTTCGCTATAAAGAAATTGAAGAAGAAACATCAACTGTACGAGTGGTTTTAAACGAAGTATATGAAGCCCTTCAAGATAAGGGATACAATCCTTTTGGTCAGATTGTTGGTTATTTAATGTCAGGAGATCCCACTTTTATAACCAATCACAAGAATGCACGTTCTCTCATAACGAGAATAGAACGGGATATTATTCTTGAAGAATTAATCAAACATTATTTTCAAGCTGAGTAAAGGAGTACTACGGGGCTATGATTAAAATTAGTGCAGACAGTACTTGTGATTTATCACCAGAATTGAAGAAGAAATTAGACGTTGCAATAGTACCGTTAAGCATTGTGGCAGGAGACGATATGTTTCGGGATGGAATTGATATTCATCCTGAAGATGTTTTTCGTTTCGGTGAAGAAGGTATAGCGTGCCAAACCGGGGCAGTGAATGTCTTTGAGTACCAACAGCATTTCCAAAAATTGACCTCGGGAAGTAAGGCAGTATTCCATATTAGTCTTGGTTCCGGATTCTCGTCATGTCATTCTAATGCGCTGCTTGCTGCAAGGGACTTTTCCAATGTTCATGTAATTGATTCTAAGAATTTAACTACAGGCAGTGGGCTTTTAGTTTATGATGTGGCATTGTTAGCCGCAGAAGGATTAGAACCTTTAGAAATCAAGAAACGTTTAGAAGATAATGTGGCTAAGGGAGAAGTGAGCTTTGTCATAGATCAGTTAGACTATTTGGCCAGGGGTGGTCGATGTTCCGCAATCACGGCCCAGGGTGCTAAGGTCTTGCGACTGAAGCCTTGCATAGAAGTGAG
>JGI24708J26588_10001571_pt1 | contig 18044 bp, 15 predicted proteins | sample BioPla1DNA2_FD_26588 | JGI IMG/M metagenome (IMG submission 26588) | reverse complement strand
CAAAAAGAAAAGAAGGGCTGTCGCTTTATCGATTGAAAAATCATGAATCGGCAGCTTCCTTTTTGCCTAAAAATAGTCTTTCTTCATCTATTTATGCTAGTTTTAAGTTGTATTTATAATAAATGCTGTACTTTAATAGATCTGAATACAGGCCTTCAAAGTTTTTTAGAGAACGTGTCTCTGTTGGATTGATAGTCACATGCTATTTTTGTAAATTTAATATGTGATAAACATCACTAATGTAAAAGGGGCGCCGCACATTTCGTGCGACAGCCCCTTTTAATTAAATCTCTATTCCACCCAGTGGGTATGTACATTCCTTACTCAACATTCATTTGATTTTCATTTTATTCCGTATAGATCTTCAGACCAGCTTCTCCAATATAGTAATTATATATTGTAATCTCATCAATCTCACCCTGTAGATAGTTTCCTAACTGATCCATACCAATATAACTTTTAGTACCGTCCACAGCAAAGCCGACTAACTCACCAAAGGTTTTACCACGCCATGCTCTTTGACCATTGATTGCAGCAATGGAGCCTCCTTTATATCCATCAATACTGTCCGTTCCACCACTGTTGAAGGCGAATTTTTCCCATTCTCCTACTGGAATAGGAACTGTAGATTGACTGTGATCTGTTTTTTTGGATAGCAAGGTTACCGTAATAGTCTCATCCGTATCTACAGTAATATCAAAGCACTGCTCTGGACCATCACCAAAGGAAAGCAATGGGTTGGTTTGATTAAAGTTATCAACTTTAAATTTTATCAAGATGGTGATGAATTCTGATTTGATAACCTTGGATGGTATCTCCAAATAAGAAGAACCATCAAATACAGCCGCACCATCTTTGAAGGTAACCCCATGATTAACTAAGGTATATCCATTTCCTGAGGAGTCCTCCAACTCACTTCCACTATCAAATTTGTAATGAGCTATAATACCATCCGGATTGTTGGTATTGGAAACCAATCCTTTTTCTACAGTAATATTAAAGGTCTTTTCTTCTGTAGCACTACCCCTAGATAACAAAGCAGTTAAGGTTACTTTTAAGTCCTCATCTGGGGAACGTGTAATCTCGCCACTGCTACTAATAATGGCTTCATCACTGGAAGACCAGGTAATCGTGGAACCATAGCCTCCAACTAAGGGTAAATCAAGATTTACCTTTGTTCTAGTGGGTAGTGAAATATTTGCAGCATCATAGGAAACTGCCAATTCATCCGTCATATCCACCATACTGCCCCAGATACAATCATTTTGATTGGATAAGGCGGTAAAGGTCATTATTTTATTTCTCTCTTTGGAGTTAAAAGCACTTTCATCATATTGACGGATAAATACTCCTTTATAGATAAGATCGTTTAAAACAAAGTCAACATAGGGAGTACCATTTTTCTTTTCCCAAGTACCTTCTACACTACCTGATATGGATCCGTCATCATTTAAACGAATTAAAACTGGTGTTTCAGGTTTCACATTGTTTGATTGATTGGATAGTCCATGGAAAATAATTTCATATTCCCCGATAACATCCTTAGATGGATATCCACTCTCAGGCAAGGTCTCTCCAGCATATTCATAAGGTGCTACCGTTAGCCAACCATCTTCATTGACAAACATTTGATGAACTCGGATTTGGTGGCCTTCTTTATTACCTTGATCTACACCACGGGTATGATAGATGACAAAGCGTTTTCCATCCTCATCAACAAAGGCAGAGTTATGTCCTGGAGATACATAGGGAAGTGACATGTTCCCGAATTTATAATCACCAAATAATTTAATTCCAATCCCAGCATTGGTTCCTGAAGAGATAATGGCACTATTTCCTGCCGCATCCACATAAGGACCATCGGGATTCTCCGAACGGAAGAGACGCATATGGTAACCAGAGCCAGCTGTCAAATAACCATAGGTACTAAATAGATAATAGTAACCAGCTTCTTTATCATACATAATGTAAGGGCCTTCTCCGGTTTGTTTTAAACCTCCGGCAATTCTCTTACCCAAATATGGATCTGAATTCTTATCAACCGGATATTTTACATTTCGATCAATTTTACCAGTCTCTTCATCCAATTCTAAGATATAGATTCCACCGGACATGGAACCATAAACCATCCATAGGTTTCCTTCATAATCATAAAAAACAGTTGCATCGATACCATTGGGCCAATTCGCATTGGATGAACCATCATAGTTATACCTTGAGGGTAGACTAGTTTCTCCTAACACCGCAAGCACATCCGTTTGATCTACATTCTGAGGGGTAAAACCGGTATAAAGGATGGTGTCAACATAGGTATAGGGTCCTTCAATATCATCTGCAACAGCAAGGGCAATGGCAGACTTAACTACGGGGCCACCAGCGATACTCATATACAAACAATATTTTCCCATAGTTTCATTATAAATAACATCAGGAGCCCAGAGCCCACTCTTCCCCTTACCTTCGGAGTAAACCAGAGGTTCTGCAAACATTCCCTCGGGATTCGGGTATACTTCATTGGCTATACTATAGCCTAGATTACTGTTCTTTACATATTTCCAAGATACTAAATCCTCTGATTGAGCCGCAACTACATGGGAACCAAATACATAATATGTACCATTTGCTTTTATTATAGAAGGATCATGTACGGTAACCCTATTAAAAGCGGAATCAATCAAGGTATCTTCTACTTCGATCTCTTCCTCTTTCTCTTGGTCATCATCTGTATTCTCTACTTCAGCTTCCTTGGTTACTGCAGGGCTTGTATCATCCGATTGCTCAAGATTAACACTTTCACTTTCCTTGTCAGCTTTTTTACTACAGGCAGAAGCAAGAAGCATCATACTGATAACCATTAGAAACATTAAAATCTTAACCAGATTGTGTTTGCGTTTACGCATTTTCATATTAGTATGATTCACTGAGACACCTTCCTTTTTTCTGTATTTTATGTAATCTTATTCTACCATATTTCTATAAACATTTCATCTTCGATTATCCAAGATAAGGATATCATAATATCAATCCTATGAATAAAGGTCTGTTTCAAGGAATTAATTTCATAGATTTTAAAAAAATTCACCTAGCCATATTAAACTTGTGAAATACTGGTACCCGGCCCGGTGAANCTATGCGAAATCTTAAAACATTTTCTTAAAAAATAAGATGAACTGGAGATTACCAATTCATCTTATTTTATATAAATTTATCACTGACTAATTCTTATCTAATTACTTAATTATATATTTTATAACTTCTTTTTTATAACAACCCTATAATAGTCTTAGCCTTTTACTGCTCCAGCTGTCATACCATCGATGAAATAGCTCTGGAATGCCAAGAATATCGCAAAGATCGGTAATACAGCAAAACAGGAACCAGCAATCAAGAGGTCGTAGTTGTTACCATAAGGAGTTAACAAGGTGTTTAGACCAATTGGTAATGTAAATTTACTTGCACTACGATACACTAATAATGGCCATAACATACTGTTCCAAGCACCCATACTAGATAGAATTGCCATGGCTGCAAAGGCAGGTTTTGTTATTGGTAACATGATTTTGATACAAATACCGTATTCGGTTGATCCATCAATACGTCCAGCATCCAACAATTCATGGGGTAGTCCCATCATATATTGTCGGAAGAAGAATACGGTGGATGCACTAACCAATCCCGGTAAAATAACACCTGCTGTAGTATCGATTAATTTTAAATCAATCATTTCTTGGAACAATGGAAGCATCAATATCTCAAATGGAACCATCATGGTAGCAATAACTAGGAAAAACAGAAAGTTCCTTAATTTAAATTTATACATTGACAAACCATAAGCTACAAAATAACAAACGATTAGAGTCAATACTACGGATAATAAAGTTAGTACTAAACTGTTTTTAAACCAAGTAAAATATGCATGGTTTCCAGTAAAAAGATATTTATAGTTTTTAAAAGACATAACATCAAAATCAATTTGTAATGCCAGACCATAACGAATGATATCCTTACCTGGTCGGAAAGAGGCAATTACCATTACGAAGAACGGAAATACCACGATAATACCAAGGGCAGCAAAAAACAAAGTAGCAATTACAGATAATATTCTTGTTTTCAGCGCCATGCCCACTTTTTTTTCTATTTCAAAGGAGTTTTCTTGTTTACCCATTTATCTTTCCTCCTTTTTGAATGTTCCATTCCATATCAACTGGATTATATTAATAAATAATGCAATTGCTAATAGTACTAAACCAACAGCGGATGCATATCCCAGTTGATTTTTCTCTATGCCTCGGCGATATAAGTAACCAACAATTGTCAAGCCAATATTATTTGGTGATGCATTACCATTCCATAACATAAAACTTTCAAGGAACATTGCAAGTCCAGCATAAATACTGATTGTCAATACATAGATGGTTGTTGGCTTTAATAGTGGAAGCTGAATATAAAGGAATTTTTTAAATCCACTAGCCCCATCAATCTCAGCCGATTCATACAACGAATTATCAATATTCTTTAATCCTGATAAGTAATATAACATATTTACTCCGGTCCATCTCCAACATGCTACCAGTAGCAAGGCGAACATACCGGTATATTTTCCTTTTAACCACTTAATCGGTCCAAAGCCTAACCATTGAACGATCTGGTTCATCTGTGACGTTTCCATCTCTGCAAACATCAAGCGAAACATGGTACCAGCCACAACTACGGAAGTCAGAGCCGGTAAATATAGTAAAGCCTTAAATAATCCCTTCGCTTTTACTAACTTCCCATCCATGATACAAGCATAAATCATAGGGAATGGGATTAAAAGAACTAAAGTCCAAAACATATAAGTAAAGCTATTTTTAATAGCCAAATGAAAAACTCTATCTTTTAATAGTTTCTGATAATTTTCTAAACCGATCCATTCTACTTGACCTGGAAGAATGGACTGAAAACTCATTTTAACAGTACTAAATAATGGGTAAATCCAAAAAAACATGAAACTCAGCAAAAAAGGAAGAACAAATACATACGGTGCTGCTTTCTGGGAATATAATACCTTTTTTAGACTCTTCATTACACCCTACTTTCCTTTCTTTATAGAATAGGAACTGCCCAAAAGCGTTACTTTTAGGCAATTCCTTCTATTAACTTACTAGCCGGCTACGGCCATCATTTTAATAATCTTCTAATTCAAGTTGCTCTTGAGCCATCTTGAGTTCTTCATCAATATCAGCACCATTTTCAAACACATTGTTTAAAATAGTTAAGTTAAATTGTTCGCTGATAGCAGGGTTGATCTTACCAACTTTAATCACACCAATTTCATCTTTGATTTCATTCAAAGCATCAAATGGATTGTTTACAAAGTAAGCAATGTATTGGTTAGAGGTATCACTGGTGATTTCAGGATCAGACCAGATTTCTGTATTACATGTATCAAATCCTAAAACTTCCCAAATCTTAACGTTACCTTCATAGGATAATTTAGCAAAAGTAATAAATTCAGCTGCTAAATCAGCATTTTTAGACTGTAAGGATACAACAGTACCTGTACCGCCAATACCTACAGAACGAGGTTGACCTTCTTCAAATACAGGACATGGAGCAATTGCCCACTTACCAGCCATTTCAGGTAAGTAATTTAAGAATCTGGACATAAACCACATTGCCTTAGGGAAGGATGCAATTTTGCCATCACCAAGGTTAGCAAAACCTTCTTCAAGGTCAACATGTCCACCTGGGGAAACAATTGCTAGACCTTCATCTAACCAGCCTTTTTGCATATTTAGCATATTCTTAATGGATTGAAGTTCAATGTTAGGAGCACCTTCGTCTGTTGTATAGTCTTCGCCATACTCAGCCATAGCAACCCATAACCAGTCAGTACCACCAGTATCAACTGAAGTCATGTAAACTTCGCCATTGCTGCCTTCTGCAACTTTTCTTGCAGCATCTGTATAATCATCCCAAGTTTTGATGGTTGTATAGTCAACACCGTATTTTTCTAAGATTTCTGTGTTGTAGAACATAACGGTTGCACCAACGTGTGTAGGAGCACCATATTCTTTTCCGTCTTTGCTGTAGATTTCAAGACGTGCAGGAACGATATCATCTCTGTACTTATCAACGAATTCATTAAGTTCACGGAATTGAACTTCACCTTGCATAAAGTTCGGAAACTGTGAAATTTCAATATCACATAGATCTGGTGCACCAGTACCTGCCTGGTTAGACATTAACAATTTGTTATGCATATCACCATATGGATATGTTGTAAATGTAATTTGAATTTGCTTGTCAGGATTTTGCTCATTCCATAGGTTTAACATTTCAGCATAAAACTGACTGTGTAATTCTACGAAAGTCCACATCTCCATCTTTGTACCACTGTCAGGACCAACTGTAGTAATGGCAGTTGCTTCGCCCTCTTCGTCGCCAGCGTCATCATTACCTTCATCGGTTCCTTCATCATTCCCCTGTTGAGTACCAGGTTCTTTGTTATCAGCGTCGTCTTTTTTACCGCAAGCTGCAAATAAGGATGCAAGCATTACGATACAGAGCAACATGCTTAATAACTTCTTTTTCATTGTAAATTCCTCCCTTTAACTTAAAATTTTTGTTTAGAAATACTAAACATATATAAAAGAATCAATACAGTTCGATTGCAATTAAAATTGCTCATAAATGCAATTTGACTATATCTCTTCTTTTATCTCCTCTCTTTTTTTGTAACTTTATTTTTCCAATACCTTTCTTCCAAAAAACATTATATATCCTAATTGTATATTTTGTCAAGTATAACAATTAATTCTTTGTTTGTTTTACACAATTACTCTGTATCAATCCACTTTTTGCTTCAAGCTTCATTTTAAAAAAGGGCATTGTAGATAAAAAATTGCAATAAAAACCTATTGTATATTAATATTATTAACAAAGTCGCTGGTAAATCATAACAAAATCAAATTCATTATACTTCCATATTGTTAATTATGTCAATATTAGCCCCTTGCTTTTTATTTAAGTTGCGCAATTTTACATAATATTACATCTTTATTTATAGCTTGTTCATTATTACTTTTCCCTTTGTTAACTATTTTATTCCTAGAATTTAACGTCTTGAATTTTTACAGAGTCAAAAAAACCTTTCATACATTTTGTTCATTAATTCCTTAAAATATCGTATGAAAGGCTCTACTAATACTCATTTATTTATCTAATCGCTTATCCCCCAAAATAATTCGGTCTAGGACTGCTTTATAGATCAATACGATCTGAGCATCGATATAGCAGAATTTATTGACTATAAATTCATAGGTTTTATAGATGAAGGATAAACTCATTAAAAGTAAACCTATTAAGGTGAATTGAGGGGGGACAGAACTTGCTACTAAATATATTGATGCTGCTAAAAAAAAGAGAAAGGCAAAATAATAATTTTTACTAATTTTAAATGCCAATAGCATTGTTTCGTTTAAACGATCATACATTTTTGTGATTGCTTTTATATCCCTATATTTTAACTTTTCATACATATCATTAAAAAGTATTTGATTATCATTCTTCTTATAAACCATGCTTTTTTTAATAAAGGAAGAGTAACGATGGTAATTCAATTCTCCCATCTCTTTACTTATTAATTTTTTAAATACATTAGCCATAATACCACCTGCTCCTCAAAAAGTACCGGGTTTTTATGTTACTTAATTCTATAATGTAGTATTTTAAGAACGTGTTTTAAGGTATTTTATCATTTTTTTGATGAAATAATCTTATTATACCATAAACTTTTCTTCAAAAATTATTATCCTATAACACTATTATTCACAAGGGACACGAAATAAAACTCTGCAATTACTGTCATGATTGCCTTGGAAAATAATAGTTATTAAATTTATATTTTAAAGAAAGTATCGTTAGATTATTAACAATTTGTTCACAATAAATCCATATGAACAACACAAATCTACATTATAATCATTATTAGAAACAAAGTTAAACAACATTCTTATTTAAAAGATTATGCTTCTTTATTCTTTTTGCTAATTAGTAAATTTTTTTCATAAAATAAAGCCCGGCAGCTACCCTCCCCCCTCTACCGGGCTTCTCCTCTTTTTATTCACATTTTTGAATTTTTATTTAAATTCTTGAAAAGAAGTAATTTATTTATATAAAAGATAATAGATAATAGAAGTAGGATTTCTTATTTAAGAAAAATCATAAACTTAACTATCTAGACGAAAAAGTCTGTCCAAAAGTAATGGACAGACTTTTTATTTTAGTTTTAATATTATCCATAAAAAGATAAATCATCTGCAAAATTATGGATATTATCTGCAAGAAAACTTATAAATTGTTACAGATTCGAATACCTCTCCTGCTTTAAAAACGCAAGAAGGGAAGGATGGATTATTTACTGAGTCGGGGAAGAATTGGGTTTCAAAGCAAATACCATATCTCTTTTCGTATACAGCCCCATCCTTACTATTGGCTACTGGAGTCATAAAATTACCAGAATACAATTGAATACCAGGACGATCGGTAAACACTTCCATGACTCTTCCGCTCTTTTCTTCTACTAATTCAGCTACTTTTTCTACTTGATCTCCACTAATATCAAGAGCGTAATTATGATCGTAACCACCAGCAATGTTTAACTGCTCAAAATCGGCATCAATGTCTTGGCCAACTCTCTTAAGGATTCTAAAATCCATAGGTGTTCCTGCTACATCAAGGATTTCACCAGTTGGAATGAGATCTTCTCTAGTCGGTGTATACTTATTTGATTTCAGCCAAACCTTATGATCTAATATGCTTCCTGAATTATGTCCCGCCAAATTAAAATAGCAATGATTAGTTAGATTAATTACCGTAGCCTGATCTGGAACCGCATGATACTCAATCATTAATTCATTACCTTCCGTTAGACTATAGGTCACGCTAACATCCAGATTGCCTGGGAACCCTTGCTCCATATGAGGACTAAGTCTTGAAAATTCTATGCTAATCATCTCTTCTTCTTCAAAAATCTCAGTCTCATACATAAATTTGTTGTAGCCAACAAAACCACTATGCAAATTGTTATCTGCTTCATTTTTCTCTAATTCGTATTCTTTTCCATCTATGGTAAATTTAGCACCACCGATACGATTGGCATGCCTTCCAATCAGGGATCCCAATCCTAGTGTATTCTCTTCATACCCTTGGATATTATCAAAACCTAGGCAAATATCTGTAAAGTTACCCTTAGAATCTGGTACAATGATACTGACTATATTGGCACCATAATTAGTAAATGATACCGTCATACCACTGCTATTTTGAATTGTAAATAGGGTAGCCTCTTCTCCCTTACTAGTTACTCCAAAAGATTTCTGCGTTATTTTCATTCTACATGCTCCTTGTATCATATTATATTTCAAGTGTACATATTTCCAGATAAATTATAACATAACAGAATAAAATAGCAATCTTTTCTTGGTCTCGAATCCGAATTGTCTACTCTTGACACCACCATAAGTCAATGCTATACTAGTCCCACATAAAAATAACGGTTTTAAGTGGTTGGATATCGAATAATCTTTAAATTCATCTTAATTATTTGAATTAAGATTGGATGATTCGAATTTAGATTTGATGATTTGAATTAAGATTTTTGGATATCTGACATAATAGGGAAACAGGTTAAAAGCCTGTACGGTCTCGCCGCTGTAGCCGGGGAGCTTAATTCGACAAGGTTTCCTTGAAAATCACTGGGTATATCCTACCTGGGAAGATTTCGTTTTAAGCAATGATCCGGGAGTCAGAATACCTGCTTAAAACTGTACCATAGTTCCACGAGGATTGGGACAAGGTACAATAGGAAACTGTAATTTGCATTTATGCTTTCACATCAGTATCGTATTGTCCTTTTCCATTTGTGGTAAAAGGATTTTTTTATGAGAAAATAATAAAGGAGAGTACCATGGATAAGAAATTAAGTAACAAAAAAATAATCGCTTCTGCTAGTGTCCTAATTGTAATATTACTAGCTTTATTCTTTGTCTATCATAATTTTTTCCCAAAAGGAACCGAGGGTGAAAAAAACATTACTGTAACAGTCATAACTCCAGATCATGACCCTACAGAAATTAAGATAAAGACCAATGCAGAATTCCTACGCCAGGCTTTGGATGAAAAGAATTTGGTTCAGGGTACCATGTATGGAGATTTCTTAATGGTGGAGGAGGTTAATGGAATTAAAGCAGAGGAAGGCTGGTGGTGGAGTTTAACAAAAGAGGGCCTCATGTTGGAAACCGGCGTGGATTCTACTCCAATCTTAGATGGGGACCATTATGAATTTACCTTGACCGAAATTAATTAATTCGGTCTACTCTAGGGAGCTTTTTATGAAAGTTAAAGATATGGCAGTCATTGCTATGATGGGAGCAATACTAGTTACCCTACAGGTAGCTTTCGCATTCCTCCCCAATGTCGAACTGGTATCATTACTAGTGATCCTATCTACATTGATTTTTAAAAGAAAAACCATATTTATTTTAGCCATCTTCATATGTCTTGAAGGCTTTATCTACGGCTTAGGACTATGGTGGATCAATTACCTGTATATATGGTATGTTTTATATTTTATATGCACCCTATTTAAGAACGAGCGATCTTCATGGTTCTGGGCAATGATTTCCGGTATTTATGGACTTGTATATGGCCTTTTATGTTCTATTCCCAACATTTTTATCGGAGGATTTGGTGCAGCCTTTGCTTATTGGGTAGTTGGTATCCCCTTTGATATCACCCATGGGATAGCAAATTTTATCATAACCCTGATACTGTTCAAACCCTTATACCATATCTTAAATAGATTAAACAAATAACTGTTTAAAATAGCTGTAAGCCATGACTAAGAAATCAAAAGAAAAATCATTTTTTACAAGGAATCGAAAAAAAGGTTATCCTTTCGGCTCTCACCGAAAGGATAACCTTTAATCAATTTCGTTTAAAACAATATAGCCATTTCTTTATAAACTTTTATACAAATTTATATATAGAAAAAGGTACACTGTAAACCAAAATGATTATATTCTTGTTACATTAGTTGCTTGAGGACCTTTAGCTCCCTGAATTACTTCAAACTCTACTTCTTGGCCTTCTTCTAAAGACTTGAAGCCTTCCATGTTAAGTCCAGAGTAATGTACGAATACATCGTTACCCTGCTCGTCAGAGATAAATCCAAATCCCTTTTGGTTATTAAACCATTTTACTGTACCTTTGTTCATGTATTAATTCCTCCAAAAAAAATAAATATTAGTCATCGTTTTCCGATAACAAGTTCATCATAGCATTATTTAGATACTATGTCAAACATTATTTGTCGACACAATTATTAATTTCATAAGCTTCTTTGGCAGTACACACTTCATAACCAGCGGTATCTAATACCTTTAATGCCTGGTCTAAATCTGATAATTTCATGATTACGGAAGTGTTTTTACCCTTAGTAGCTAAGGTATACATATATTCTACACTTAAACCAGCTTCAAATAATAGTTTTAGAACCTCATGAAGCGTTCCAGGCTTCTGGGCAATTTTTACTGCTATAACATTAGTTAACTTAGCAGAAAAACCCATATCTTTTAAAATTTTCTTCGCTTTTTCTGGATCTGATACAATCATTCGAAGCAAGCCAAATTCTGAAGTATCTGCCAGGCTAAAAGAAGCAATATTAATATCCTCTTTACATAAAGCCTGGGTAACACTTTCGAGTCGTCCTTCTTTGTTTTCAAGAAAAACGGATAATTGCTTTATTACCATAATCCCCCTCCTCAAATTCAATCATTCATCTTAATACATCCAGTGGCCTCTTAAATTAATTTTCTCCGATCAATTACCCGTGTCGCTTTTCCTTGGCTTCTTTGTATGGTTTTTGGCTCAACCAAAGTAACTTTAACCGACAAGCCCAATGCATCCTGTAAAACACGGCTAATCTTTTTCGTTAGTTTCTCTAACTCTTTAATCTCATCTGAGAAGAAATGTTCTTCTACCTCCACCTGTACTTCTAATATATCAAGATTATTGATTCGATCAACAATAAGAAGATAGTGGGGTCTGGTCTCTCCCATTTCTAATAAGGCTGCTTCTACCTGTGAAGGGAATACATTGACACCACGAATAATTAACATATCATCGGAACGACCTTTAAATCTGGAAATGCGAGCTATGGTTCTTCCACACTGGCACTTCTCATAGCTAATACTAGTTAAATCCTTGGTTCGATAACGGAATAATGGCATTGCTTCTTTGGTAAGGGTCGTGATTACCAGTTCACCAACTTCCCCTTCCTTACAAGGTTGCAAGGTATTGGGATCTATGATTTCAGGCAGAAAATGATCTTCATATACATGGAGACCATTATGATATTCACAGTCAGCTGCAACACCAGGTCCAATAATCTCGCTCAATCCATAGATATCAAAAGCCTTTAAATTCAGCTTTGTCTCTATCTCTTTTCTCATGTTTTCTGTCCATGGTTCTGCTCCACAAATAGCCGCTTTTAAATTAATCTTATTGATTTTTCCGCTTTCTTCTAAAGTTTCCGCTATATGTAGAAGATAGGAGGGAGTACAGGCGATTGCGGTTGCTTGGAAATCTTCCATCATGGTAATCAGTTTCTGAGTATTTCCCGTTGACATGGGAATTACCGTTGCCCCTAGATTTTCGGCACCATAATGAAGGCCAAGACCTCCAGTAAATAATCCATAACCATATGCTACCTGAATTTTATCCATAGACCCAATGCCAGCCATGGCAAGAACTCTTGCCACACACTCTTGCCAGATATCAATGTCCTTCCTGGTATAACCGACCACGGTTGCTTTCCCAGTGGTACCAGAGGAGGCATGAAGCCGAACAATTTGCGATTCGGGAACAGCAAATAAACCAAAAGGATAATTATCCCTTAAGTCTGTCTTCGTAGTAAAGGGTAATTTATGAAGATCCTCTATTCCATTAATATCACCAGGCTCAAGATTTAACTCCTGCATTTTTTTACGATAAAACTCAACATTATGATAGACACGTTTTACAAGTTTTTTCAACCTAGCACTTTGAAGATTATGGATTTCATCCCGACTCATACATTCCTTGGTTTCATTCCATATCATGATTATAGATCCTCCTGATCCGCTACTAAATAGCCATTTTCTCTTAAAACGGTTACGGTTTTTTCTAAATTATCGGTATTCACTATGATCAACGGTGCTTTTTTATGACGGATTACAATGGAATAAATATAATTGATTCCTAAATTTGCTTCTGCTATCACCGTTAACATACCATTTAATGTCCCGGGTACATCCTCTAGTTCTACCGCTACTGCTTCTGTGATTTTTACAGCATAACCATTTTCAGCCAACAATACTTTCGCCTTATCTGGCTGATCCACTACAATTCGTAGAATGGCAAACTCCGGTGTATCAAAAGAAGCAATGGCTTTTAGATTAATATTATTCTCCTTTAAAATACTAGTGACACCTGCCAGACTTCCCACTTCATTTTGTACAAATACAGAGAGCTGTTTGATCATAGTCATCCTCCTTATCAATCTTTTATTTTTTATAGATTGTAACCAACCTTATCAAACTTTATGTCTATAGGATATGGTCTATGAATGAAGATTGTAGCCAAGCTCAAATGCCTTTTTATTAATTTCAATTGTCTTAGGGGGCACTGTATTTTCTATGACAGTCAACCAATCTTCCTTACTAAAGCCCATATGCTGAGCTGCTACTCCAAGCACGATTACATTAAACACTCTACTGTTCCCNAGTTTCTTTGCCTCTTCCATAGCATCTAACTGATATACTCGGTACTTTTTCCCTAAATCCTCGATGATATTTTCAGGATATTTTGCTGCACCTATTACCACAGGCATGGGATCAATTCTTTGATCATTAATAACAATAGCACCATCCTTTTTAAGAAAATGTGCATACCGTAATGCTTCTAACTTTTCAAAAGCAATTAATACATCTGCTTGGCCTTCCTCAACAATTGGCTCATATACTTTTTCCCCATACCGAACAAAAGTAACTACACTACCGCCTCTTTGAGCCATTCCGTGTACTTCCGATAGCTTAACATCATATCCTGCTTGAATAGCCAGACCACCTAATATTCTGCTAGTAAGTAGGGTACCCTGGCCACCGACACCTACTATCATTATATTTTTCGTTTCCATGGTATCCTCCCTTATTTTAACTTGACTTCTTCTATGGCATTAAATTTACACAAACTCTCACATAACCCACAGCCATTGCACATGGTATCATTGATATGGATGGATCCATCTTCCTTCTTTGTTATGGCNGGGCAACCCGGTTTCATACACATACCACATCTTTTACATACTTCATCCAAAATACGATACTGCTTTGTAACTGGAGCCTTATCTAGGAGAGCACAAGGAGCCTTGGCAATAATAACAGCAATCTCATCCATCTGGGTTGCTTCTTTTATTACAGTTTCAAGCTTATCTGTGTCAAATGCATTCACTACATAAACATTAGACACCCCGATTGCCCTACATAAGGCTTCCATATCTATGGAATAGGTGGAATCCCCCTTTAAGGTCTTGCCAGTTGCAGCATGATCTTGATGTCCGGTCATTCCTGTTGTGGAGTTATCCAAGATCATAACTGTTCCAGTTGATTTATTATAAACCATATTAATTAGGGAATTAATTCCGGTATGCATAAATGTAGAATCTCCAATTACAGCAACCCAATTCTTAATATAATCTTTCCCTTTTGCCTTTTCCATGCCATGGAGTGTAGAAATACTAGCACCCATACAGATGGTAGTATCAATTACACTTAAGGGCGCTACCGCTCCTAAGGTATAACATCCGATATCCCCTGCTGCATGGATTTTTAGACGATTCAATACGGAAAATACACTCCGATGAGGACAACCAGGACATAAGATTGGAGGTCGATTGACTACCGAAACTGCAGATGATATAAAGGGGTTCTCTCCTTTGATTGCCTTACGCAAAAGATTGGCTGAATATTCTCCTTGAACCGTTAGTATTTCTTTTCCAACTGCCTGAATTCCCCAGGATTTCACCTGTTCCTCTATGATTGGATCCAATTCCTCAACGATATAAAGAGTCTCTACCTTGGAAGCAAACTCTTCAATTAATTTTCTTGGCAAGGGATTTACCATACCTAGTTTCAGTACCGATGCTTCTGGAAGTGCTTCCTTTACATATTGATAAGGAATTCCAGAAGTAATAACACCAATTTTCTTATCCTTATACTCCACTTGATTGATAGGAAAATCACAACCATCCTTCATTAAGGCCAATTCCCTGCTTTCCACCACCAGATGGCGTCCTTTTGCATTGCCTGGCATCATGACATACTTGGCGATATCTCTTACATAGGTTTTATCTTCTATTTCCATCCTATCATTCAGTTCTACCATTCCCTGAGAATGAGAAAGCCTTGTGGTAGTTCTGATAATTACTGGTGTATCATATTTTTCACTTAATTCATAAGCAAATTTTACAAATTCCTTTGCTTCACTACTATCGGATGGCTCCAGCACTGGAATTTTGGCGGCTCTTGCCACAGCTCTGGTATCCTGCTCATTCTGCGAACTATAAAGTCCAGGATCATCCGCAACAATGATAACCAAACCACCATTTACCCCCGAGTATGATACGGTAAATAATGGATCCGCAGCCACATTTAGTCCCACATGCTTCATGGAGGCAAGAGCTCTGACTCCACTAATGGAAGCACCTATAGCAACCTCTAAGGCCACTTTTTCATTGGGTGACCATTCTGAATATATTTCATCATATTTTACTATGTTTTCGCTAATTTCTGTACTCGGTGTTCCCGGATAAGCCGCTGAAACCTTACATCCTGCTTCATAAGCCCCTCGGGCAAAAGCTTCATTACCGAGCATAATTACTTTTTCTGACACTGATGTCTACCCCTTTCGTTTCTGTAACTTCTTGATATCTATGTCTCTATATACGGATTTATCTATAATTTTTTTATCCTACTACAACATATTTGTCCTTAAATCCGTAACTCTTCTAGCTTTTCCTTCAAAACGCTTTAAACTCCTTGGAGCAACTAGCTTTATACTTGCATCGATTCCAAGGATTACTCGTATCTTCGATTTGATCCTATGCTCTAATTCCCCAAGCTTTGCATAGGAATCTAGCAAGGATTCATCGGCCAACTCTACTTTAATTTCCATGGTATCGAGATGATCCTTACGATCTACTATGATCTCATAATGAGCAGCAATCTCTGGCACCTTTAAAAGAACCTCCTCGATTTGGCTAGGAAATACATTGACCCCTCGGATAATCAACATATCATCGGACCGCCCAGATAGATTTTCCATCCTCACAGTTGTCCTACCACATTTGCATGGCTCATACATCAATCTGGTAATATCTCTGGTTCGATAGCGAATCAGTGGAAGGGCTTCCTTGGTAATACAGGAAATAACCAGTTCTCCCTTCTCACCTGGTGGTAACACTTCTTCGGTTTCAGGATCTATGATTTCTGCAATAAAATGATCCTCATTGATATGCATGCCACAAAGCTCTAGACATTCCCCAGATACTCCTGGCCCTATTAACTCACTCATACCATAGTTTTGTGTCACTTTCATATCCTGACCCCAGAGTTTATACATTTCCTGGCGCATTGCTTCGGTCATTCCTTCTCCACCGAACAAACCAATCTTCACCTTCAAATCCTTAGCCGGATCAAATCCCATCTGTCTAGCCACTTCCCCAATATGTAAGGCATAAGAAGGTGTGGCAACTAAAAGGGTTGTGCCAAAATCCTTCATATACATGATCTGCTTTTGCGTATTCCCCGATGAAGTTGGACAAACGCTAGCACCAATATTCTCTAAGCCATAATGAAGACCCAGGGCACCAGTAAACATACCATAGCCAAAACAAATCTGAGCTACATCATCATCGGTAGCTCCACCCATAGCAGCGATTCTGGATACACATTCCGTCCAAATCTTCATATCATTCCTAGTATACCCTACCACTGTAGGTTTTCCTGTTGTCCCCGAGGAAGCATGGATGCGCACCAGTTCCTTCTTGGGAACCGTAAATAATCCAAAGGGATAATTGTCCCTTAAATCCTGTTTGGTAGTGAAGGGCATATTCTTTAAATCCGAAAGACTTTTCACATGATCCGGTTTTATCCCCTGCTGATCCATTTTTTTACGATATGCTGGTACCTTTTCATATATCCTCCTTACCACTTCCTGCAGTCTGGATAGCTGAATTTCTTCTATCTCATTTCTTGAAAGTGTTTCTTCCTTAGCCCAAATCATAGTATTATCCTCCCTTTCCTATGGGTTTCATTTCTAAGTATTAATAATTCATTTATTAATATCAATTCTATTCCTGAAGTGATTTTTTCTTATGTACTACCACGGTTTCATCATAGCAAGAAAATATTGCATTGACTTCATCCTTGGAAAGCTTTGGTGTTAGCAGNCTAACCACTGGTACAACGATAAGACCGGCTATCATAGCAAGAGCACCTGCATTAATCGGGGATGCTATGAANTTAAATTGNAAATTTCCTACCGTAATACCAACACCTACTATAAAGCTAGCCCANACTGCTGCCCTAGTAACGCCNTTCCAATAAAGTCCATATAAAAATGGGGCAAGGAATGCGCCTGCCAAAGCTCCCCAGGAGATGCCCATAAGTTGAGCAATGAATACTGGAGGATTTAAGGCCAGAACAACAGACACCAATATGAAGAATACAATAAATATTCTCATGGTGAGCAGCTGCTTTTTATCACTCATGTTTTTAACAATATTTCCTTTAATAAAATCCAATGTCAAGGTAGAACTAGAAGTTAATACTAAAGCAGAAAGCGTTGACATGGATGCGGATAATACTAAGACGATTACGATCGCTATTAATACATCTGGAAGTGTCGATAACATATTAGGTACAATGGAATCATATAAAATTCCACCATCTGCAGCCCGT
>JGI24708J26588_10001566_pt1 | contig 18071 bp, 16 predicted proteins | sample BioPla1DNA2_FD_26588 | JGI IMG/M metagenome (IMG submission 26588) | reverse complement strand
CCCCCCTAAAACTCATCAAAGAATATGGCACTGCGGTCGAAACCAATCTTGGTCAACACCTGAACACATGCATTGATCATCCCTGGGCTGCCGCAGAGATATGCCTGCCTGTTCACTCCATCAGGCACATGCCGGGCCACAACGTCTGTAATCAGCCCGGTTTCGCCGTCCCATTCATCCTCCGGCGCGGCCCCGGACAAGGCAGGAATGTACTCAAAGTTCTCGTATTTTTCTTCCAGCTCTCTGAAGAAATCTACGTAATAGAGATCCCGTCTGCGTACAGCACCAAAGAAGAACTTCATCTTCTTGTCAAGATTCTTCTCCAGAATATCTAAGACCAGGGAACGGATAGGCGCAAGGCCCGATCCGCCGGCAATGAAGACCAATTCATCTGCGCCGTCACGCAGGTAGAAATCACCAAAGGGTCCAGCGAAAGTGATTTCATCCCCTTCATTGACATGCTCATGCATAAATGTGGTGCAAATTCCACCGGGCACTAAACGGATAATCAGCTCCACAATATTCTTTTCCGAAGGCACAGACGAAATGGAATAGGCACGGCTGACCGCTTCCTTGACCTTATCATAGGGCTTGCTGTCGATTTGAACGTATTGGCCTGCCTTAAAGTCGATCGTCTGCGGTTCAAGCAGTTCAAAGCGGAACTGTTTGATATCATGGGTTAGCTGCACAATTTCTGAAACTCGGGTACGGTACTGTTTAATGTTGAACAGCTCTTCCGGGATTTTGATCTTAAGATCATGCTTGACCTTCAGCTGACAGGCTAACCTGACACCGGCTTCCCTCTCTTCTTCCGATATGAATGGCTCTTCAGTCGGAAGTACAGGCCCCGCACTTTCCACCATTGTCACTTTACACAGTCCGCAGGTGGCCTTACCTCCGCAAGCTGAAGGAATAAACACCTTTTGGCTGGCTAAACTGGAGAGCAGGCTAGAGCCTCCCTTGACCTCAAGTTGGCGAGCGCCGTCATTGATGTCAATTGTACAAACCCCATAGTTGTTAAGGCGGAAATCTGCCAGGGAGACCAAACCTGCCAGGACTGTTGCCAGGACAGATAAGCTTAGCACTGTGAACAAAACTGTCATAGACCTCACTCCGTTTCTAATCAGCTAGCTGCAAAGGCTGCAGCATTACATCACCACGAAAATTCCGGAAAAACCCACAAAGGCCAGGGCCATAATCCCGGTAATTATGAAGGTGATAGCCGGTCCTGCCAGGCCTGGAGGCAACTCATTGCCAGCCATTTTCTCGCGAATAGCCGCTAGTGCAGCAATCGCCAGCCACCAGCCCAATCCGCTTCCGATACCGAAGAGAAGAGTTTGCAGGAAGCTGTAGCTGCGAATAATCATGAACAGGCTGATACCTAAGATGGCACAGTTCACCGTAATTAGCGGCAAGAAAATACCGAGCTTCATATGCAGGTCAGTCAGGTAGCGATCCATAAACATCTCGATGATTTGCACAGTAGCTGCGATGACAATGATAAAAATCAGATAGCGTAAGTAGTCAAGCCCGAGGGGAATCATGATGTAATGGTAGATTAGCCAGTTGAATACGGTTGTAAACACCATAACCAGAAGTACTGCTTTCCCCAAACCGGATGCTGTTTTATACTCTGAGGAAACAGAGATAAAGGAACACATGCCCAGGAAATTCGAAAGGACCATGTTACTGGTAAAGATTGATGCCAGAAAAATCACCATTGGACTAATAGCCGGTGCACTACCCACGTTTTCCACCTCCAGCTTGCTTACGTGCAACAATGTTGTTGACAATCCAAATCATTACCCCAACCAGGAAAAAGGCGGCAGGGGGCATGACCATGATAGTCCAGGTTTCAAATCCGAGAAAATTCACATCTATGCCTAAAATGGTGCCGAAGCCGAGAAGCTCTCTGATAAAAGCAATAATCACCAGCACAATTGTGTAACCCAGGCCGGCAAAGATGCCGTCTAAGAGAGATTCCAGGGGCGGATTCATTTGGGCAAAAGCCTCAGCTCTTCCCATAATAATGCAGTTGGTAATGATCAGGCCCACGTAAGGACCTAGGGCACGGCTGATATCAGGCATGGTGGCCTTGAGGATGATATCAAAGAGAATAACCCAGGCTGCAATGATTAATGTTTGGACAATCATCCGCACCCGGTGGGGAATGAAGTTCCTGAGGGCCGAAATGGTCAGGCTGGAGAGGGCAACAGAGAAAACCAGACCCGCACCCATCACCAGGGAATTGGTAAGTACATTGGTCACAGCCAGCAGGGAACAGATGCCCAGAATCTGCCGTAAGACCTGGTTTTCATCCCAGACATTGCGTATAAAGAGTGCCTTAACTGCGCCTTTTTTCATTGTGCCAGCACCTCCTTGTGTTCCGTCATAACTTGGCTGACAGTGTCATTGAGAATGCCCAGCACTGCATTGGAACTGCTGGTCGCACCCGTAATGCTGTCAAGTCCGTCACCGTAGACAATCTCTTGGCCAGGCAAGAGCGGCACACCGGCAAATTGCTCCTTAAACCACGCTTCATCAATTCTGCCGCCGAGACCAGGAGTTTCATTTTGTTCAATAAACTCCATGCCCAAAAGACGGTCAAATTCAGCTGAAATCCCAATAAAGCCACGGATAGAACCCCACAGCCCCTGTCCGTTGAGGGGAAAGGCGTAGCCCACAGGCTCTCCCTCGGCATCAAGGGTAGCATAGATGTTCAAATCACTGGCTAAGGCTGGCACCACTTGTTCGTCAAATGATGCCAAGGCATCCTCCGGGATTCCTAACACTTTGAGGATCGCTTTGCGCTCCACAGTGATCTCGTTTTGGGTAATTGCCGGCAAGAAGTAAGCTTGCGTTACTGCGAGCAGCGTAGCAAAGAGGGCGGTCAGCACAAATGTAAAGACAATTGTGTATACATAGCTATCCCTGTTCATGGGCCATCCTCCTTCGCTCTGCAAATTGTTTAACCTGCATCTCGATCAGGGGACCAAAGGTGTTTGCCAAGAGAATTGCAAACATCGCTCCCTCACGAAATACAGAAAAGGTACGGATGGTCAGTGCCAATAGTCCCATTAAAACGCCGAAGAAAATCTGAGCTGTCTTATCCCGGGGAGCAGTGATCGGATCGGTCGCCATGAAAACAACCGCAAACAAAAAGCCACCGCTAAGCAAGGACACCAAGGGTCCAGCTGGAAGGGCCCCTGCCAGATACAAGACAGTTCCCAGCCCTAGGTAGGCCAAGGTTCCAGACAGCATAATGCGCAGTGACGCGGTCTTGGTGTAAACTAAGTAAACTGCGGCCAAAAGAATCAAGAGAGAGCTGATTTCACCGCTTGATCCAGGTATTTGTCCTAGGAACAGCCGAGACAGCTCTATCCCTGACTGAACCAGGGGCGTAGCAGCTGTAATTGCATCAGTACCGGCACTGTAGCGCACAAATCCTCCTGGAAACCCCTGAAAAGGAACAGCCCAACTTACCGTCATAAATGCCGGGAAGGAGATAAAGACGAAACACCGACCGACCAAGGCTGGGTTAAAGATATTTCTGGCGAAACCGCCAAAGACTCCTTTCCCAAAAAATATGCCAAAGGCGATACCTACTGCCGCTACCCACAAAGGCACGGTCGAAGGCAGGATCAGCGTAAACAGGACACAACTGACAAAAATAGCTTCGGGAATCTTAAACGGGGCGCCCCGTTTTGTAAACCGTAAGATCAGATACTCTGTCAAAACGCCTGCTGCGGTCACCACTGCTAGAATCACCAGAATGCGCAGTCCAAAGGAATAGATTGCAAAGAGCACAATTGGCAGCAAACTGATCAGGACTTTTCTCATGATCGCTTGTCGCATGAACAATGATCTTAGTTCCATACATCCTCCCCCTTGATGGTTCGTTCAACCCTCATGTAAAGTCTATCTTCTGCTTTACATAAGTAGAACTCAAAACAGACTTCACAGATTGCCAGGCTTCGCTTTCACCCCTATCTTGCTGGTCTTTTTGTTCTTCTGTATGGAAAGTGGATTTCGACGTAACACAAAGAAATCCTTCATTTTCCAACGATATNTTTATACTTTTTCGTAACATACCACGCCTTTCAAAACGCATTTTGTCGCGGGACGCGCCCCCGATCAATTCTGAAAATTGACGCTGTCCTTAATGCAACACCCGATACCCAAAACGAAGCAGCACAAACGTAAAAGGAGCCCCAACCTAAACTGGCGGGGTCTCAAATTGAGCTTCTAGTCACGCTTTTCCAATCGTCTGATGCCCCTAGTCAGGCAATGCTAAACTGCTTTCTAGTGCGCCCTCAACATATTGCTGATATTCGCGCACATTGCCGGCAAAATGAATTAGGATTTTCCCAGGGGAAACCACGTTGTCCCGCCTAACACCGGCATATTCTCTGTAGCTGCTCCACGGGTAGTCCAAGGGGTGTTTCACCATTTGAGCCACAACTGGATTGAGGTGAATATAGCGGCTTGCTCGGATGCTGTAGGCAGGATCCTCAATCAGCTCCGCCCGGTACCTATCCTGAAAAAGGCGGCCAACCAAATCGTACTTTGCATTGAAGTAGATCACATACCTCATGTTCAGCTGTTTCATCATCTTCCAGATCTCAACTTCCGATGTCTCTACCTGCAGATGCACATGATTTCCCATCAGACAGTACGCAAGAATCGAACATTCATGATCTTCCTTCGCTTGCAGCAACTGTCGTAGATACACTATCCGATCCTGATCATCCAGAAAAATTTCCCTGCGATGATTGCCTCGGCACGTGATGTGATACATTGCACCTGGGTACCAGATGCGTGGCTTGCGTGGCATTACATCTTCCTTTCCTATTTTTCTAACTTCTTCAAGATTTCAAGCCAAAACCCTTCCTCGATTCCCAATTTTCTGACTTTCACCTGTAAAAAGACTCCCGGATCAAGTGACCCGGGAGTTCGATATTCGTCAAATTGTGTAGGGGCCTGTCCCGCGACCCCTATACTGCTTCTTCTTCGGTGCTGACTAAAGGATGGTAGCACAGCACTTTCCGTGAACCGAACTCTCTCATATCCGGCCTCGTCTGGCGGCAGATATCGGTTGCGTAGGGGCAGCGCGGTGCAAACTTGCAGTACGTGATGGCGTACTCTTTTTCCTCCATGTCTGGCATGACCAGTTCCTGATTCCACTTTTCCCCTACCCTTGGAACTGCATTGACCAAGAGTTCTGTATAGGGGTGGGCAGGATTGTCCATAATCTCTTTTGCCGGTCCATACTCAATCAGGCTGCCACGATACAGTGTAGCCATGTAGTCCGAGACATAGTAGGCTGTGGACAGATCATGGGTAACGTAGATGAAGGACACGTTGTACTCGTCTTTCAGCTCTTTAAACAAGTTGACGATGTTCATCTTCAGCGAAGCATCCACAGCGGAAACCGGCTCGTCTGCAATGATCAGCTTAGGACGTGTAATCAAAGCCCGTGCAATGGAAATCCTTTGCAGCTCCCCTCCGGAAAACTGAGTAGGATACTTACCCTTAACCACTGCAAGGGACATGCCCACGCTTTGGAGCACCTCATCGATGCGTTTGTCCGCTTCCTTGCGGCTCTTTGCTATTCCGAGACGCAGGGCAGTGTTGTACAGATAGGAGTCAACCCTTTTGCGAGCGGAAAATGCTTCGTAGGGGTTCTGGAAGATCGGCTGCACATCCAGGCGAAAGCGCGTGGGATCATAGTTTTTCTTATCTGCATAGGACGAACCCGAAAGCACAATATCTCCCATCTCAGGTTTATGGATCCGCAGCAGCATCTTGCATAGTGTAGATTTTCCGCAGCCTGATTCTCCCACGATGGATAGAATCACAGGTTTATCCTGCTCAATTTCGAGGGACACATCATCTACCGCAACTAGCTTCTTACCCCTGATTAAACCGCCGATCCGGAAGATCTTAGTAACATTTTTAACTTCCAACAGCTTTTGTGTCATCAAGCTCCCCCTCTCCGGCGAAATGGCAAGCGGCGAAACGACCTGGCCGCACTTCTCTAAATTCAGGAACTTCCTCCGTACATCTCTTGACTGCATGGGGGCAACGAGGAGCAAAGCGACATCCCGGCGGAGGATTCGTCAACGCCGGCGGACGCCCAGGAATACCCACCCTTTGACGGGAGTCCCCAACCCGGGGCAAGGCCCCAATCAGCATCTGAGTATAGGGATGAATGGGATCTTCGAAAATCTCATCTGTCCTGCCCAGCTCGGCAAAACTGCCGGAATACATGATGCCCATGCGTTTTGTAATCTGATAATGAACACCCATGTCATGGCTGACCACAACTAAAGTGTTCTTGAGCTCTTGCTGGAGGCGCATTAACATCATTAAAATACCGCGCTGAACCACAACATCCAGTGCAGTTGTGGGTTCATCGGCCAACACCACATTCGGCGCCATGAAAGTTGCCAATGCGATAATTACTCTCTGCCTCATTCCCCCTGAAAGCTGGAAAGGGAAAGCTTCTAAAAGATCTGGCGAGAGACTGAGTTCCTCCAGGTAATTGGAAACCCGCTCAAGGGTCTCTTCGTCTGTTTCGTTCTTCCGATCTTCTTCCGGAATGGAGTCCAGAAACTGACTCTTCAGACGGGTAATGGGGTTCAACACGCTTTGTGCAGCCTGGGGAACATAGGAAATGTTTTTCCACCAGGCATCGCGGATTCGGCCCGACTCGTAAGAGAAGGATTTGCCGTTCTTTTCTCCGCTTAACACCACACGCCCCTGTTCGATCTGGAGGGGAAACTCTATGATATCATATAGAACCTTTAAAAGTGTTGTTTTTCCACAGCCTGACTCGCCCGCGATGCCGAAGATCTCATTCTCAAAGATCTCGAAGTTCAGATTCTGCAGAACTTGCACATCGCCATCGATGGTCTTGTATGATGTGGAAAGGTTCTCGACTTTCAGCATCGTTACCTACCTCTTTTCATGGACAAGTAATCATTGTACCCAGTGATCAAAAGGAACAAACCAATAAATAGCAGCACTGTGGCTACAATGGGTGGACCTATCCAATTCCATTGCTGGGTGAAGATGGCGTTGCGTTCTCTAGCCCATTGAATCATATTACCGAGTGAGATCAAGTTTGCAGGCGAAAGACCCAAGACTGCCAGGCTTGACTCCGAGGCAATCGCCGACAAGGTAGCATTCATAAAGTTCGACAGCGACCAGGTCAGGGCATAGGGTAAAATCTCTGTCACAATCACCTGTACTGTGCCTTCCCCTGAGAACCAGGCGGTATGGATAAAGTCCCGCTCTTTGATGGAAAGGGCCAGGGAGCGAATCTGCCGGCTGGGCCAGGCCCAGGCAAACATGGCCAAAACAAGGGCCATCAACAGCACGGTTGCTGATCCCCGCATCAAGGACGTCATTAATACTAGGATAGGCAGGGAAGGGATCACAACAAAGGTGTCAGTGACCACCATCAAGATCCGATCCAGCCAACCGCCGCTAAAACCTGCTAATAAACCTACAAAGACACCTACTACCGTACCGATAAATGCTACGATGAATCCAATGACCAGGGAATTGTGAATTGACTCAATCAGCAGCCAAAAGATGTCTTGACCCATGCTCGTTGTGCCAAAGGGGTGCTCTAAAGAAGGGGGCAGTCTGCGGCCATAAGTGTTGTAGCTGAAAGGATTCGCATGGGGAATATAATAGACCACAAAACCAAGAATTAAGAAAAACAACGTTACTACAATGCCGACCTTCAAGCGGCCATTGGCGTGTTTCCAAAACTTTCTCATGTCCTCACATCCCTTCTAGCTATAGCGAATTCTAGGATCAATCAGTGGGTAAATCAAGTCCACAAACAGGGTTGCTGTGGAAATCGCCACAATAGAAATGGTAATGCAACCTAAGATCATATTGTAGTCGGACTGTAAGATTGCTTTTTGAATCAAAGTTCCAACGCCAGGATACCCAAAGATGATTTCTGTCATGATAGAGCCTGAGAAGACACCGCCGAGACTCATAGCCAGAGCTGTGACTTGCGTAATGATGGAGTTGCGAAGCACATAACTGCGGCCAATTCTCTTTTCTGACAGCCCTCTGAAGCGGGCATATAAAACGAAGTCTTCTTCAGCAATAGTCCCAGATAGGGATTTCATCGAAATGATCCACCAACCCGTACCTAGAAGGAGCAGCGAAATCGCAGGCAAGATCGAAGCACGTACCAGCGATCTGATAAACATGCCAAAGCCGCCCATAGTGACAATCGTTGATTGCAGCGGGAACCAGTCTAATATAAATGCAAAAACGATTTGAAGAATAAGTGCCACAATAAAGTATGGAACGGGATAGATACAAATGGCAACTGCCTCCAAGAACTGGGACGACTTCTTGTGTTTGCGAAAACCTGCCTGTAAGCCGATGAAGTTGCCAATCACCCAGGCCAATATCGTAGTAATTAACATCAGACCTAAAGTATAAGGCAGATACGTCTTGATAATATCTCCCACAGGAGTAGGAAAGCTCATTAGAGACGGTCCGAAGTCAAATTGCAGCAGTCCCTTCTTGAGGAAGGAAAGATACTGTTCTAGTAATGATCCTTCAAGGCCGAACTGAACGCGCAGCGTCTTACGGAGGGCCTCCATTTCCACAGGATCCATTTGCCCGGAGCGGGACTGGATTCGTCCGATCATGTTCTCCACAGGATCAGAGGGAAACATGCGGGGCACGAAAAAAATGAACGTGACACCAATCCAAATGGTTAAGGCCCATGTCAAAATACGCAGGCCTAGATACTTCGAGAATTTCACCTACTTCACTCCCTTGCTCACACTTTACATTTTACTCCTTGTAATCCTAAAAAAGACACGTGCTATCATGGATAGGCGACAGCACGTGTCTTGGTGCGCCCAGTCTTTCAGGCAAACGTTAGTTTACTGAACAGGAGTAATCTCTGTTGTGATGTACTTGAAGCAGCTCCACCACCACCAAGGACCATTGTATGGGTTCTCAGCATTTGGATAGTTATTCCAATAAGTGCTGTTGGTGGGTACGAACTTCACGCCAGAGTGGAATCCGATAAATGGCATATCCGCAATGGCTACCTTCATGAACTCCAAGCCCAGTTCGTAGGACTCATCACTGTCAGGAGATACCTTTGCCATCTCATGGATGATGCGGGTTGCTTCTGCGTTATTCCAGCGGGAACCTTGACCAGAGCCACGCTCACCGAGGGGAACGATTAAGTCTGCATCCCAGCCATTGATCTGAGAATAGAGGTCTCTTGTGATTCCGCCTGTTGGCCAGTAGCCAGCGATTTCGAAGTTACCGGTAGCAGCGTTGCTATCCCAGGTTGCACTACTTTCGCTAGACAGGTTGCAGTTAAAGCCAAACTTGACCAATTGGTCGTAGGCAGCGATCAGACCGCGGCCTGCTTGAGCTTCAGTGTCAGCCAAGTAGGTCATGTTGATGGTGAAAGGTTGACCCTTGAAGTACCATCCGTCAGCTCTCTTCTCGAGGCCGGCTTTGATGAACAGCTTTTCAGCTACTTCAGGAGCGTACTTCCAGCAGCCGATACCAAACATGTCGATTAACTCATCATGCTCGGTAGGTACATCATAACCATAGGCTCTGAGAGTGTCAGCCATTCTGTATGCATACTGACTGTCAAAAGGTTTGAAGGTTGTTCCGTCGCCTAGATCCAACTCAAACTCTTCAAGCCAAGGCAGCAAGGGGATGTAGTACAGCTCTTGCATTGCGGCTGTAGCGGTTAGAATTGGCAGTGCGCTGGCGCGGCCTACACCGTCAAAGATGTTGAGAGAAATCTCGTCAAAGTTCATTGCCAAGGCAATACCCCAACGGAAGTCAGGATTGTCAAATGGCTCTTTAGCCATCTGGAAGGCAAGTCCCTTGGAACATGGGTCATCACTTGTAGCATATGGGAAATCATCATACCAGCAAGCGATGTTTGGATTCATGGCAGTCATTACTTCTACCATTTCAGGAGTAACTTCACAAAGGATATCAACTTCGTTGTTGACCATTGCCATTTGGCGGGTTGTGTCGTCGCCTACATACTTGAACAGTATGTATTGGGCTTGAGGCATTTTACCCGTTACTACGCCAACGGTGCTGTACTGCCAGTCATCTCTGCGCTCATAGAGAACCCATTTGCCGAGCGGGTCATAGGAGTTGACTGTATAAGGACCGGCAACCACAGGATTGCTATCCTTAAAGGTTGTTACATCATCAACCTGGGAGTAGATGTGCTCAGGTACAATGCGCAGGTCATTACCCCAAATGGTTACACCAAATCTCAGTGCAAGGCGGGGGAATGAGTCATAGGTCTTAATCAGTACTGTGTAATCATCAACCTTCTCTACAGATTCAAACACAGTATTGTAGTAAGCACTTGGTCCAATGCCAGGATTGTCCATGATCATGTTGAAGGTGAATACGACGTCATCTGCGTTGAGCTCTTCACCGTCAGACCAGCGGATGCCTTCACGGATTCTGACAATATGCTCTGTGAAGTCTTCGTTGGACTCGGGCATTCCTGCTGCCACTTCGCCGAACTGTTCACCCTTGACGGTATCCATTTCCCACATCATGGCTGACATGAGCTGATGAATACCAAAGCCCATTTGGGTTCCCTGCATGTAGGAGTTGAACTGCCCAGGAACATCAGTTGGTGTCTGGGTTTCAACAATCAGGGTTTCCCGACGTGGTGTGCCTACCTCAGTTACAGCGTAGACGTTCGCTGCGGTAAACACAAGTAAGAGCAGTAGCGGGAGCACAATAAAAGCGGATACTCTCCTCTTCATTCAATTACCTCCTCTTTTGTTTTGATTAACTACGAAGCAGATATATTCTTACTCGTACTTAATCACACAACCACTAACTTGTTGAGCAAGATCTCAACTGGAAAAGTGCTGTAAATCCGATTTGAGACCGGTTTCAACACGTGCTTCATGGAAGTTTACGGCGCCTTTACCTCCACAACCATTATATAACCATGTCAAGGACCTTGTCAATACAGGTAGAAGTTTGTTACAAAAGCCATCCTCATAAGCCCAGCTCAATGGGGGTTTTTTTATACTTTTTTGCCTAAGCCGTACCTCTGAATCAAAAAATGGGAACTCCCCCGTCAAACCCCGCCAAGACACAATATTCTCCGACTCCTCCTGCCGATAGTCCAAGACTATTTCAAAGCTATTGAGTAATTTTGCTTAAGGCAATATGAAAGAAATGGCAACAAAAAACGGAGCTCNCGAGAGAGCCCCGTATTCCCGTTCAGTGAAGTATTCTCATCTGTCTGGCAAAAGAGTCTTAAACGCCCCATAACCCCGCTCTTCCATCAGCTCAAAGGGGATGAACTCCAAAGCTCCGCTGTTGATGCAATAACGCAATCCCCCTTCTGCCCTTGGCCCATCAAAGAAGACATGCCCTAAATGGCTGTCTCCGACCCTGCTTCGCACTTCGATCCTCGGCAGCAATTGAGAATCATCGTAGACATAGGTGACTACATCATCCTGGATGGGTCGGGTAAAGCTGGGCCAGCCGCTGCCGGAATCGTACTGAGCGCTGGAGAGAAAGAGGGGTTCGCCAGTTACGACATCCACATAGATGCCTGGTTTATCATTGTCCCAATACTCGTTGTCGAAAGGAGTTTCTGTGCCGCTGTTTTGCGTGATCGCAAACTGCTCAGCGGTCAACCGTGTCCTTAGTTCCTCGAACACAGGCTTTTGATAGTCTCCAGCTTCGACTCTGGGCTTTTCCTGGGGAATCGACGACAAATCTACATGGCAGTAGCCCCAGGGATTCTTAACAAGATAGTCTTGATGATAGTCCTCAGCCACTACGTAGTTTATCAGCGGCTCAATCTCAGTTACGATAGGCTTCCCGTATTTCTTCTGTTCCTCCTCAGTCACTTGCTTGATGATTGCCCGATCCTCTGCATCTACGTAATAGATGCCTGTTCGGTACTGAGATCCGACATCGTAACCTTGCTGATCAACCAAGGTCGGATCAATGATTCCGTAGTAGTAAGCGAGCAGCGTCTCTAGGGGCAGTTTCTCCGGATCGTAAACTACATAGACGGTTTCTGCATGACCGGTTGAGGCAATAGAAAGGTAGTCTGTCTCCTCGGTCGCTCCATTGGCATAGCCCACATTAGTGTAGATCACACCAATCATCCGATCAAAGTAGGCTTGGGTTCCCCAAAAGCATCCGCCGGCTAGATATATCTCCTTGTATCTGCTGCCCGCAAAGCTTGGCTGCACGTAGGCAGGAACACTCTGCTGTGCAGTACTTCCCTCTACAACGCCTAGGGAGAGTGTCCCTGAATTTGTCAGGTATATTCCAACAGCAAAAAAGCCTAAAAGCACTAATCCTGCGGCCTTTTTGACGATACTCCAATGCATGCTGCCACCTCCTGGCAAAATATTAAGTATTTCTATTTGTTATTATACCATGGAGGGGTCAGTTTGGAAACTTAAACTTCCATTCTGCTCCCGGATCAAACTGCCTGTAGCGACTCATACTGGACATTGTACAGTTCATAATAAATGCCCTGTTTATCCATCAGTTCGCTATGGGTGCCCAGTTCCACAATACGGCCGCCGTCAATTACCATAATTCGATCTGCATTGCGAATCGTAGAGAGCCGGTGGGCGATCACAAAGGAAGTCCGACCTTCTAAAAGTTTGTCCACGGCCTTTTGCAGTAAGATTTCTGTATGAGTGTCCACACTGGCGGTAGCTTCATCCAGAATAAGAATGCGCGGATCGCTTAAGAGTACACGGGCAAAGGCAATCAGCTGCCGCTGGCCGACGGAAAGACGGGATCCCCGTTCATTGACCCAAGTATCGTAGCCATCTTCCATATTTTCAATGAAACTGTGGGCCCGCACTGCTTTGGCAACCTCCACCACCTCTGCCCTGGTGGCATCAGGACGGGCAAAGCGAATGTTATCCAACACTGTTCCACTGAAAATGAATGGGTCCTGTAACATGACCCCAATGTTGTCCCGCAGGGAATCCAAGGTGCTCTCCTTCACATCCTGACCGTCAATGAGAATGCGTCCCTGCTGGGGATCGAAAAAACGGGCCAAAAGGGCAATAATGGTTGTTTTGCCAGATCCGGTTGCACCAACAATGGCCAAGGTCTCCCCTGGTTCAACTGTAAAGTTAAGATCTCGCAGCACATCCCGCTGGCCATCATAGGAGAAGGTAACATCCTCGAACTTCACCTGACCGGCCACATTCCTGAGGGGAACAGCCTGGGGGTGATCGCTGATTGTTACCTCTTGATCCATCAGGTCAAAAATCCGTTCTGAGGACGCCATTGCCACCAGCAATTGGTTGTAAAACTGGCTAAGGACGATGACAGGATGCCAGAACCGCTGTAAGTACACGGTAAAGGCAATGATCACACCTACTGTTATACCGTCCATTTGCAGCAGGCGAGCACCATACCAGTAAATAATCAAAGTTGCAACTAAAGACATGAGCTCAACTGCCGGCCCAAAAGCATTATTCAAACGGATCGCATCCATCCAGGAGTCGTAGACATCCTTGATTATCTGGTGAAAGGTACGGTCATTGTGCTTTTGGCGTACGTAGGCCTGAATAACTTTCATGCCCACGATGTTCTCATGCAGGTAACCATTTAAATTTGAGTTTTTCTGCCTTACTGTTCGCCACTTATCCCGGATATAGTTGCGGCTGAAAAACATAATCACCATAAACGGCGGGACGACTACAAAAGTAACTAGGGCCAGCTGGGGGTGGATAAACAGCATGATTGCGGCTGCCACTCCCAACATGGTAAACTCGGTAAGCACATTGACTATGCCGTTTGTGAACAGGTTGTTGAGCTGCTCAACATCATTGACAATCCGCACGATCACCCGCCCTGTAGAATGGGTGTTGAAGTAGTCAAAGGAGAGATCCTGCACATGATTGAACAGCTTACGGCGCAGATCAAGCAATGCCAGCTGCCCGACGCGATTGGCGAGAAATATTCGCATCCGATCGAAGAAATACCCTGAGCCAATTGCGACTAAATAGAGTACAGAAACCAACACAAGGCCTGAAATATCTCGCTTGGGGATATGCACATCAATGGACTGTTGCAGCAAATATGGCCCCAAAAGCTGACTTAAGGTGGCTAAAAACATCACCACAACTGTACTGAAGATCTGCTTTTTATAAGGCAGCATATACTCTGCCAGCCGCCTTATTTGGCTCATATTAATCTCTGCGGTACGGGGTTCATTGTGTCCGTAGCCTGCAGGCCCCATTATGCACCTCTCCCTTCCCCAGCAAATTTATGATACTCATTGTATTGCTCCAGCAGCGTCCGATAGTATTTGCCACGTTTTTTCACAAGCTCAAGATGGGTGCCCCGTTCGATGATGCGCCCTTGATCTAAAACCAAAATCTGATCTGCATCTTTCACCGAGGAAATCCGGTAAGCAATAATCAGCGTTGTCCTTCCCGAGCGGGCCTGGGAGAGGGCTTGCTGAATGCTTTGTTCTGTCTCCATATCTACACTGGATGTGGAGTCATCCAGCACTAGAATCTGCGGATCACTGACAAGGGCCCTGGCAATAGCAACGCGCTGCTTCTGTCCCCCTGACAATCCCGTTCCCCGCTCGCCCACAACTGTGTCATAACCCTCAGGCAATTGGCTAATAAACTCGTGTGCATCAGCGATACGTGCCGCCTGCTCAATTTCTTCCCTCGTCGCATCAGGACGGGCAAAGGCAATATTATTGGCAATTGTGTCAGAAAACAAGAAGGTATCTTGCATCACCACACCAATTTTGCGGCGGAGGCTATCCAAATCAACATCCCTAAGATCATGGCCGTCGTAGGTTATCTGCCCGTCGGTAACGTCATAAAACCTAGCTAACAGGTTGATTATTGTTGTTTTGCCAGACCCAGTATCACCAACGATCGCGGTAGTTGTGCCCGGTTCCATCGTAAAGCTGATATCCTGCAACACAGGTTCACCTACATAAGAAAAAGATACATCCTTAACTTCAACTCGCCCCGGACCGGCGGAGAGAACTAGCGGATTTTCCCGGTTGGCGACTTTAATTTCCTCATCCATCAGGTCAAACACCTTTTCTAAGGATGCTTGGGCATTCACCCACTGATTAACCAGGCCGGCAATGCTGTTGATGGGATGGCGCAAGGAGAGCATGTAACCGTTAAAGGCTACGAGCACACCGATGGTTATCTCACCTTCCATCACAAAATAGCCCCCTACCAGCAAGATCACCAAAGCGCCGGCCCCGGAAATAAACTGGTTGAAGGGTACATACTTTGCCCGGATTTCTGAGGCGGCCAGGTGGTTTTCTGTAAGGTCCCCTGCCACTTCTTTAAAGCGTGCTTTCTCATCTTCTTCACGCCCCGATGCCTTAACCACTTGAATCCCGGTAATGTTCTCCTGTACATATGAATTCAAATTTTCAAATGCTGTGCGGATGGAGCGAAAAACCGGCCGCAGCTGCCGTGACATGCTTCTTGTTGTCAAGTACAGAAACGGCAGCATTACCAGCAAGGAGAGGGTCAAAGGCATATTCAGCCGCAGCATAACAATTACTGTAAACAGCAAAGTGACGGCAGCTTCAAAAGCCTGAACATAACCCATATTCAAAAACATGCGCACTGCCCGCAAATCGCCTACGAGCCGGTTCATCAACAGTCCGGTACGCTCCTGATCGAAAAAGGAAAATGACTGGCGCAGCAGACGCCGGAACAGATCGCTGCGCAGATCGTAGAGGACACCCTGGGATGTGTATTGAAAAATGTAGCTTTTAAAGTATTGGGCGATTACACGCAGGAGGGTCATACCCAAAAATATGAGAGCTAATTTGGTGAAAAGCTCGTAGTTTCCCGCTACTAAGACATCGTCAACGATCATTTTCGTCAGATAAGGTTTGACTAGACCCAGCACAATCGCGACAAGAGCCAAACCCAGACCCAGCAGATTGACTTTATGATAGCGGCGGGAATAGTTCATCAGACGCTTAAGATAGAACATGCTGCACAGATTTCCTTTCTACAAGATCAGGATTGACAAAGATCACAACTTCAGGCAGCTCAGGCTGCTCAATCCGGGCCAATAAGCGCTTTGCCGCCACTTGGCAGGCGTGATCTAAGTTAAGATCAAAAGTGGTGAGCGGCGGAATGACCCATGATGCCACTTCCATATTGCCGCTGCCTACCACTGAAACTTGTTCCGGAACGGNAATGCCCCTGTCATGCAGGTACTTTATTANTCTCATTGCTGTTCGATCACTATTACAGACGAAGGCNGAGGGCAGATTATTCGCCGCAATCATTTCGCCCANTCCCTCTTCTAAGCCCTCGAGGGCATCAATTACATGATTTGGATTAAGANCAANTTCAGCTTGGGCTAAAGCTTTGCGATAGCCATTTAGGCGCTGGCAGGTATTGAACCTTCCTTCTACGCCGATCAGTCCAATCTGGGTATGGCCCCTATCTAGAAGATAACGCGTCGCCTGATAACCTGAACGGTTAAAGTTGAAATAGACAAAATCTGCTTCTACCTGGTCTGAGGTGCCATTTAGGATAACCATCTTGGGAACATGCTTCTGAAGCAAAGCAATGTACTCATCAACAAACTGGCCCAAGAGAATGATCCCGTCAATGCTATGGCCTTTACGCAGGTTTTTAGGCAGTTCATTTTCTTCTTGTTTTTCCCTTGCCACAAACTCCATGCTAAAGTCCATGCCATATGCACGGATGTAATGTTCTAGACTCTGTACCAAGAGGCTGAAGTTGCTCGCATCTGCCTCGAATTTGCGTTTGATTAAGAGGAGCACGTTCTTGGTCTTTTTTCTACCGCGTTTGTAACCCAATTCTGCCGCTTTTTCCTTTATCCGTCCCCGGAGCTCGTCACTGACACCCGGACTCCCAGACAAAGCGCGGCTAACTGAGATGGATGAAACCCCCAAAGCTTCAGCAATCTGGGCTATTGTCACCTTCTTGCTCACCAGAATCCCTCCCTCGCATACAATAGTATATCAAACTACCGTTATATTCACCAGCTTTCTAACGTTATGTTTCTGTTTTGTACCGTTGCAAAAAATAAACAGACAGAAGATTATCTCCTCTGCCTGTTTAAAGCTAGTTTTCTCTTGTATCAGTACTTAATGTCCCTACTTGTCTTATTTTTCAGCCAAAGACATGAGCTTTTCTTTCTTTTCTTTGACCTCCCTAGACAGCGCCTGTTTTTTCTCGTCATCTCTTTGCCAGCATCTTGAGCAAAAAAACACCCCTGCATCTTCAGTATCGAAGATACGGGGGTGCTAGATCTGGTCAGAAACAGTAAGTCGGCAGTTAAACCGCCACTTTAATAACAACCTTCTTAACTGCCTCAGGGCCATCAACCGAGATGCACGGCATATGGGCATCTTCAGGGAAGAAGACTGCAAACATGCCGGCTTCAAGCCGGACTAAATCGCCCTCGCCTGCGAAAAACTGAATATCTTTCTCCCCATCATAGCTGTCCAGGGACTTGAGGTTTACCACATTGGTGTAACCTATAAATTCCCTTCCGCTGACAATGTATTGGATGTCAATATACTTGCGGTGCGTCTCGTACTTGCCTTCCTCTAGCGGCTTGGAGTCATACTCCTGCACCAGGGCAAAGACCCTGTCGCCTTCGATAGGGTATCTTCCCACCTCCAGCCCCTGCAAGTCTTGGGTACTCAGATATTCTATTCCTCTCTCTAGTCCCGAGCTCAAGTTCAGATACAGATCGCTGTTTGCCAGTTTGTCGACTATCATTCTAGTTCGTCCTTGGCTAGCACAGCAAAGATTACGGTAATTAAACCTGCACCGGGATCCGGCTTGCCTACGCTGCCCTCTTGGAACCAGCTGGCCCTGCCCAACTTGGACTGCATCTCTTTGGTGTTTTCAAACCCAGTCAGCGCAGCTTGATGGGCCTCTTGAGTTTTGCAGCAAATATTGGATAAAAAGCCCGTAACCTCGATCGATAAAGAGGTTGCGGGCTTCTTGTTTTACACATACTTGTAGTGT
>JGI24708J26588_10001565_pt1 | contig 18081 bp, 17 predicted proteins | sample BioPla1DNA2_FD_26588 | JGI IMG/M metagenome (IMG submission 26588) | reverse complement strand
TGGGCCTTCTGGACCTGCTGGGCCTACCGGCCCCCTTCTCCCCCTAGGCCCTCTCTCTCCCGGATCCCCTTTTGGACCACGGGGACCTCTTGGACCTCTGCATACACACTGGCACCTTTCGTCTAGACCTTCATCCTGATATTGACATCCACTTTCGCAACCATATTCACAATTTCCCCAACAATCACAATCATAGTATCCCATACTTATACACGACCTCCCTAAATATAATTTATTTCTTAGTTTATATTATGCTTAGAAGTTGTTTTTGTGACACAAACAGTGTTATTTCTAGGATTTGTGCTATAATACAAATAAGTGAAGTAAAACAAGGAGGTAATTATTATGATAAATGATTTAGATTTAAAACATCTCAAACGTTGTGTTGAACTTGCTGAAATCGCGTTAAATAAAGGTGATGAACCTTTCGGCTCAGTACTTGTTTCTGCTAATGGTAAGGTGCTTAAGGAAGACCATAATCGCGTTGCTAGCGGTGACCATACACAACATCCAGAATTTGCATTAGCAAGATGGGCAGCTGAAAATATGACACCTGAAGAAAGAAAAGGGGCAACAGTATATACTTCCGGTGAACATTGCCCTATGTGTTCAGCGGCACATGGCTGGGTTGGTCTAGGTAGAATTGTTTATGCAAGCTCATCTACCCAATTAGTAGAATGGCTTAATGAAATAGGTGCTAAGCTACCTCGAGTCCGTAACCTTCCTATTGAAGATGTTATTAGGGACACCACCGTAGATGGTCCTGCTCCTGAGCTAGCTGAAAAAATAAAGAACCTTCATTATTTATCCTGGAAAAACAAGACTAATAATTAAGTAAATTACTGACTAAAAATCTATCTCTTCAATATTTATAATTTCGTCCATTGGAATTAACTTATTATTATCCATATGAATAATTCGCCTATATTGATCTATCTTGTTAACCGTCCCCCTATAGGTAACATAAGCTCCTCCATCTTTTTTATTATCAGGCTTAAAATACTTTATTTTTATACTTATGTTTTCTTTGTTTTTATCAAGCAAACCTTTTAGTTTATCGTCTAGTATTTTTTTCATATGTTCATCTAGTTCAATCCTTTTCTCTGTCTTCCTTGCAGTTTCCTTGACTGCCTCTTCATGGCCTGTAAGGGCAGCAAAGGGAGAGAACTGGGCTGCCCTACTTATCATTGGCATAGGTTTCCTTTTATTGGAGATATGCCTTGGCATATGGATAATGTCTTCATATTCATTAGTCATGCCTTATGCCCTCCTATACGTTTATTCCTTTTCTGCGTGGTGGCTCCTTCTTCTAAATTTACACCTTTTAGAACTGTGTTCTTACCATATTTCTTCTTAAGCTCTAGTATAGTTTCCTGCATTTTCCTTTCACGTTCTAATTGGATTTTTTCTTTATTTTTTTCTTTGTCCTCTTCACTATAATCTGTAAATAGATCTAGCTGTTTATTCCTATCTTCTATCTCAACTTCATTTTCATCTATAACTCTACTTGCCGATATATTAACCCTTCTTACCAGAAGATTTTTATCTACAATTCTTTCGAACAACTCCATTGAAGCATCTATGATAAGCTTAGTTGATGAGGTATGCCTATCTAAGTTTATTCTACCACTGGATGATTTTGGGATGCTACGGCCATAGGGATCTTTAGTAATTTCTCCCTTATATTTTCTTCTTATATGGGGATTTTTTAGATTATCAATATCATAACCTATGGTTAAAACAATTTGATTTGTTACTAGTCTTTTATCAACTAAATCCAGTGATAATAAGTCAGCCATTTCCCATACTATTAGTTTGGTCTTTTCATAGGTATAGGCACTTTCGAGCACTTGACCCGAGCCTATACTTTTTGCTTCTGGTTTGTAAGATTTTATATCTGCTATAGTACAAGGTTCCCATCCCCAGGCATGGTCTATTAACAGCTCTGCATTAACACCAAATAGATCATATAATAAATCTTCATTATAATACTCATTAGGCTTGCCAATTGAACATCTTGCAATATCCCCCATTGTATATAAACCTTCTTTTTCTAATCTTTTAGCATAACCTTTGCCAACCCTCCAAAAATCTGTAATAGGTCTATGAGACCAAAACTCTTTTCTATAAGTCATTTCGTCTAGCTTGGCCACTTGAACCCCATTTTCATCAGTTGGGGTCTTCTTAGCCCCTATATCCATAGCAATTTTAGCTAGGTATAAGTTGCTACCAATACCAGCAGTCGCTGTTATTCCTGTAGTATTAAGTACATCTAGGATTATTTTAGTAGTTAACTCTTTAGCTGATAAATTATATGTCTTTAGATAATTTGTAACATCCATAAATACTTCATCTATAGAATATACATGGATATCTTCAGGTGCAATATATTTTAAGTAAATATTATAAATCCGTGTACTATATTCTATATAATATGCCATCCTAGGCGGGGCCGCTATATAATCAAGGGAAAGATCTGGTGATTCTTTTAATTGCTTATGCTTATATGAACTACCTGTGAACTTCCCACCTGGCGCCTTACTTAACCTTGATGCGTTTATCTGTTTTACACTTTGAATTACTTCAAATAATCTTGCCCTACTTGAAATCCCGTAAGATCTTAAGGATGGTGAAACTGCAAGGCATATGGTTTTTTCCGTTCTACTTGCATCCGCCACAACAAGATTTGTAGTTAAAGGATCAAGTCCCCTTTCTATGCACTCAACAGAGGCATAGAATGATTTTAAATCAATTGCTATATAAGTCCTATTTTTCATAACTGCTATTTAGTCACCCCTTTTGAAAAATATAATTATTTTCTAATTCAAAAATCTAACGTCTTAATACAAAGTTCTGAGTATGATAATATCTATATTTGCTATCTGGGTTATAGGCACTACCAATTCCCAATTCACCATCTTGGCCAAGCATATTATTACGGTGTCCTAAGGAATTGAGCCACTGACCAAAGACTAAAATCCCTGATCCATTACCAGCTGCTATATTTTCACCGCATCTACCCCAGTTAATTCCCCCCTCATTTAATCTTGTGCTCATGGACCTTCCATCTAAGCTAGTATGGGAAAAATAATTATTATCAGCCATATCTTTAGAGTGATTACGCGCTACATTTGAAATTACACTACTATATTTAAGTGGAGATTTATTATTATGGGCCCTAAAACCATTTGTTAATTCAAATATAATCCTTTCATTGCACATAAGTGCTTCCCCAGTAAGGGGCACTGTACTATTGGTGTTGTAGCTCATAACAGCAATTTTATCACCATCATGTTGGTCCCTAACAATAGTTAGGCCAGGTGCATTAATAGTATTATTGCTACCATTTGTAATATCCCTAAATTTCATAGTTCTTGCATTACTGGTAAAACCCTTAACCGCATTATTATCACTATAGATTATTAACACGTTTTCATAATCATCTACATAAAATAAATAATCATACTTCTCATCTTTCATAGTAAAGCTTGCTTCTCCTAACGATGATACTGCTTTTTCTATGCTGTCTCCTAAATATATCTTATAATTTTTATAGTTAAATGGCTCAAGTAATTTAATTTTTTTATTATTTTGGTCCCAATCCACCTTAACATCTAAGCTTTCTGCAATATATCTTAATGGAACATATGTAGTATGATTTATCAATTGTGGGGCTAAGCTAAGCTGGATTTCTTTTTTTTCATCATTATTATACTTATAAGCTAACTTCTTATCTATTGTAAGTATATTGGTAACACCTTCTTGCCTAATTGTAATTGTTTGGCTATCCTTATCCCAGTCTATATTTGCACCTAGTAAGTCTCCTATACTTCTTAAGGGCACCAGGCTTGTCCCATTTTCAACTATAGGATTAACTCCCCATATATTTTCAAAATTTAGTTCTATTTGAGTCTCTTTAGCTTGCACACTAAAACTTTTGCTACTTAGTGCGCAAAGAAATACACCATTAATTATCAATCTCTTTAGCTTCTTTTTCATATTTTCACTTCCTTACAGGTTCCTAGTCTTTTTTATTATATTATACCATTATCTCAGATATATTTCCCCTAAACTCCTAGCCATATCTTCTTTTTCTTGTTAAAATATATAGGTGAACAATAGATTAGGAAAGGTGACTTATGGACATTCGTGAAACTAAAGATATTCGTTCTTTAAACAAACTTACTATATTAAACACTATTATAGAGTATAAAAATGTTTCAAGGGCTGATATTGCAAATATAACCAGCCTTAACAAGGCTACTGTATCTACTATAGTTAAAGAGCTTATAGAAGATAAGCTTATTGAGGAAGGGATAACCGGCGAATCAACTGGTGGTAGGAAACCAATTATTTTAACACTCAGGGAAAATATTGGCTTTGTAATAGCAATTGACCTTAATGTTTCAGTTATTAATATCATGTTATCTGATATCAATCTAAAACCCGTACATACCTACCATCTTCCTATTGAAACTAATAATTTTGAAGATGTATTTGCTGATCTTTGCGATATATTGGATGATATAATTAACTGTTTACCTCCATCTACTTATGGGCTTGTGGGTATTAGTGTAGCTGTTAGGGGTGTTGTAGATTTAGAAGGCATAATCCGTTTTATCCCTGATCTTAAATGGATGAATATTAATATCAAAAATATGTTAGAGGCCAAGTTTAAGGTCCCTGTGTATGTGGATAATGATGGGAACTATTCTGCCATGGCCGAGCACCACTTAAATCCTAATTATAAGGAGCTTGTTGTAATAACTGTTGATGATGTTATAACTGGTGGTATTATATCTAATAATAAACTTATTAGGGGGTTTTTAGGATTTGCTAACTCCATAGGCCACCATATTATAGATTTTAATTACAATGAGCAGTGTACATGTGGAAAATATGGTTGTTGGGAACAATTTTGCTCAAGCAAATCTATGCTTAAACATATAAACAAGCATATGGATGTCAAGGATATAGATGAATTTATATCACTTGCTAAAAATGAAAATCCTTATGCCTTGGAGGTGCTAGACTTATTTACCAAATATATGGCTATCGGAATAACTAACCTAATTTTTATTCTTAACTGTGAACATATTATTATAAACTCTAAGCTTATATCCGCTATGCCTGAACTTATACATGATATTCATAGCCTTATTGTACTACCTATCACTAATTTTCAAGATATTTCGGTATCACTTTTAGGAGATAAGGCACCCCTGATGGGGGCCTCACAGATATGTAGGCTTAACTTCTTTAAAAATCTATGCTAAAATTTATTTATAAAAACAAAAACCTTGAAATCACAAGAGATTTCAAGGTTTTTAAGTTTTTATTTATTGTATATAAGTTTGTGTCTAAAGTAAAAGAAATGATCACTATGGGCATGTATTGAGAGCATTCTTGTATGAGGATGCTCTACTGATGTAAATTCCTTACCAAATTCACCTATAGTTAAGGCCTTACCACCAATATATAAGCATGAGTAATTAAAGAATAATTCATCCATTAACTGCTCCCCAACTAGGTAGTGCATATAAGATGGTGTTTCTACTAGCAGTTTATCTATGCCAAATTTCTTAAGTAGATAAAATGCTACTTTTGAATCAGGAAGCTTATCTCCTGTTGCAATAACAATTACCTTATCTTTTGCCTCTTTCATTTTTGTAATCATTTCATCTGTTACATCTTCTTTAGTAGAAAGGGGACCTATTATTATATAAGGATTTTTTATGTTTTTCTCTATTACATCAATACCTGTCTTAGATGTACTTATCATAAGTGGTACTTCTTCTTCATTAAACATTCTGTGATCAAATGGTATATCTGTGCCGTCAATTGAAGTAATTATATTCCATGGCACTGGGTTTAAGCCCTTTTCTATGCGTGCATCTTCTAGTTCCTGGTCAAAAATATGACAGGTATAGTTAGCTTCTGCATTCATGGTTCCCGCACCTAACATAACCCCATCACTTACTGTTCTTAGAAGATTTAGAAGCCACCAATCACTCATAGCTCCATCTGGGTCACATCTGTTTTCTCTTGAAATAACTGGCCCTTCTGGGTTATCTGTAAAGGCAATCCTACCATCTAATGATGTTACTAAAGATGTAAATGTATAAGGTCTATCATCATATAGTTTTTCAAATTTAAGCTCACCATATACATCTTTCACCTTTTGAGAATCTAAAGTATTAACTTCAAAATCTTTTAATGTTTCACTTTCGTATACTTTTTGTAATCCTACCTGTTCTATAGGTAAAGGCATTTTTTCTAGTGATGTAGCCATATTATTCCTCCTTCTTATATTAAACTTCCTCCGCATACTCCTATGCTTTCCCCTGTTACAAATGAACTTTCGCTACTTGCTAAATAGACTGCTGCATTAGCCATATCATCAATTGTTCCCATTCTCTTTAGCGGGTATATATCTGCCATTGAAGCTCTAAATGCATCTGGATCATCGCTACCATCAATTCTATCTTGAATCATAGGTGTTTCAACAAGTCCAGGATGTATACAATTAGCTCTTACATAAGGTGCATATTCAGTGGCTATACATTTTGTAAGCATAATAACTGCTGCCTTACTTGGGCAATATGCAACCCTTTCTGGTATTGGCCTAACCCCAAGATCTGATCCAATATTAACAATAGCTGCACCTTTTTGTTTCTTAAGCTCTCCAATAGCAGCCTTACACATATGGAATACACCATTTACATTAACACTGAATTGTTTTTGAAAATCTTCCGGCGTAGTAGTCTCAAGTGATCCTACCTCTGTAATACCAGCGCAGTTAACTAAAATATCTACTTTTCCGAATTTTTTAACTGCTTCCTCTACTACCTTTGTAGTAGCTTCATATTTGCTTAAATCTGCTTGTATATAAATAGCATTAGCATCTTCAAAGTTTAAGCTATCTTCTATACCACAACCTACTACCTTTGCACCTTCCTTAATAAATCTTTTAGCTATCCCTTCACCTATTCCTGAGCTTGCACCTGTTATAATTGCTACTTTATCTTGTAGACGCATTTTATCATCTCCTTTATATTTCCAAACTTATAAACTTATTTGTTTGCTTCATTCATCTTTTTAGCTAATGCGATAATTTCCTCTTTTACCTCTGGTCTACTATCAATTGAATCAACATCTGAATTTGCTAAAGTAACCATACCTAAATTTTCCGCATTTATGTCATTAAATACATTTCTTAATACTATGTCTCCACCTAAGAATTGATCTTCGAAGTCAGGTGCCCCACCTACTAATAACATTGCACCTTTTCTTTGGAATCCCTCTGGCTTATCTTTTCTAACATGGGCTGCCCAATATACTTGAAGTCTATCAATCATAGTCTTAAGTGGGCCTGTAATTGAGTGGAAATATATTGGTGATGCGAATACAACATTATCCGCTTCTTCAATTTTCTTATATATATCCTGCATATCATCCTTAATGCTACATCCATTTACGCGCCAGCAGTATCTGCAGTCTATACACGGCTTAACCGGCTCCCTATATGCATCTATAATTTCTACTTCTCCATCTAGATGTTCTATAAGTAAATCTACCATTGCTTTTGTATGTCCTTTACGTCTTGCTGCTCCAAAAAATACTAATGTTTTCATTATTATCTCCTCTATGCTTCTGTTTTTCTATTAAAATTCATTTTATCCAGTATAAAAAACACAATAGCTGTTACTATATACACAATTATAAATTCCTTACTAGGTGCATAGGTCTCTGTGCCTATAATACCTACTGAGTGAACCATTCCTATAAGGGTTAACCCTAAAGCAATTAGTGATGTATAGGTTACATTAATCCACTCATTATCAATAATAAATACTAATATTGCACCAAATATCATTCCCAAAAATGCTGATCCTGCCTTGAGTTCCATTAATCCTGGCAATGCTCCTTCTGCAGCATTACTCATAATAAAGTCTATAAGCACTGGCGATAAGGCAAGTATAACAGCTGGATAATATTTAGATTCCACTACTTCAAAGGCTTGTACTATACTAGACATCCCTATAAATACTAGTATAGGAAGCACTGTTGCTTCAGGAATAAATGCATTAATAATTGCCGCAAGGCCTGTTAATCCTATAAATGCATACAGTCCCGCAATACCTAAGTGATATCCTGTTCCTGATTCTATTTCTTTCCAACCTGGGTAACCCCAATAAAGTCCAAGCGCAATAGGATTACCAAATAGAGCGCTTACCATACTGGCAACCCCAGCAATCATTATAGGTTTTGTATATTCAAAATGCGTATCTCCACATTCCCTTGCTTGTTCAACAGCCTGTATTCCTGTAATTACTTCGTTTACTGAGAATACTATAATAATTGGCAGGTAAGGTATTGTGGCTGAAATAACCTCTGATGAAAATATGTTAAATGTAGTCTTGGGTAAGTAAAAGCCTATATTAGTTAGTGAATCCGTAACAGCACCAAAACTCATGCTTCCCATAGCCCAAGCAACTATTGCACTTACCCCAATAGCAATAAAGGCTGCTGGAAGTTTAACATCTACTTTTCCAAAATATATAACAAATAAAATCATTAGTGAAGTCCAACCTACTACTGGCATTTGTAGTATTCCATCTAGTGATTGAAGAAACATAAATGCCATAGCTCCTCCTGCAAGAGCACCAAACAAGGCTCCTGCTGGAACTACTTTAAGTATATGTGGGACTATAAATGCCCCTATTACAAATATGAACCCACCTATAAAATGACTAAGAACACCAACCTTAAATGCTAGCATCGGATCCCCGGTTACTGTGTATACTGGTAACATTATACTAAATAACCAAATAAATAGTCGCCCTGCTTGCAGTCCTGCTGGTATTGCAACTAAATCTGGATCATTTCTTTTTATAGCAATTTGTCTATAGTACCACCATAATCCTAAATGCAGAACTAAAGCTCCAACAACTAATCCTGGCATCATGGTCCCAAAAACTATATCCGAATCTAATTGTAATGTACCTATTAAAATAGCAATAGCAACAATAACCTTGGAGAATCCATCAAAAAAATTACCTATAGCAGCATCTAAGTCTGATGGCTTAAATAAAGGTATTTTAACATTTGATCCCATCTTACTTCCTCCTCTTTTTTAAATAATTACTTAGTAGTATTAAATGATTGTGCAAGAATATCTAAATTAAATGCTCCTGCCTTAAATACTCTACCTGTCCTTTGGTTTATAATTACAACCTTTGCTGGTGAGTACATTTCCATAGGTACTTTATAGAAATCACAACCATTTTCTTCATATATTTCTTTGAACATTCTTCCATATGCACTACTCTTATCTGATGTTATCTTATCAATAATTGCCTCTACTTCACTATCTTCACAGTCAACTGTATATGTTGATTGTCCACCATAGATAAGAACATCGTTTAATCTTCCCATTGCAATCATATCATCTTTAACAACTGGTGGAATTACACAAATACCATGAGCCTCTACTATATTATCTAGGTTAAACCCTTCCTCTAATAATCTGTGAAGTGTCTGCTCTAGGATTCTTGCTGAAACCTGCACTGAACATGCAATACTACCACTAGCTGCCACTAAAATATATATATTTTTTGCTTCAATACCTACTGCATCTACTAAATCTTTAACAGCATCCTCTGTAAGCATAGTGCCTTGTTCTACTGTTAGAACAGCCTTTGTGTATTTATCTGAGTAGTCTGAGTAATTACTTAGCCAGTCACCTTCTTTTCTAGCAAGTGTTCTGCCTGGTCCTGCAAGTACTGGGGCATATTTGCCTGGTCTTAGTTCCCATCCAGATATGTTGCATGCAGCCTGCTGAAGAACTGTATGATCAGAATAAACATGCACCGCATTGTAGTATACCCCATCAATCATCTCAGGGAATGTTTCATATGTTACCTCATTTAAACCACCAAATAAGATTTCAGTCATAAGCTTTGCTGCTTCCCAGCTACCATCAGCATTAACACCACAGTCAATAACATGGGCACCACAGATGTTATGAACCTCTACCTTATAACCTTCTGGATCTAAAATCATTTTTTCTACTAGTTTAACTGCTCTTTCATTTACACTAATCATTTTAGTTTCTCCTTTGCTTTACTTTTATATTTATATATTTTAATTTATATACTTTTATATTTTACCTAATCTTATATTTTATAACATAGTTTAACTCTTAAACTTACTTTTTAAAAAAATAATCTTTCCACTTCCTTGAGAAAAGATTATTTTATTATTTGACAATAATATAACATGCTTTTTATACTTCGTCAATAATTTTACAATGTTTTTAAATATTTTTTTCTAATTTTCCTAGATAGGGAATTCCTAGAGAGATAATACTAGTAACTAAATATACTATAGCAAACTTAACCCCTGTATGGTTTCCAAGTCCCATATTAGGTGAATGAATTAACCCTATCCAGGCAGATGATGCAAGTACAAGCATAAATATTGCTGCACTTTTAAAGTTATTATCTATAATCTCCGCTAGCCATGCCGCAAGTAATACACTAGATAAAAAGGCCCCATAAGATAAAGCCTGGACTCCTTCAATGGGAAAGGAAGCAGCTTGGAATGCAGAAACTCCTATAGCTTCCATTGTTGTACCTGCTGCCTCTACTCCTGCACTAGCTGCAGTTTCAACATACTGGGCAATCAGAGGAATTATACCTAAAAACACTGCTGGTATGTGATCTTTCTTGGTTTGATTAACAGCCTGGGCCGACACTATAAGTCCAACATAAACTAAAATAGGCATCACTGCTTGGTAAGGTATAATGGCTGTTAATATGCCTACCGCCCCCATTATAGTTATTATTAGGTAAGTAATCCCATGTAAAAGAGAATACCCTGCCCCTGCTCCTATTTCTTTCCAGCTACCATGCCCTATATAGGCTGTAGTTGGAAAAGGATTCCCAAATAAACTTCCTATAATTGTTCCAAATCCATCTATAAACATCGAACCTTTAACAGAATATTCATCTCCTTCGACGTTCGCCCCTTCAATACATTGCAAGGTGGAAAGAAAGTTGGAAATCTGCATAGGTATAATAATTGGCAAGAAAGGGACTACTCCCTTTAACCCAATAATAACATCCTTAATTGTGGGAATGGGTAGTGTAAATTTTATATTTGATACTGCCTCTATTACTTGCTGGCCCTGCATTTGGCCTGTAGTCCATGCTATTACAGCGCCTATAATAACAGATATAAGTCCCACCGGTATATTAAAAGGTAATTCTATTTTTCCAAAGAAACAAATTAATAAAAAAGTCATAGGAATAATTGAAATAAATGGTTTTTCATAAATATTTAATATGCTTACTAAAGATAGCCATATCAGGGCTGCAGCTGCTAGGTTACCTACTAGGGCTACTTGTGGTGTCACCTTAACAATCCATTTACCTACAAAAGCTCCAATGCATTCAATAATTCCTCCTACAAATCCTGCTGCAAGTCCTACCTGCCATGCAAATACCGGATCCCCTGTTTTAAAATAAACAGGTCCTATAATAAGAAATAACCATCCAAAAATTTGGCTAGCCCCTATACCGTAAGGTATAGCTGTAACATCCTGTCTTTCCTCTTTATTGGCTAGCCTAACCGCTTGTATGAAATATCCTACACTTCCAAATAATAAAGCTACACCTATTCCTGGCACAATACGATTCATAACTATTTCTGCTGGCATTTGGAAGGCAGTCATAAGTATTCCTATTCCTGCAAGCACCTTGGAAAAACCATCGAAAAGTAGGCCTAAAAAGGCATCTACATCACCTTTTTTCATCCATTTATAGCTAAAGTCATTGCCTGTCATATGTATCTCTCCTTGAACTTTAGTATTTTTTTAACAAACTATCGCCTACTTAGTTTAATACATTAACAAACTTTTGACAAGGGGTTTTAACTTTTAAATTTATTCATTATATTTTACCTGCTTAGGATAAGAGAATCTTTACCTCTGTCCCTAGCCCGGGCTGGCTTCTTATATTTACGCTGCCATTATGTGCTATTACTATATCATTTGCTATAGCCATACCTAATCCAGAACCTTCATGTCCCTGGTTAGTATTGATACCCCTATAATATCTATCGAAGATATGTTCCAATTCTTCTTCATTGATACCTTTACCATTATCTATAATAGATATAGATAACTTGTCTTTTTCTTCTATTATAACCCTTATAGAAACATCTTCATCATTGTGAATAATTGAATTATATAAGATATTGGAAATTACCCTCTTTATTAGAGATTGATCTGCAGATATTTCTATAACTTCCTTATCTGATAATAATTCAATATGTACCTGGCTAGTACTAGGACTGTTTAATATATCTATTATAACTTTCCTTACTAAAGATACTATATTTACCTTTTCTAAGTTTAAGGTAAGTGCCTGGTTTTTTAACCTGGTACTAAGGTTTAAATCATCTATTAATTCCTTTATATAATTTGACTTATCTTCTATTATTTTGGTATATTCTTCAATTTCTTCTTTTGTTAAATCATATTCTTCACTAGATAATATTTCTGCATATCCTTTTATAGATACTAGAGGTGTTTTTATATCGTGAGAAATATTTGATATCCATTCCTCTCTCATTGCATCTAACTTTTTTCTTTCTTCTTTACTAAGCTTAAGCTGGGCTGATAATTTATTTATATTACTATTTACTTCTTTATAAATCCCCTTTTCCTTTCTTTCTATACTATAATTACCATGAGAAAGTTCTGTAATATCCTCTATAATTCCAACTAAAGGTTTTGTAAGTCTCCTACTAAATAAATAGGCAAATAATAAGGCTATTGGAATATCTATAAGTAAAAACATATATATAATTTTTTCTATTATCTTGGTTAGCTTTTTATTATCATAGGTAATAACATTCCTACCAATTTCTTTAAAGGGAAATCCTATAATATAATTATAATTTATATTACCTAGATCTTTTTCCCATATAAATATTGTAGACATACTTTCTTCTAAGCTATACTTATATGCTTGTATAAGATCTATAGGCCTATAATTTTCCCTAACAACTGTAGGTTTTTTATAGTTATATACTTCTTTTCCATTTTCATCTACAACCTGAATCCAAGCATTATGGCTTTTTAATAAGTCTTTTCCATCTTGATAAATATATATATTATCTCCTTGGTAATATATATATTTAGAAAATTCTATGGTAAATTCCTCAGGTAAAAAATACTTATCCTCCCTCGCCATGCTATTATTAACCTTATCTGTATTAAAGGCAATACCTACAACAATAATAAAGTTAAGGAATACTACTAGGATAACCGTTATAGCTACTGTTATAATATATCTTCCACTTATTTTAAAATTCATGATTGTTCTTCCTTTATGACAAGCTTATAGCCTAATCCTTTAACATTCACAATAAATCTAGGTTTTGATGGGTTTACTTCAATTTTTTCCCTTAACTTCCTTATATGGACCATTATAGTATTATCAAAGCCTATATAATCTTCCCCCCAAACCTCATTGCATATTTGCTCCTTGCTTAGAATATGGTTAGGATGCTTGGCTAAATATAAAAACATTTTATATTCCATGGGTTTCAGTTCTATTAGTTCATTATTCTTCCTAATTTCCACCTTATCCTCATCTATTGTAAAAGGTCCTAGTTCAATTATGTTATTGCCTTCTTCTATGTTTGGGTTAGTCCTTCTTAGATTGGCCTTAATCCTATATGCTACTTCTCTAGGGCTAAAAGGCTTTGTTATATAGTCATCTGCCCCTAAGGCAAATCCTAAGACCCTATCCACTTCTTCTGTCTTAGCTGACATAAATAAGATAGGAACATTAGAGTTTTGTCTAATCTTTTTACATATTTCATAACCATCCTCATCTGGTAACATAATATCAAGTAGGATAATATCAGGATCTTCCTTCTCAAATAGGGTATAGCCACTTTTTGCATCCCTAGCCTTAAATATATTCCTTAGCCCTTCTTTTTTTAATACTGTAGATAATAAGTTCAGAATATCTTCCTCATCATCTATTATAAGTATCTTTTTATTAGAAATCTTATTTTCCATAATATTCACCTCAGCCATATTTTAATATTATATATAATATTAATTATAGCATATAGTAAATAGTTGGATAATAAATCATTTATGATATTTGTTTTTTTACATCTCTTCTATCTAAAGTCTGTATATTAAATATGAAATAATAGTACTTGTATATCATAACTCCAATAATTGATATTCTTGCATGAATATTGTCTACTAAATAAATAGCAGCAAACAGCATAATAGTCGACAATCCTAAAATCTTAAATTTAGTTCTTAAGGTCATAGCCCTAGATTCTATAAAGCTTTCCAAATGCTTCTTATATAGGCTTGTAGATACAAACCATCTATTAATTCTCTCAGATCCTTTTGTAAAGAAAAAAGAGGCTGCTAGTAGGAAAGGTACTGTTGGCAAAATAGGTAACAATGCACCAATAGCGCCTATAATTAAAAATAAGAATGCTATCATAATATAAATTGCTTTCTTTATTGAATTATTCATATAATAGCCTACACCTTTCATAAATTACATGCATTAATATTTACACATTTATATTTAGTATATGCAAAAAAGACATCATTATTTTGATGTCTTTTTATCTTTCTTTAGATTATTATTTGTAGATGTTCCTATTTTATACTATTATTAATAAATAAAATAAGTAGCTTACTTAGCCATCATCAGGCATGAAACTATATATAAAGTATATATATGGGCTGGATAAAATACATAAAATAAGTATTTTGCACCTTTGCCTTTTTCTCCATTATATAAATAGAAGAAAGGTGCTGCAAATACCATCATCCACTGGAAATTTCTCATAAATATACCACTAAGACTAAGTTCACCTAATAGCATAATGGCAAGGCTTATTACTGAGTATACGATTATCATATTCTTTTTGTTTTCCCTTAATAAATACATTATTATTCCTAATAAAATAAAGACTGGTCCACCTTCAACAAATATAGGTGTTGGAATAATATACATTAAACGTACCACATTTAATTTCCCTACGCTTGCAGCGACTGCTATTAATATAGAGATTACGAAAGGTATTGTAAATAATACTATTCCTAATATTACTTTCCCAATTTGCTTCTCTTTTATTGCCTTTCTTATAAAATCCACAATAGATAGATATATAAGAATCATAAATAAGGTTGCAAATACATTATTCATTAAAGCTACATTATCTACCCTTCCAAAATACTTGGGGATTATAAGGTTTCCCATATTCATAAGGATAGAAGCTAAATATAATCTTAGCATGTATTTCTTTTTACTTCGTGTATGAACATAACCTTCAACTGTCATAAAAATAAATATTGGTGCCACTATCCTCCCCGCCCACCTAAAGGCTATAGGAATTCTATTGGTGTAGCTAAAAAATTCGAATATATGATCAAATACCATAAGCACTAGTCCTATTAATTTTAATTGATAACCTGTTAATCCTTTTTCTTTCATTTAAATTACCTCCATTTATTAATTATTAATTGTATTATATAGGATTAAGCTTAACTGTTAATTATACTAACCTTAATTTAACCTTAATTTTAAAATTTTCTATTAAACAAAGCAAGAGACCCAGTAGGGCTAATTAAAATTAGTCCTACTGGGTCTCTTTAAGGCTATTATTAAACCATTATTGAATTATCTTCTAAAGTATAGTTGTAATTTCTAAGTCCCTTATATGCACCTATAATATCATTATAGGATTTGCTTACTGTGCTTGCAATTTGTTTGCCTGCATCTTTAACATGTGAAGCTACATTAGAAACATAGTTTTTAACGCCTGATCCTACTGATACAACTGCACCTTTTATTTCTCCAACACTTTCTTTAGAAAGCTGGAAGTTTTCAGCTACATTGCTATATTCAGCTTTAATATCTCCACTTAGGTTAGATACTGAATTCTTAATATTATTTACTGGTTCTTTTGATGCTCCATAAGCGGTAGATACAGCTCCGTGAATAGCAACTCCCTTGCTAATTATTCCATTATTAGGATTGTTCATAGATAAAGATATTGTAGTTACTGCCACACCTACTGCTGTAGTTACCTTAGCAACATCTTGTCCTATACTTATTGCAGCCTTAGATGCCTTAGCACCTACAGTTACAGCAGAATTAATTATATTCATAGAAGCTTCTCTTAGACTTCCTAAACCTGCACTTATATTAGTGCGGGCATTTGATACTTCTATATCAAGTTTTTCTTTTTCATCTTTGATGTTTTTAGAAGTATCCTCCACAATATTATTTATTGTTTTTGAAGCATCTTTAATTATAGTGGATGGCCTTTGCACTGTTCCCTTGTTTTGAAGTGGATATAGATTGTTATACGTTCCTAGATTGTTAACTCCTGTAATTGTTGTCATGTTTCTCAACTCCTTTTAGTAATTCATTTAGTCTATTGTAAATTTATCTTCTAAGATAAATTCCCCATTTAGAAATAACTTGATAGTCCATAGTCCCTTAGGTATTGTTCTCTTTTTTGAATCTAAATCCATCCAGAACCATGTTTTAATTGGATATTGCTGTCCTTCTGGTTTGAATAAGTTTTCCTCAGAAACTTGGAATAACTCTCCATCTGGTGAGTACCATGCTGTTGTTAGTGAGTGTATTCCGGAGATGTCTGTAAATTCAAATCTTGTAACAACCTTAGTATCTAGCAAAAGATTAAAAGTTTTTTTATTGGTATTTTCTCTTTCATTTAAGGTTGAATTTATATTATAGTTTTCTATATGAACTGAATACTGTTTGTTATTATAAAGCCTCTCCCCATCCTCATTAATCATAAGAACAGACCAAAGCTTTTCATTATCATCAGGATAGTACATATTCGCTAATGGATCATTCAGCTCTAATTCATCATTGATTAAAAACCTATATTTGTATTTACCTTCCGGAAGATCCCCTTCAAATATCCATATATCATCTAACTTTTCCATTTGTCCTTTTGCAGGATTAAAATCGTTAAAATCTCCTATAACTGATATATTATTTATATTTAGATTTTTACTTTCCTGGTATTGTAATTTTATATTCATACATTCCTCCCCTCAGTTCTTGGGCATTAGTTACTATATTTGTCTGAACAAATAATGTATTTTGTATAAATACTACAGTAATTAATTAAATGTTTCTTGTTTATGTATTAATTATACAATAGATTATATAAAAATACATTAGATTAAGTGATACTATACTATGAGTATAGGGTTGCACTTTCTTGTCATTTTATGATTATCTTGCCATTCTTTGATGTTCTTTCTTGTTTTTTAATGGTTTTGTGGCTTTTTATATTTGTTTTAACATTCTTCCTATAACTTGCTGGAGTTATACCTTCATAATTCTTAAACTGTCTTATAAAATAAGACTGGTCACTAAATCCTAAATCCTCAGAAATTTCCCTTATTAACTTATCGGTAGTTAATAATAACTCCTTTGCTTTATCCATCTTAAGATTAGTTACATATGATGAATAAGTCTCTCCCATTTCCTTTGTAAAAATTCTACTAAAATAACTAGGACTTATATAGCATATTTTAGCCGCTTCTTTTAAAGTTAAGTTTTCATTTAGGTTATTTTCTATATAGTATATTGCTGGACTTATAATTGAATCTCCCTGCTCCAAGCCATTAATAATATCTTTTTCAATTGCTTGCTCATCATTTGATTCTTGCCTGTTCTTCAGGTGATATTTCTCTACAGCCTGCTCAACAATATAATTACATATACTATATATAGTTCTAGCCGCATTATTAACTTCTTCAAAAGTCATTACAGGAAGTTCATTATAGTAATCTTCCATCTTATCTTGCACATAGGTTAATTCTGAGGGTAGGCCATAAATTTTTTCTATATATCCATATTCTTCTGGACTTTCTTCATCTATAATAACCTGCCCCATCATTACTGCACCCATATATTTATCCCCTACTATAATAGGCACTGCAACATCTATTATATCTGCATGGCAACGGTATATATATAT
>JGI24708J26588_10001563_pt1 | contig 18109 bp, 15 predicted proteins | sample BioPla1DNA2_FD_26588 | JGI IMG/M metagenome (IMG submission 26588) | reverse complement strand
AAAAAAGCACCTTCTCAATGAAAGTGAGAAGATGCCTTAAGAAAATAGTATCAGCTAGGTCGAAGTTTATAATAAACCGAATTTATCTAAGTATCCAAAAATGAATACTAAGAAAACAATGAAAGGTAAAATAAAGGTAACATAGAACTTTAATTTTTCAGGGAACTTAAGTCCCTTACCTTCATTAGCTTCCTTAATAAAGTTCTTCCATCCCCAGCCGTAGCGAGTGGTACAGAATAAAACATATACTAAAGAACCTAAGGGGAGAATATTATTGCTTACAATAAAGTCTTCTAGGTCTAAAATTGTACTACCAGCTCCTAAAGGTTGAATACCGCTCCAAAGGTTGAAGCCAAGAACACAAGGTATTGATAAAAGAACTACTGCAACTATATTGATAGCAACGGCTTTTTTTCTTGAACAACCACTAAGGTCTATAGCAAAGGAAATAATATTTTCGAAAACAGCTACAACTGTGGATAAAGATGCAAAAACCATAAATACATAAAAAACTATTCCCCAAATTTGGCCGAATTTCATAGAGTTAAATATATTAGGTAATGTAATGAACACAAGTCCAGGACCACTACCAGGATTAACACCAAAGGAGAAACATGCTGGGAAAATAATTAAACCAGACATAACAGCCACAAAGGTATCAAGTATGGTAATATTTAACCCTTCTCCTAACAAGGTTCTGTCACTTGAAACATAGCTGCCAAATATGGCCATACTTCCCATACCGATACTTAAGGTAAAGAAAGCCTGCCCCATAGCAGCATAAATTGTTGACCATAATCCATTTTCCTTAATACCATCAAGGTTGGGTAATAAGTAGAAGGCTAGACCTTCCTTTGCATTTGGCAAGGTTACTGATCGAATAACAAGGGTAATTAATATAATAAGAAGACAAGACATCATTGCCTTTGTGATTTTTTCAACACCGTTTACCAAACCTAGGGCGCAAATTGCAAAACCAATAATACAAACAGCAATCATCCAAAAGATGCTGGCACCAGCACTTGAAGTAAGGCCTCCAAACATTCCTTCGATATCCTCTGGCTTTGCTCCTACAAAGTCTCCTTTTATCATGTGGAATAAATATGCCATCATCCATCCGGAAATTGTAGTATAAAACATCATTAAAAGATAGTTGCNAGCCATCCCAAACCATTTAAAAATATGCCACTTAGTTCCTTTTGGCTCCAAAACATCAAAGGATGTAGCCACGCTCTTCTTACTAGCACGACCAACAGAGAACTCCATTGTCATGATTGGAAGCCCAAGAATTAGTAGAAATAAAAAGTAAATTAGTACAAAAATGCCCCCTCCATATACACCGGTAATATAGGGAAAACGCCACACATTACCTAATCCAATGGCACATCCGGCAGAAATTAAAATAAAGCCTAGACGTGACGAAAATCTTTCTCTTTCCTGATTCATACACTCCACCTCTTAAAATATAACTTAATAATTATTCTACAATACTTTTAATAATAAGAGAAGTAAAGTTGATAAAAATTATAAAAATTATAAAATGTGTGGTGATATTTTGTGTTTTTTGAAAATTTAAAATGCTTTTACTTACTTACAATTCTATAATAAGTTCTAGCAGTTAAAGAGTATACTAGAGCGTAAAAAATAGCAAAGATCAAAATAGTTATAGCTGTGCACACTGCAAAGAGCGGAATGTTAGTAAGATTAAAAAGAGAGAGCAATTTAGTTATTACTTTAAAGGCAAAGGCTATGTGGATTACTGCTGCTACAAGGGGGAGAAAGAAGACAGTTAATACTTGACTGCTAATAACCTTCTTAACTTCATTATGGCTCATGCCAACCTTTTGCATAATTTCAAAACGTTCCTTGTCATCGTAGCCTTCAGCAATCTGCTTATAATATATGATAAGGACTGTTGCCATTATAAAGAGAAGTCCTAGGAAGATGCCAAGGAAAAACAAAACTCCGTATAAAGAATAGAAACCTTCCCGTAAACTTTCCCTTCCTTCTAGCCTAACATCAATATTAAGTTCTTTTAAAGCCTTTTGTAAGGCTGAAGTAAGTTTTATCTCTAAATCCTTATCTCCATCTATATCAAAGCCGTAAAAGTAGGAAAGGTCTCCCATAGGATTATCCTTACCTTCAAGAGCTTTGTAAACTTCATGGATAGTATCTGCATTATTAACAACAAGATAATAAGTGTTCCTTAGTATGGCAGTCATCTCACCGTCAATATCTAGTGAGGATAGACGTTTTTTAACTGTAATTTTATGACCATTGAAATTTAGACTATCTCCTGAAAGATCCCCATGAACGGTATATAGTAAGGCTTCATTATTGGATAAGCTTTCAGAANCCTTTACCATCTTGTTATAATCATCAAGGGTAATGAAGGTTACCATTGCAAAACTATCAAGCTCGTATACAGGTAGTCCTTGACTTGATGAAAACTTATTTCCATTTTGCTTAAGACTAAAGGTCATAGGACGATAATGGATAGTGTTTTTTTCATTAACCTTTACCTTTTTTATTTCTTCCTTAATAACTGAATTAAGCTTACCAGCATCCTCATCGGAAATACCGACACCGTTAACAGTTATTTCCCTTGGATATCGAGTTTTCAATGCATCATCCACTCCTACATACATAGAGACGGTAGTGGATATTAGGAAAATTACCGTTGTGGCTAATATACATATATTGGCCAAACCTACAGCGTTCTGCTTCATACGATATATCATGCCGGAAATAGAAATAAAGTTCTTTGCCTTGTAATAATAGCTTTTGTTTTTTCGAAGAATCTTGAGTAGGGCTATGCTACCAGCAGTGAAGAGGCAGTAGGTTCCTACTATTACTAAAATCACTGCTAGGAAAAACTTGCTAAGAGCTGCTAAAGGGGATTCAGTAGTTAAGGCAATGTAGTAGCCAATGGCAAGAGATATTGTCCCAACAACTACTAAAAGCCACTTAGTTTTAGGCTCCTTCTCNCCAACCTTTCCACCCTGTAATAATTCAATGGGCTTTGACCGATATACCTGAAATAAATTGTATAAAAGATTTACTGTGAAAATCCCTGTAAACAAGATAAAAGTATAGTAAACAGCAGCTTTAGGTACTTCAAAACCAAAGGCAACTTCAAAAGAGATAATCTTAAAAAGCAACAAAATTGTAAGCTTGCTAAATAGTATTCCAAATAAAATACCTGCTATCAGGCTTATTATATAAATGTAGACAGTTTCTAAAAATATTATTCTTCCAATATGCCTCTTTTCCATGCCTAGAATATTAAAAAGACCAAATTCTTTTTTTCGTCTTTTAATTAGAAAGCTATTAGTATAAAACAAAAATATTATAGAAAACAAGGCGATTACAAAGGTGCCGAAGGATAACATTGACCTTAAAGTCTGATGGTCGCTGAGATGGCCTAAATCCTTTGCCACTGCAGAAAAATGCATATTATAGTACATGATAATAGTACCAATAGAAGCTAATATATAAGGTATATAGGACTTTCCGTTCTTTTTTATATTAGTTAAGGCCAGCTTAGAATAAAAAAATCTATTCATTTCTAACACCACCTGTGGCGATCATAGTTAGTGTGTCTGATATTTTCTGATACATTTCTTCATTAGACAGTGANCCCTTATAAAGTTGATGGAAGACTTCCCCGTCCTTTATAAATAAAACTCTCTTTGCATTACTAGCGGCCTTTGTGCTGTGTGTAACCATAAGAATTGTCTGCCCATCCTCATTTATCTCACTAAATAATTTTAAGAGATCTTCTGAAGCACGAGAATCCAAAGCGCCAGTAGGTTCATCTGCAAGAATTAGCTGCGGCCTGGTAATTAAGGCTCGAGCCACTGCAGTCCTCTGCTTTTGGCCGCCAGAAACTTCATAGGGAAACTTAGCCAAGATATCGCTAATTCTAAGCTTTTTAGCTATAGGAATTAATCGCTCATTCATTTCCTTATAGGATTTTCCTGATAGAACTAAAGGTAAAAAGATATTATCCTGAATAGAAAAGGTATCAAGCAAATTAAAATCTTGAAAGACAAAACCTAAATTCTCTCTTCTAAAAGCTGAAATTTCCTTCTCCTTAATAGATACAATACTCTTACCATTTAAGAGTACCTGACCATCTGTAGGCCTATCTAGGGCTGCCAGAATATTAAGCAAGGTGGTTTTACCGGAACCAGACTCGCCCATAATGGCTACATATTCACCTTCCTCCACAGAAAAAGTAACCTTGCTAAGGGCCTGAACTGGATTACCACCAAATCTTGTAGTATAAACTTTTTTTAAATTATTAACCTCTAAAAGCGGCATAAAACATTTCCTCCCGTATTTTTATTTAGCTTTAGTATACAAAAGGAGAAAATGCACTGCCTTAACTTGGTCTTACATTTTCTCACCTAACCTTGCATTTTTGTAAGGTTCCTATTATTCTACTGTCATGTCCAGCACATCTAGGCCAATTTTTATCTTTGTACCCTTGCCAACTTCAGACTCAATCCTAATAGTATGGGACAGTTTCTTTAAAATACGGAGGCANAGATACAAGCCTATCCCTGTGGACTTCTTGTTCAAACGGCCATTATATCCTGTAAAGCCCTTTTCAAAAACCCGAGGCAAGTCCTCCCTTTCAATACCTATACCTGTATCTTCAATGACCAATGTACAAGGCTCCTCAGGGTCCATATAAATTGATACTTCTCCAGCATTTGTGTACTTTATAGCATTAGATAATATTTGTTCTAAAACAAATACCAACCACTTTTCATCTGTCAACACCCATCGATTCAAACTATCATAATTAAGCTTAAGCCTTTTCCGAATAAAGGACTTTGAGTATTTTCTAATAGCCTGCTTTACAAGATCATCTAAGGTATATCTCTTTATAAGTAAATCTGAATTCATATTTTCCAAGCGCAAATACTGTAGCACCATCTCTACATACTGCTCTATCTTAAAAAGCTGCTCTAAAAGTTCACTATTTTTATGGCATTTTTCAGCCTGTAAAAGTAGCCTCATAGCAGCTATAGGTGTCTTTATCTGATGGGCCCAAACAGTGTAATATTCCACCATATCATCAAAAGCCATATTCTTTTTGTTAATAATATCTAATCGAGCCTTATCAAGGACCTTAATTAATTGTTGATAGTCTAATTCGACTAAATTTGTTGAATCTGGAAAGTCCAAAGGAGAAAAAATTAAGTTATCTCTCAATTTGTTTAGCAATTTATGCTTTCTGTAAAAGGTCCAAAAACTTTTAATAGCCACTAGCAGCATAAAGATGAAAGAGAGCAAGGCAGCATAAACAAAAGGCTCTAAGGGTAGTGAATACAATAGGAAAATTAATAGAAAAATGCTGTAAGAAATTGTTGCTGTAACTACAATTGTTCTATTAGCTTTCAAAAAGGAAGCAAAAAGCTTAAAATAATTCTTCATATCAATTTACCATATATCCAAGGCCCTTTTTTGTGATAATAAAATCCTTAAGGCCAAAATCTGCAAGCTTCTTCCTAAGACGGGTAACATTTACCGTCAAAGTATTATCATCAATAAAGTTATCACTTTCCCACAGCCTTTGCATAATATCCTCCCGAGAAACTACCCTTCCTACATTCTCCATAAGTATCTGCAAAATTTTATAATCGTTTTTGGTTAGCTCAATCTTATTATCCTTGTAAGTCAGAGTGGTATCACTAAGATTCAGCACAACGCCCTTATGCTCTATAATATTAACCTGGCCTTGGAAAGAATAAGTCCGTCTTAGCAGAGCTCCTACCTTTGCAGTAAGGACATTCAAATCAAAAGGCTTAGCAATAAAATCATCGCCACCCATATTCATAGCCATAACAATATTCATATTATCCTGAGCAGAGGAAATAAACATCACCGGCACTTTAGAAAACTTCCTAATTTCACTGCACCAATGAAAACCGTTAAAAAAGGGTAGCATTATATCAAGGAGAACAAGCTGTGGGTTAAAATCTATAAATTGCTCTATAATATTTTAAAATCTGTCACATACTTGACCTCATAATCCCACTTTGTCAGATGGTCTTCTACAACCTTTGCTATGGTGATATCATCTTCAATTATCATAATTTTATACATAAACTACCTCCAGCTCTGGCAAATCTTATGATACTATTATATATAAAAAATGTTAATAAATCGAGGGGGAGAGCGGGGGCTGATTATTGGCTATGTGGCTATGTTGCAAAAAAGTGTTGATGATATATTGAGGCTGAAGAACAAGCCGTACCTAGCTAGCTTCCTTGTTAAATGCCGAACAAAAATTCGTCAACTCTTATTGAAAACAAAGCCACATATAGAGAATTCAATATACCAGCATACTTTTAGGGCTAGAAACTACAGCTTGATGTTTTCCAATTACCTCCAGAATATCCATGATTACATTTAATCGAAGACAAGCAACTGAGGCAGGCAGCATCTAGCTAGACAAGGAGTTGGCAGCTAGGCTGATAGCAAGGAACCAGCCAGATACCAGCCAGATACCAGCCAAGCATCGGCCAAGCACCGGCCAGGAACCAGCCAAACACCAACCAATCATCAGCCAGACACCAGCAAAGAACTAGTAAGCACCAGATAACCACCAGGCAACCACCCTTGAGTAGGACTTTTATATTTAAGATTTCTTGGAAAAGCTGTTTAAAAAGCTTATAATAAAATTTATAGAAATAGTTTAAAGTAATTGTATTGATGAAAAAGTAGCATATTTACTATGAAAAACAGTAAAGCTACCAGCAACGGGGAGGTTGTACTATGGATAAGGAAAGACTGTTAAAGCAAATAGAATTTATAACAGAAATTGATAAGTTAAAGCAGATTTACAGGCAAAATGTTGTTATTGGAACTAGCAGGAATGAAAACGACGCAGAACATTCCTGGCATTTGGCTATTATGGCTATCTTGCTTTCCGAATATGTGGAAGATGAGAAGCTGGATCTTTTACGGGTTATTAAGATGCTGATAATTCACGACCTAGTGGAAATTGATGCTGGCGATACCTTCTGCTATGACGAAAAGGCTAAGGAAGACAAGGCACAGAGGGAGGAAAAGGCAGCAGAAAGGCTCTTTAATATATTGCCCTCAGATCAGGCTGAGGAAATTATGGACCTTTGGAAGGAGTTTGAGGAAAAGGAAACTCTGGAAGCAAGATTTGCAGCTTGTATGGATAGGCTCCAGCCACTGATACTTAATTACAATACCCANGGGCATACTTGGCAAAAACCAGGGGTAACAAGCCAAAAAGTATTGAAACGAAATGAACCTTTGAAGGAAACTACACCTGACCTTTGGGAATACGCCAAGGAGATAATTGAGGATTCTGTTGAAAAGGGGATATTAAAAAAGTAGGTAGCCTTTGCTTTCCCTGTTTTTAATATAGATAAGTTAGCGTTAGTTATGCCTACTCGGGATGCCAAATCCATCAAGGATACCTTTCTCTTGGCCATCATAACATCTAAATTCACTATTATTGCCATGACTTTGCACCTCCNTGAAATACTTTAAAAGGAAAAAGTATTAAATCGTCAAATCGTTATCTTCCTTATATTCAATGGCTTGTTTAAATACTTGGGAAAGTATCAATATAAAGCAACCNGTGAAGAAGAATATAAGGAATTCAATATCCGTAAGAATACCTTGTTCGTCAATAAGAATAAATTTAAAATCACGGAATTGNTTATTGATAATAAAATTTATAATGTAGCAGGCTGTGATAGTAAAGNAGCTCCACCTGATAGGTAAAGGAAACCTGTAATCACTGTTTGAGCCTTGAGTTTTTCTAACACAGGTTCATGTCTAGAAGTGATGCTAAGTATAAAGACACCTATAAAGACTAATGGTGCTACTATAAGGAGTATATCCATAATAACCTTTAAATAGGATGCTAATGATTTCTTACCGTAAAATCTCATCCATTGTCACACTCTACTTACTAATTTAAAAATCTATATTTTCTCTTGTATAATAGCATAGGCCTTATTACCAGTCAATATTAAATTATCGATAAACAGAAAAGTCATAGGATAAGCACTTGAAAGTAAATGTTTAAAGTAGAAGATTGTAGAAACTATAATAGCTTTCATTTTTATAGAAATATTGATATACTATAAGTGTTGTTTTAAATTAAAACTACTTTAAAAATAGAAGTCCGTGGAATGATATAAAGGAAAGGGAAGGTGTCTGTAATACAATGAGGGACAAAATTGATATTAGTAGATTGGACATTCAAGCTCTGAACTCAGAACTTACCGATGACCTATTGATGGATTTAAAGACACCGGTAAAGGATAGAAAAGAGTTTAAATATAATTCTTATGTTATTTCCATACCAAGGTACTTTTATAGATTTGTAGGAATAAAGACAAATGAAAAGGACTATTATGATTTGTTATATAGAATTGATAGGGAGTTTAAAACTACAACAAGGGCCTATTTAAAGTTTAATCAAGGATTAGATAGAAATTTATCCTTAAACAATCAAAATAAGCTTGATGAAATATGGAAAAAGATTAATCCAGAAGCTGGTATAGATACTTCCTTTATAATAAGTGCTTTGGATAGCAGTGGCTTGATTCCTTCCATATCAAAACCAGTACTTACTTTGCAAATAAAGAATTATTTTAAAGTTATGCTAGACTATTATATTAATACTAGGGCAGACTTTAAAATTGAAGAATTTAAACTGCTTTTAAATTATGGTGTCCACTGGCTAAATCTTTACAGCAAAACTCTTTTCGATAACTTCGATTATTTATATATAAATCCTAAGATCTTGTATTATGGAGATATAACTACAGAGGAAGCTTATTTCCTAATATTCCTGTCTATGATAGGCTGTGACATATTGTATTTTAACCCTAAAGGTGCAGGAAATATAAAGGAAGCNGATAAGTTTAATGCCTTCTCTAGGGAATTAATCTATTTAAACCGAGGAGATATAAAGGGTGAACCTTGGGAGTCCAAGGATCGAATAAGGACTACTGCCTACAGTGCCAGAGAGGAGTTAAACAAAACTCTTTTTGAGGAAGGTGGCAGCTTTTACAGGCCTTGGCAGTTAGCCAACCATAACATTAAAGCCCTTACCCTAAAAACTACTTACGAGGAAGTGAATCTTTGGGGCAAGGAAAAGGCCTTGGTAAGAGATGGTTGGAAGGTTGAAAACAATACAGTTTATATTCCAAATATTTTTGCAAAAATCAGCGGAACCCACGAAGATAAGGATAAATACTGGCAGGAATTAAATGAAATCATTGGCCAGGAGAATACTTTATTTATAAATAAGTTGCCAATTATCGAGGTTGTGCCCTTAGAATACGGTAAGTTCCAACAGGTATACCCTCTGAAAGGGAGAGAAGGTTTTAGCACAAACAAAATGTTAAAGGCTTCCTGGTGGAAATACAAGGAACTGCGAGTAGGACTTCAAAAAACCATGGCTGAAAAAATCAAGGAGGTCACCTTGCATCCTATAGTATATAATGTAGATAATCAACCAACTAGAGATTTTCAGGTAGATATTTTTTCTGTTTTAGTCAATTTGGATAAGTCCATTTTGCAGCTTCTTCAAAGTTTTGATTACCCAGAGGAAGTGCCAAAGATNGTAATTTATAATAATGAGAAAAACGGAAATATATCCTATGAGGATTCTATAATGCTTTCCTTCTTAAATGCTATGGGAGTTGATATTCTAATATACAACCCTTCCGGCTATACGGATATAGAAAGATATATATACTCAGATATGTACGATATACACCACCTAGAAGATGTATCCTTCAATTTAGATTTTAAGAAGTATGAAGCAAAGAAAAAANGTTTCTTTAAAAATCTCTTTAAGTGGTAATNTATGACATATGTTGACAGCATTATGTAAAAAATATTATATTTATAAGAGAGAATTAATTTGAGTTATAGGAGTGGAGAAATATGGCCAATACGGAAATACTACAAGTACCAGAAGATAATACAGAAGAAAGAGCTTTATCTATTAAGGAACAGTTGAAAAGGTCACCAGAAGTGCTACAAATTGCAGGTTCCATCAACGTGAAAGATGCCAATGCAATATTAGAATATGGTAACAAGCCTGCTGAGGAAATTTCAAAATTTGCAGACCAAATACTTAGAAATATGAAAACTGAAACAGTAGAAAATTCTGGTGTTATGATTAAAGAACTTACAAGCATTATGAAAAAGTTCGATAAGCAGGACTTCGAAGATAAGCCAACAGGTTTCTTTGCAAAACTATTTAACAAGCCTGCTAAAGCAGTAGAAAAAATTATGGGCAAATATAAAACTATCGGATCAGAAATAGATAAAATATACACAGAGCTAGGAAAATATAAGGTTGATATAAACGATGCCAACCTAATGTTGGACAATATGTATGAGAAAAACTTCGAATACTATAAGGAACTAGAAAAGTATGTTGCAGCAGGAAACCTTATGATAGAAAAGCTGGAAAATGAAGAACTGCCAGCTCTAGAAGAAAAAGCTGCTGTCAGTGGGGATCAAATGGACTACATGCAGGTAGAAAACATGAAAACTGCCATAGAAATGATGAAGCAGAGGGTATATGACCTAGAAACTGCAAAAATGGTTTCATTGCAGACCGCTCCACAAATCAGAATGATCCAAAGAGGTAACTACAAGCTAGTTTCAAAAATTCACTCAGCCTTCATAATAACCATACCGGTATTTAAAAATGGTATAGTTCAGGCAGTAGCCCTTAAAAGACAGAAGATTGTATCAGACTCCTTAAGTGAGTTAGATAGAACTACCAACGAACTATTAATTAAAAATGCTGAAAACATTAAGAATCAAAGTATAGATATAGCCAAACTATCTGGCAATCCTAGCGTTAGAATAGAGACCTTAGAGAAAACTTGGAACACTATCATGGAAGGTATCGAGGAAACCAAGAGAATAGAAGAGGAAAACAAGAGAATTAGAGAACAAAGCATAGCAAAGCTAGATGATATGACTGAAAAGTTAAAAACTAAGTCATTAAATCCAGGTAACTAACTTGCTAGGTTAATGTAAATAGTAGCTAAGGCACCTTGACTGTTACTGATGTAAAATCGGGCGATAGTCAAGGTGCCTTTGTGTGTACTTGAGGTTATGTTGCAATGTTTCAAAGAAGTGTTGATTATAAAGATTTATCAACACTTTGTTGAAACATTGAGACATGGTAATAAAAACATATGTGATAATCCTTTAAACATGAAAATAGATTATCACATCAACATGTCAATGCTCCGCTAGACCAAATAAAAAGGAGATTCAAAATAAACCGAATCTCCTAGCAATATAAACTGAAGCTCTTAATCATCATCGCTTAAATCTTCAAAGCCAAAATCAAAGTCATCTTCATCTTCATAAATAGCATAGTCACTGCTGTCAAAGTCCATTATATGGCAATGGTCGCATATTGGATGGATAAAGTTCCATGGTAAGGGTTTGCCACAAATTCTGCATCGTTTTTTAAATCGGACAATCCTTACACGAAGATGTTCATCTATGAGTTTAGCCACACGGCTTCTTTCTTCCTTTACCCATTTTTCATCCATTTCCATATTAAAGCTCTTGGAGAAGGAGTAGTAAAGGTCAATCTTTCTATAGTAAATTTCAAGGTTTAACANCTCTTCTTCTGGGAAGGAGGGCTTGAATAATGTGGAGTTTTCGTCGGCAGTAGCCACAAGGCGGACATAATCTTTCCATAGGTTAAGTATGGCATGGTCGCCTTCGTCAAAGGGGATGGTGATGCATTTAAATAGCTCTTCTTCAGTTAATTTTTTAAATACTCCCATTTGTTTGATGGTGTTTATAAGATTAATTAACCGATCTATATTAATCTTTTCATAGAAGTCCTCTATAGGATCCAATGAAGCCCAAACCTTTAGCTTTGCCTCTAGCTCACCGGCTACCTTAAGGATATCTTCTGTAGGTGCTAGGTAAGCTTTGCTAATGGGGTCTTCGTAGCAGGTTAGTGAATGTTTTAATCGTTTCTTTATTTCTGGAAAGATAGTGTTAACAAAGCCTTCTTCATAAATGCCCTTTCTGCCAGCACGGCCTGCTATTTGTTTAATTTCAGCAGTGTAGAGGGGCCGTTCCTTTATGCCATCAAATTTGCTTTTTTCCAAAAACACTACCCGCTTTATAGGGAGATTAACTCCTATACCAATGGCATCAGTGGATACTACTACCTTGCTTTTTTTAGATAAAAACTTTTCAAACTGCAATTTTCGTGTTTCCGGAGGCAGTCCACCATATATTATACTGCAGGAAACATTTCTTTCTTCTAGGGCTGCAGCGGCGGTAAGGACTGACCTTCTGGAGAAAAGAATCAAGGCATCTCCCTCTTTAACCGATGAAGGGAAACGGAATTCGCTGTCTTCCACAGTAAGTTCTGTATCTCTAATATGAGTAATTACTTCGTAAGTATCTCCACAGTNTTCTATTAAGGTTGTTACTATTTCTGTTCCATGAAGGGCGCAACATATGTGAATCTCTGCTGCACGGACACCGAGAATTGCACGGGTCCATGCTGCACCTCTTTGCAGATCTGACAGCATTTGAGCTTCGTCTATAACCACTACATCATAGTCTNACTTTAAATCAACTTTTTCTACGGTGGAAGAGGTGTGGTTGGCATTATGCTTAATAATTTCTTCTTCCCCAGTTTTTAGGTTGCAGGGAACACCATTGGCATTTAGTCTATCAAAGATCTCTAAGGCTAGTAACCTTAAAGGTGCTAAATAAAGTCCCCTTTCAGCTGACATAAGTCGTTGAATTGAAGTATAGGTCTTGCCAGAATTGGTCCCTCCTTCGTGGATAAAAAAGTGCCTTTTCATAGCTCTAGCCTTCTCAAATTCATCCTTAGGATGTTCCGGGAAAGCCTTTTTAATATCATCGCTTAAAAACTTTGGTACAAAGCGCATTTTATAGGTATTAATTATACCTTGGCTATAATAAAATTTGAGATTTTTCTCGCTGTTAATAATTTCATCGAAATCATGTGGAATTTGGAGGTTTTCACTGTATTCTTCCCAAATGAGCCGGGAAGACTGTAGCATTAAGCCCATAACAAAGGCTTCAGACTCCTCCAGTAAAGCCTTTGACCGTTCAAAGACTGTAATACTCGCTATAAGTTCATTTCTATATCGTAGTTCTCTAGCTTTCAGTTTCTTTTTACCCTGTAAGTTTTCAAGTAACTTTTTATTATGTGAATATTCGGCGTAGGTTGACCTTATCCATTGAAGATGTCTAATTAGATTTTTCTCAGAATCTTTTATAAACTTCAAGTCATTCTGCTGTAATTTTGTCTTATAAAGGTTATATTCTTCTTTTATATTATTTATTAATCTCATAAGCTACAGTGTGGTTCTTGCTGCTAGATGTAATTTTAGAACAAGTAGATATTTAGGCAGCTAGCAACCAGCCTCCTTTCTAGGTCATTTTCCAGGGAGGCTGTTACAATGGCAAGTCCTTTAACCATCCCTATCTATACTATATATTATAGACATAATTGTTAATATTTAAAACTATTACTAGTTAATCTTCTTCATATTCTTTGCAGTAGGGACAAGTTAAACTTCCATCAGGAAGCTCTACACCACAGCTATTACAGCTCCGTGAATATTTAATTTTCTCAATATCTTCATTAAGGGCCTTTATGGTTTCCAAATGTTTATCGATTTTTCTGCATAATTTAATGATTTTTTCCCCAGGATCTGTGCTGAATTTATCTAAATTATCCTTCTTCAGCTTATTTTTATAACTCTTATATATAATTCGGCCGATTTTCTCTTCCAACTCCTTAATTTCCCTCTTTTCTGATTGAATGGACAAATTAATTTTCCCTATTTCATATAGCTCTGAGGTTTTCTTCATAGCGTTAGCAGCACCAATACTAATAGATTGGGTAATCTTGCTAAGGTCGAAAGCCATGAGTTCAGCTCCTTTTTATAATTTTAAACTTACTTACATATATTATGACTTTAAGACCTGGTNTGACACCTCTAAATAACAGATTTTTCAGAGAAATAAGTCTTTGGAAAATATTTGAGAAAAATATTTAATAGTAGTATAATGTAGATAGTATTTCTTAGTTGTATTTTAAAAGAATTTTCTGAGCAATACTGTTTATTATTACATATTATCAATAAGAACATGTTATCATGGAGGAAGAAAATGAAGGGAACGACGACACCAGTATATAGAAATATTGCTTTAGATATAGCTAATAAGATAGTAAGAGGAGAAATAAAGGTAAACGAAAGAATTAGTGGCAGGTCCACCTTGGCAGGTGTATACAATGTATCGCCGGAGACCATAAGGAGGGCGGTAGCCTTGCTAGAAGACAGTGGCGTTGTAGCAGCAAATAAAGGCAGTGGTATCGAGGTTCGATCCGTGGCTGCAGCGGAAAAATTTATAGGACAGTACAGAAATAATGAGTACATTAGTACCGTTAGAAGCAACATGTTAGAAATACTAGAAAAGCGTAAATTACTAGATAAGGAATTAGAAGAGAGCATAGATAGGGTTGTGGACTTCCTGGATCGATTTAAGAAAAGTACACCTTTTGCAATGATTGAGGTAAAAATCAATGATAACAGTCCNGTAATTGATAAAAAGCTGTTGGAAGTAAAGTTTTGGCAGAAAACTGGTGCGACTTTAATCGGTTACAGAAGAGACGGGGAGCTAGTAGTATCACCAGGACCAGACTACGCCTTCCGGAAAGGAGACACAATAATTGTAATTGGTGCCTATGATATTTATGATAAAGTAGTTGCNTTTGTAAATTAGCTGTAGAAAATAGGACATAGTGTTAGTGAATTTAAAAGAGTGTTGAAAGATAATGGCTAAATATTATCCTTCAACACTCTTTATTTTTATATAGAAAATTATTGATTCTATGTAAGAGCTGTTTAAAAACAAGACTAAACACTGAAAAAAATTTAGAATTAATTCAGTCCTTCTGCAAGAAGGGGTTAAATGTTTACAAAAATACAAATAAAGGAATGTGGCAACTCTATTCGAGGTTTAAAGTTGCATCTAGTAACAACTTTATGTTATAATCTGAGTTGTCAGATTTTTAGGGNAAAAAAGGAGGAATAAAATTTTGATTGAATTCCAGAAAGTCACAAAACGATACAAGGATAATCTTGTTATTGACGACTTGAGTTTTAAAATTGAAAAAGGAGACTTGGTGGTTTTAATTGGACCTAGTGGTTGTGGTAAGACTACAACTTTAAAAATGATAAACAAACTCATAAAAACTAGTTCAGGTAAAATAATGGTTGATGGCAAGGANATATCTAAAGAAGATACTATTGAGTTAAGAAGAAACATTGGATATGTAATTCAACAAACAGGCTTATTTCCTCATATGACTGTTGGGGAAAATATTGCCCTTGTGCCAAATTTAAAGAAATGGTCTCAGGATAAAATTAAGGAGAGAACCATTGAGCTGTTAGAAATGGTTGGTATGGATCCAGAGGAATATATAGATAGGTATCCTGCAGAACTTAGTGGAGGGCAGCAGCAGAGAATTGGTGTTGCTAGAGCTTTTGCGGTAAATCCCGATGTTATTCTTATGGATGAGCCTTTTAGTGCCCTAGACCCAATAACTCGTAGCCAGTTGCAGGATGAGCTTTACCATCTTCAACAGGAATTAAAGAAAACTATAGTATTTGTTACCCATGATATGGATGAGGCATTAAAACTAGGAGACAAGGTGGCAATAATGAAGGATGGAAAACTTCTACAATACGATAAACCTGAGCAATTGCTTAAGAATCCTTCACAGGGCTTTGTTGAAGAGTTTATCGGTAAAAATAGAATTTGGAACCAGCCAGAATTTATTAAAGCTGAGGATATAATGATAGCTAATCCTGTAGTTATCAGTGCTGCAAGAACTGTCCTTCAAGGTATAGAAACTATGAAAAGCAATAAGGTGGACAGCCTCTTGGTAGTTAATAAGAAGAAGGTATTGGAAGGAATAGTAACCTTCAAAGACTTAAGGAAAAGTCCAGATAGAAGTATTAAGATAGCCAATATTATGGAACGAGATCTTATTTCTATAAATGCCGCAGATTCTATTTTAGACGCTATGAACAAGATGCAGGAATATGGAGTGGCCTACATACCAGTAACAGACGATGAAGGCCGTCTGGTAGGTCTAATTACTCGAAGTAGCTTACTAGCAGTATTAAGCTCACAATATATTCATGAGGAGGTGGTAGCTAGTGAGTAGTTTTTTTGGCAATATCTTATTAAGTAGTCAAGTAGCCAATGAAGGCTTTCTGCAATTTGTTGCAGCTCGTAAAAGTCAGCTGTTTACATTACTAATAGAACACATAGAACTTACAGTAATAGCTGTTCTTATATCTGTCCTACTAGGGGTTCCTCTAGGGATAATAGTAGCTAGAGTGAAAAAATTATCTAAACCTATATTAGGCTTTTCCAATGTAATGCAAGCTATACCAAGTTTGGCCCTCTTAGGTTTTTTAATCCCTATACTAGGTATAGGAAGTAAGCCANCCATAGTGATGGTATGCTTATACTCTTTGCTACCTATAGTAAAGAACACCTACACTGGACTAGCAAACATAAATCCAGATATGATTGAAGCAGCCAAAGGTATGGGGATGACTAAAGGTGAAATATTGAGAAAGGTTCAAATACCTCTAGCCTTACCAGTTATAATGGCTGGAATTAGAATATCTGCCGTTACTGCTGTTGGTCTTATGACCATAGCTGCCTTTATAGGAGCTGGTGGTTTAGGTTATATGGTCTTTTCCGGGGTGCAAACTGTAAACAACTATATGATATTAGCAGGTGCTATTCCTGCATGTATACTAGCCTTGCTTATGGATTTCCTTGTAGGTAAAATAGAACACTTAGTAAGCCCGCCAGGAATAAAGAAGGCAGATGGAACAATAAAAAGAAAAAACAAGAATTTGAGAAAGGTGCTAAAACCTGTAGCAGCAGTTCTTGCCATAATATTAATAGCAACAGTAGGCTTTTCTTTCTTTAACAAGAAGGAAACTATAGTAGTTGGTTCTAAAAACTTTAATGAGCAGTTAATAATGGGGAATATGCTAGCTGAACTTTTGGAAGAACACACAGACCTTGAAGTTGAAAGAAGATTAAACCTAGGGGGAAGTAATGTTACCTTCATAGCTTTAAAAGAGCATGAACTGGACATGTATGTAGACTACACCGGTACTGGCCTAGTAAATATTATGAACCAGAAACCAGAAACAGATCCAGACAAGGTATATAACAAAGTAAAGGATCACTTTGATAAGGAATATGGTATAACCTGGCTTAAGCCTGTTGGTTTTAACAACACCTATACACTAGCGGTAAGACCAGAACTAGCAGAAAAATATGATTTAAAAACCTATTCTGATCTAGCTAAGGTTAGTGACCAATTAGTCCTAGCTGCAACTATTGAATTTGCTAATAGAGAAGATGGTCTTGAAGGACTAGAAAAAACCTATAATATGAATTTTAAATCTGTAGAAGCGGTAGATGGTGGCTTAAGATACACTACCTTAATGAATGGTGAAGCAGACGTAGTAGATGCCTTTTCTACTGAAGGACTGTTAAAGGCCTTTAATTTAGTTGTACTAGAAGATGATAAGAGCTTCTTCCCACCATACTATGCAGCTCCATTAGTTAAAAATGAAACTATAGAAAAGTATCCGGAGCTAGAAGAAATATTAAACAAGCTTGCTGATCTAATAGATGATGAAACTATGAGAGAGTTAAACTATAAGGTGGACAAACTAAATGAAGACCCAAAACAGGTGGCTATTGATTTCCTAAGAGAAAACAATTTAATAGACTAAAGTACTTTGATAAAAGTTGAGGATAGAAACTTAAATTCTTCCTCAACTTTTTTATAATCATCAAAAAGTGAGAAAATACCTAAATAAATTCCCTAAGTAGAAATGTAAAAAAAAGATAGAAATAAGGAGAAAAATGTAGGAAATAATTTACTGGCTTATAACATAATATGGTTGAAATTGAAAAATGCTTCTATTATAATAGTAATGAGCAAAAAAAA
>JGI24708J26588_10001554_pt1 | contig 18166 bp, 25 predicted proteins | sample BioPla1DNA2_FD_26588 | JGI IMG/M metagenome (IMG submission 26588) | reverse complement strand
TTTATTAAAGAAGATTGGACTATAGTTTAAATTTGATAACCAAATCTGGATTTAAGACCCTAAAGGTAAAGGATTCAATTCCGAAGAATTTAACCTTTTCATCAGTATGGGACTCATAACCTATCGAAAAATCCTTTCCTATAGTCATAGCTAAATCATCATGATTATGTGGTAATAAATAGGCCCCATCTACAACATGACTTAAAATTATNTTACCACCAATTAATTCTTTAATCCTCTTGTCTAATGGATATGCCGTTTCTTTGGACAAGATTCTGGTATAGGCTTCTTCATTTACCACTAGGGTAAAGGGGCCTGCTTCAAAGGCCTTTCTTAATTCAATTAAGCCCTTGCTTATGGCTGCAACAATGTCAGAAGGATTATTCCCAAATGGGATTTCTTCTTTAGCATATGATTTTAAACCCTTTATGGAAGCACCCAAGCCATTATAGATGGCATTTTCTTCAAACAAAGCTAGGTCCTTCATTGCCTCTTCTAAGGGCTCATAATCTACATCCTTGGCTCCTCTTAGGATATTATCTAGCTCTCTTCTATCTAATTCGAATTCTATCCTTGCTTCTGTTAATGGCTGGACCATATAGGTTCCGTAGCTAACCTTTCCTGAACTATCTAGGCCCTCAAGCCTTCCTATAGGTAAAGTATTGAAATCCAATCCCTTTGGACCATGCACTGAAACCACTCTTCTGGCTGATAGATATGATAATATTACTTCAGTTGCCCTAGCATCTATCTCTTCCCATGCCAATTTAGATATAGGTGCCTTGTCTCTATTTAACATATGTTCCACCCCCTATTTTAAATCTCCGATATTTAAACCATTATCCTGAGCATTTTCGCCGTCTGAGCCTTCTCCTTCAGCTCCTTCTTCTATTGATGTTATATCTCCGTCTGTAAATAAGTAAGTTCTTAGCTCTTCATCCCATTTGTCCATGTTCCTTCTTAGCCATTCAATAGACATGACAGCATGCTCAATTTCCTCATCCCTATTATGCTCTAAGATCCTCCTTAATGTCTCGTCCTTTGTAGCAGCTACCCTTTGGTTATACCAGTCTACCGCTTCAATCTCTTCCTTCAGACTGTTCAATGCCCTTGATATGTCCCTGGTCTTTTCATCTAATGATTCTACTGGTTCATGATATTGTGACATTACTAATCCCCCCTGTTCTTAATGATTTCTCAATTAGTTAATTACCCTAATTCAGACAATTATAACAATTTTGTCTATACTTTTAAGATTATTACATACACTAACAAATAGGCTACCAGCCCAACTAAAAAGCTAAAGGGTATACTATATAAGGTCTTCTTGATGGTGAATCTCATACCAAAAAGCTGCTTTTAATCAAGCAGCTCTACGTATATGGTCTTGATGCCAAGAGGATACTTTTCCATGACTGACCCATCATATCCAACTTTTACTCTATCTCCAACCTTGAATTCTGTATCCTTATTCTTTGAAAGGTCTACTTCTACTAGATCACCTGAACGCCTGATGTTTTCTCCTTCATCTACTGTGACGATTGCTTGGCTTCCATTGATTTCTTTTATTGTTCCTTTAAACTCATCTTTTGCCTTATTACCACAGGCGATGAGTATAAGAATAGATAGGATAATTAACAGTGAAAGATATAATTTCTTCATAATTTCAACTCCTATTATGTATTGTCCATGTTTACTAATCTTCTATTAGTATAATATTACTAACTTGTTATAATATACCCTTGCCACAGGATGTTAAACCCAAAAGCCTTCTTTAATCCATAAGTTAGGCAGTTTTACTAACTAGGGCAGAAGCTAATTCTTCGAAGTATTTACTCAAATGAGGCGGACTCCATTCAGGACTTCTACACATAAATACATAATCAAACTCCATATTAAATATGGATTCAATCTCTGTAGTATGATTGAAAGGAAATTCACCTTCTAGACAAGTGGTTTGTGAATCCTCCCTCCTTATCCATAAAACTTTTGTATCTGGTCTTTTCTCCATTAGTCTTCTTAACCAATTACCACAATTCAGTGGATTATCCCCTGTATAAAAGTGATAATAATCATGGTGAAAATCAATATTAACCAATTGGATTTTTTCATTCCAAGGTATAGAGACCAAGATCTTTTTTATATCCTTATGAGAATCAGATTTGCAAAATTTATCCTTACTTACATCAAATAAGCTGATAAACATCTTAAGCTTATAATAATCATCTATCAGCCCTACTTCTCTTAGTCTAGGATATCTTAAATACCTCTCCTTCCACATGAACCTAAGCTTGTCCCTTGGTATTTCATCACTGCCCCTTGGAAAATATGTATCTCTGTCCTTTGAGGTTGCATCGATAAAATAGTCAAAATCTATACTAAGTACCTTAACCATATCATCGCCTCCTAAGCAAATATACATATTGTATGGGAATAAATGTTCAAAAAGGAAGTTTATAGGACTTCCTTTTTGGCATTATTCTCGATTATCTTTACTATCAATTGAGAAGCTTTTTTCATAGATTCTAAGGGAATGAATTCAAATCTCCCATGATAATTATATCCACCAGTAAATAGGTTTGGACATGGTAGCCCCATATAGGAAAGCCGAGCCCCATCTGTCCCTCCCCTAATAGGACGAATAAGTGGTTCTATTCCTATTTCCATCATTGATTCTTTAGCTAACTCAATAATTTCCATATGGGGTTCTATTTTTTCTTTCATATTATAGTAATTATCCTTGATTTCAATTGTGATGATTTCACCATATTTTTGGTTTAGGAAGTCTACCACATTCCTTATATAATCTTTCTTTGCTTCAAACTTAGCCCTGGAATGATCCCTAATTATATAATTCATTTCACTGGAATCTACAGTCCCTGTAAATCTAGTCAATAGATAGAAACCTTCATAGCCTTCTGTATACTCTGGCTTTTCATTCCTAGGAAGCATAGCCTCTATATCCATGGCAACAAGTTGTGAGTTAATCATTATATTTTTAGCTGTGCCTGGGTGTACATTCTTGCCCTGGATTTGTATTTTAACACTTGCAGCATTAAAGTTTTCATATTCTAACTCACCCAAGGGTCCACCGTCTAAGGTGTAGGCGAAGTCTGCACCAAAACCTTCAACATCAAATAAGTCTGCCCCTCTACCTATCTCCTCATCAGGTGTAAAGGCAATCCTTATATCTCCATGTTTTATTTCCGGATGCTGAATTAAGTATTCCATAGCATCTATTATTTCTGCAATACCAGCCTTGTCATCAGCACCCAAGAGGGTTGTTCCATCTGTTACCATGAGTTCTTTCCCAACCAAATCCTTTAGAAAAGGAAACTCTTCTACTGTCATGGTATATTGGTCATTTAGCTTTATATCTCCACCCTGGTATTTTATTATCTGTGGGTTTGTACATTTACCATCTAGGTCAGGGCTAGTATCCAGGTGGGCAATAAATCCTATTGTAGGAACCTTCCTTTCTATATTAGATTCAAGACTTGCATATACATATCCACTTTCATCCTGCCTAGCATCAGTAAGGCCTATTTCCTTTAACTCTTCCACCAGGAGGGCACCTAACTCTAATTGGCCTGGGGTACTGGGACAGGTCTTGCTAGTTTCGTCTGATCTTGTATCAACAGCTATATACCTTTTAAACCTTTCAACAATCTTTTCCACTTAATCATCCTTTCACACTTTATGTCAAATCTACAAAACTACCTACAAGACTATTATAGCAAAAATCCATAACTAATTATGTCTTAGAAAAGAAAACCTTTATGCCTTACTTTTCTTATCCCTTATAAGCCCGTGATATCTTTCTTCAATTGATGAAATATTGTGAATATTTCTGTTGAGATTATTATATAAGCTAAACTTTTCTCTGTCAAAAGTTTCTTGCATAGATTATGTCAATTCTACTTGACCAAAAGTAAAAAAAATAGTATTATGTATAAGAATGAAAAATTCATGGGGATATAGTTCAGCTGGGAGAACGCTTGACTGGCAGTCAAGAGGTCAGGGGTTCAAGTCCCCTTATCTCCACCAAACAAAACCTTGTAATCTCAACGATTACAAGGTTTTATCTTTTCTAGCAATTCCTTTATATTATTATAGACTAATACCTGAAGTAAACTATTATATGTTCCCATCAGCTGTGAGCTCTTTTTCTATCATGTTTTTGCTCATATGTTTTGCCCGATATAATAATTTATCAGCCTTTTTTAATAGGCTTGTCAAGTCATTATTTCCAGCCTCTATGACACCACCACTAATAGTAACCTTTAAGTCACCTTCCCATTCTAACTCTTGGATCATCCTGCGAATACGTTCCATCATGGCATATCCTTCGCTACCAGTGGTGTTTCTTAGAATGATTAAAAACTCATCGCCTCCATAGCGCCCCACTATATCTGATTGCCTTAGGTTGCTTTTTATGGTACTAACTACCCTTTTCAGTACATAATCACCATATAGGTGACCGTAGCTATCATTGATCATCTTAAAGTTATCAATATCAACCATGGCCACTGTTAACTCTTTCTGCTGTAGGTCGGAAGATTCCATTTCATCCTTTAAACAAGATGTGATAAACCTCCGATTAAAAGCCCCTGTTAAGTAATCAGTTATGGATAGCTCTTCTAACTTCTGCTTCTCTTCNTTCAGGAGCTTGTTAAGTTTTTCTTCTTTTTCCTTTGCCCTCATAAACTCAGCATTACTTTTTTCCAACATCCTGTTCTTGGCTTCTATCACCTTGTTCTTTTCCTCAAGTCTTGCNAGGTATAATTTTGATTTTCTGAGCTCCTCCATGTAGCTATCTATTAGGACTGCAATCAAAACCGCAATAGATAATAAGCAAATAAACAACCCGAAGGATATATCTATNTATCNTTCTAATGGTGATCCATATTCGAATACCAAGTCAGGTATCTTATACTCAATAATCATTAAGGTCCCTACGAATAGGGTGAAAAGAAAAAGGACTATCTTTCTCTTCAATCCAACAAGTAATAGGGNTATTATCCCAGCGTTAACAATAATATAATAGGGAATGCTAGTGTAGGTCCCCCCAGCAAATAGCCACATGATTGGGAAAAAACAAAGCTCAAAAATACTACAACTATTAATGACAAGACTTCATAGTTTCTAGTTTTTCTAAATGCTACATATAAGCCTACAGTAATTATGCCACAAAGTGCAGTCAATACGGTTGGTAGTAGTCCTAAACCCAGAAGCCAATTAATCAAACTGCAAGAAAATGACATGCATATACCAACTAGGAAAACTGCATTAAAAATACGGTGCCTTAAGGAGATATTCCCTTCCTTCATTTGTAACNCTCCAATAAATCACCCATCGGTTCACAGTATTATCTTTATTCAAAGAATTAAATTTATGGTTTACCTCGTGGAGTCCGTCATATTATGCACTATCAAATCCTTTTAATAAGTAAGATTGGTTCTAATAATTCCTAACCATATTAAACTTGTCTGAATTTTCATATTACATTATATACTTATTTGAAACAAATTTCCATAGTACTTGGTAGATGATTTGATAAATTTTCTTAGAGTTATTTCCTTACCTCTTCCGCAAAATTAAAGTTTGCTATTAGATCTCTAATATATGAGGTTCCTGTAAAAGGCCTCAATTTTTTCTTTCATCAAGCTATTGCTAGGATAAACAAAGTATAANGGTCTGGTAATGGAATAATCCCTTATGCTTAGATAGCATAATTCTCCCCTCTCAACTTCCTGTCTTGCTACCTCTTCATACATAAATGAAATTGCATCAGTATTCTTGAGAACACTTTTCAAAGTCCCAAAACTACTGAACTCATAAATCTTAGAGTAGGATAGGATAGAATCATTATTCTCATATAGGTAATTCTTAAAAATCTCTCTAGTTCCTGACCCCTTCTCTCTTAAAATCAAGGGGTACTTATGGGTTTCCGAAAGGCTTACCTCTTTACCTTCTAAGGGATGCCCCTTCCTGGCTACTGGAATAAATCTAGTGTTACAAAATTCTCTATAATGAAAAAGTGATTTATCAAATATCCCCTCAATAAATGCACAATAGAGTTCATTATTCAATAGCATTTCTATTATGGTCTCTGTATTTCTTACTGTAACAGAGATTAACCCATCATGATGGTTCAGATATGCACTTAGATAATTCGGCAAATAATAATCNGCTATAGAAAGNGTAGCTCCTATCTTGATTGGTGTAGCCACCTTCTTCATTTGATAGATCAGTTGCTCTTCATTTGCTTTTTGAAAATTAGCATAGTTATAAAGTAGCTTTCCTTGCTCAGTTAATTCAACTGATTTCCCATCAATTTTAATCAAGCTACAGTCGTAGTATTCCTCCAGTTTTTTTATATGCTGNGATACTGCCGGCTGAGTTAGGTTTAACTCAGCTGCTGCCCTAGTATAATTCTTAAATTGGGCAACCTTTAAAAAAGTTAGTATTTTAATATCTAGCATAATTACTCCCCCATCAAGTATTCTTACTTATTAGTATAACATATACTTATTGATTATAAGTAATCATAATTGGATTTTATGGTTCTTTTGATATAGAATTATACATGACACAAAGGANGGTTCTTATGAAAAAAGTATTATCATATTTTCCAGGTTTCATTATGGCTATTTTTGTAGCCTTCTTAGCACGATATATAGAGTCATTATTACCACTACCTTTTATTGGTGCTTCAGTTATTGCATTATTTATTGGAATAGGTCTCAACTATATCAAAAAACCTAGTCCAATGATTGAGGTAGGTTTGCAATTTACTTCTAAGAGGGTATTAAAGTTCTCTATTGTTTTGCTGGGTGCATCATTAAGTATTGGTACAATTCTAAATGTTGGTCGTTTATCNTTGACGGTGATGTTTTTTACTCTTCTCACATGTTTTGGTGGGGGACATTTTGTTGGTAAGTGGCTTGGATTAGATTGGAAACTTTCCAATATGATTTCTGCTGGTACAGGTATTTGTGGAGGATCTGCCATAGCAGCTATGGCTCCAGTTATAGATGCAGAAGATAAAGATGTGGCTTATGCAATGTCTGCTACCTTTATATTTGATATGGCAATGATAATATTATTTCCTATAATGGGTAGAGCATTAGGATTAAGTGATATGGCCTATGGATTATGGACAGGTACAGCTGTTAATGATACTTCTAGTGTAGTTGCTGCAGGGTATGCATTTAGTGAAGCTGCAGGGGATTTTGCTACCATGGTAAAATTAACCCGTACATTGTCTATTATACCTACAGTGCTGGTCTTTTCAGTTATTAATGCCAAGCTAAATAGCCAGAAAGCAAATGTAAACTCATCAAACCAAGAAAAAGTTAAGATTACATCCTTGTTTCCATGGTTTATATTAGCCTTTGTTGGCATGGCTATAATTAATAGTTTGGGAGTAATACCTGCTACAGTTTCAAGTACCATGAAGTCCGTGAGTAGATTTTTAATGGTTGCAGCATTGGCAGCAATTGGTATGAATACAGATTTTCGTGAAATGAAAAAGTCTGGTATAAACCCAATGATCCACGGCTTTATTATATCAGCTCTTGTTGTTATAGTAGCCCTAGCCGTAGAATATGCTATGGGAATAATCTAATTATATATGATAAATAAACAGTAGGTCCTAGATAGGGCCTACTGTTTTCTCATTACAACAATCCTATATAAGGGTTATGAGCAAGAAATTCATCTTTGACTAAAGTTTCAATATTTATTACTAGCTATGGCCTATCTATTTCCACCCAAGTTTAGTAGCTACTATCCCCTATAGATTTATCAAAATACGTAAATCATAAGACTTGGTCTTGGATAGATTGTCATTTATGGTTGTAAGTTGGACAAAATTTGCTATAAATATGGAAATATATTGAATTTTCCAAACAAATAATATAGAATTTATGTAACTAATAATCTTAAGGAGGGTTTAAATGTCAATACAATGGACTCCTAACTTGTCAGTAGGTGTAGAACATATTGATGATCAACACAAGGTTTGGTTCGAAAAGGCTAATGGACTATTTGAAGCTGGAAAAGAGAGAAAGGCTAAGGAATATATCAATACTATGATTGATTTCCTAGATGAGTATACCAAACAGCATTTTAAAGACGAAGAAGCCTATATGGAAGAAATAGCTTATCCCGAGCTTGAGGCTCAGAAGAGGGCACATGCAAGCTTTATCAAGGACCTTACAAAATTAAAAAATGATTATAACGAATCCGGTGGAAATATTTTAGTTATTATTAATGCTAATAAAATGGTTATAGACTGGCTTACTAATCACATAAAGAATATGGACAAAAAAATAGGTGAATATGTAAAAACCCTAGACTAGTATATATTAAAACTGCCACCCTATGAGGTGGCAGTTTTAATATGCTTAAGAGCCTTCAACCATATCACGATTTTTGTATCCGATATATCCCATAACAATCATCCCTATACTAATAGCTGTAATTGTAAAGAATATTGTCCCGTCGAAGTTTTCCATGGGCATACGGGGTATCCAGCTTTTTATGGCAGTCTTTATAAACCAATTTGGTAAATCAAGAATCCCAGAAAAATAGTTTAGTACAAATGAATAGGTGAGATAAACATATACAGTTTTCCCTAGCCCTGGTAACCAACCTAAGGCCAAGGCAGCAAGGCCAATAAAGAATAGTATTGCAGGTAAGAAATTCAGACCAGCTGCAAAAAAGTCCAAAATCTCCATCCTAGAGCTATCTGACATTACGGATATGGCTGTCCCTCCAAGGCCAATCGCTACAGCAAAGATTCCTAATAAACCACTAAGAACTGCTAAACCTATATTTACCCAATAGAATTGACCACGTGTTACTTTTGTCGCATGAAGCTGACTGATATAGAGTCTACTTTCAACATTATAAAGCTTATTTACAATAATGATTGGTAGAATACATACCAAGCCCATCATCACCATCATTATAGTGCTAGTGAAGGATTCCTCTATGGAAAATCCTGCAAAGTTAAACATTTGTTGCACTATCTCGCTACTATTTAGGAAGGTTTCCATATCACCATAAATAGACCCATAGGTTACACTTAATACTAGATATCCAACCAACCATGCAATAATTACTCCCCTATTAATTCTTATGAATAAACCCGGAATCGATAATAATGATTGCTTTGCATGGGCCCTACCTTCCCTCTCAGGTAAGTAGCCTGCCCCCATATCACGATTACCTTCTAGGGCAAAGGCAAGGACAACCAAAACTATAGATAAAATAAAGGCAAATAAAAGAGGTAGCCAATTGTCCTCAGTAAAAGGATAGGTCAAATAAGTCCAACTTAAAGGATTTATCATGGATAACTTTATATTTGAAACATCAGTAGCTGCCCGAATAATATATAAGAGACCTATAATACCAAGGGTAGAACCAGTTGCGCTAGATGAAGAAGACATGATTTGTGACATCACTAAGGCAAGAGCTCCTCCAAGTATACCTGCCATCCCAATAGATGCCCCAAATAAAAATGCTCCCTCTAGGCTGATGGTTTCTGCATTGAAACTATACATAAGTCCACCAATAAAAATAGTGATTAAGATATTTATTATGGATATCTCCTTCAATGCTGCTAGGGAGTTTGCCTGACGCCCTATATGAAATGAGCGTACTAATTCTAAAATACCCAGGTCTTCTTCCTTGCGAGTGTGGCCAACTATATGCAAGGCGGACATAATCATGGAAAACAAACCGCAGAATAAAAGCATTGTATGAGAATACATGGCTCCTAGAGTATAATCTGTCGCTGTATCAATAGGTGTAGGTCCAATTATTGAAGTCATGGCAGGATTTTGTAAGGTTTGATACATACCTATTAAGGCCTTATTATCTTTAGTAATTTCTATAAAGGCAGGAACATAACCTGCAGAGAATATTCCAATTCCTAATACCCATATCAGTATCTTCTTCCAATCACGCTTAAAATACTGAAACAACAAGGTATCCCATCGCATAAATNTCTCTTTCATCTTTCTCACCCCTATCTTAAGTGATTATTCTTCATAATNCCGCATAAACAAGTCTTCCAAAGTTGGAGGCACTGCTTCAAACTNTTTAACTCCTAATTTAGTTGCTTCTTGTAGAATTGTATTAATGTATTTATTGTCTACTGAGAATCTAGCCTCATTACCTTCTTGTATAAAATCGTGTACTCCCTTTAAAGAAGCAATCTTATTANCATCTTCTTCTGTTGCTAAAGTTACAGTGGTTCGAGTCAAATGTCGCAGTTCATCCAGGGTACCAGTTTCTACAATTTCTCCCTGACGAATAATTACAACCTTATCTGCTAGCCTTTCAACCTCGCTTAAAATGTGAGATGATAAAAGCACTGACTTCCCTTCCTTTTTTAGGTTTGCAACCTCATCTTGAAAGACANATTCCATGAGAGGGTCAAGACCAGAAGTAGGCTCATCGAAGATGTATAAATCTGAATTAACAGATAGGGCTGCGATTAAGCCTACTTTTTGCCTATTACCTTTTGAATAAGTTTTGGCCTTCTTCTTTGGATCTAATTCAAAACGCTCTATTAAATAATCCCTTTTCTTCTTATCTCNCCCACCGTGAAGTTTAAGGAATAGATCTATTATTNCACCACCGGTCAGGTTCTTCCAAAGAACAACCTCTCCAGGTACATAGGAAATTCGCTTATGAATTGCTAAACTTTCCTTCCAGACATCTTTGCCAAATATCTTGGCTTCTCCACCACTTCTTTGGAGTATTCCTAAAAGTATTCGGATGGTTGTAGATTTACCAGCTCCATTTGGTCCAATAAAACCCACAACTTGTTCCTCGTCTACTGTAAAAGTAACATCTTTTAAAGCTTGGAACTTGCCGAAATTCTTTTGAACACCTTGAAGTTTTACAATCTCAGTCATATCCATATACACTCCTTTACAAGATTTTATCAAGTACTTAAACCATTACAGTACTAATTATTCAAATCAAATAATACCCGCTATAATTTTGAACTAATTTGTGTTCATTAGTTCTAATATTAGCATTTTTTATAATCTTTGTNAATAAAATAATCTAACTAGGTCTTGATAGTTCATATTTTTTCGTATATAATAAGATAAAACTATGAAAAAGAAAGTAGGTTTAACCTTGAACGGATTCGAAAGAAGGACTCAGGAGAATAAAAAAAGGGTTCTGAAGGCAGCCTTTGAATTGATGAATGTTAGTGAAGATGGTAATGTAACCGTTGATGAGATAGCCAAACATTCAAAAGTTGGCAAGACGACTATTTTCAACTATTTCGGTAGCAAGGACAATCTTGTCCGTGAGGTCTATAAGTTCTTTCTGAGCGAAGCATTTAGTACAGCTAAAGAAATACTGGATGAGAATAAATCCTTTGAAGATACCTTGACTGAGCTGACTCAAAATAAGATTAGAAACTTNAGTAAAATAAACGACACCTTTTATAAGAGGATGATGGAGTACATCACTGAAAAAGGGGATGATGGTTTATCCCTGATGATGAGGACATATGCTCAGGATAATTACTCTATAATGTTAGACTTCTTCCATAGGGGAAGGAAAGAAGGAAAAATAGATTTAAAGTACTCTGATGAATTTTTACTCCTATTCTTTCATGCCCTAGTAGAAGGTTTGTCTCACCCAGACATATACGAGAAGGCTATTAATTATATAGAGGAATGGTCAGAGGTAGTAATAAAGGGGATAGCACCCAATAAATAGGCGTAATAATTATAACCGGTATGAGCACTCATACCGGTTATATCATTATTTAAAACAATACTTGAATGCACTAGACCTATTAAGCAAACAAGTGCCATAATGTCAATGATATAGGTGGCAATATACATAAAATTTATCCTCCGTACAAATCATTATGATTTTTTCATTNATATAATTCTTACTGCAAGCTTCTATTTTAGCCTCCNTTTCAAGTGGTTAAATNTATATTANCAACTACCTTTTAATAAGCTTCTCTTTATATAAAGTAAGTATATTATACACCCGTTGGAGGAAGTTTTGATACAAAAATTTAAATAAAAACTGATATGAGATATCCATACCAGTTTTTATGATTATGTTATATACTGTTTATCTATTCCAACCATGGGTCCTCATCATACCGCGTCTCATACCCTTTCTATAACCGTGGCAGCCACCTGGCATGAACCCATTTTCATCATGGAAGTCTTCCATATAATCAAANTGTTCATTCCAAGTCCTAGCTTGATCTTCATTGATTATACCATCATCTAGAGCTTCATCAATTCGTTTTCTTTTCCAATCTATCTTTTCTTGGTGCCAATCTTCCCTTACTTCTACATTTAAACCTGGCCTAGTATCCTGCTCATTTGCATAAGAGAAGCTTATGGATAATACTAAGACCAATAATAGGGATAAAATAAGTATTATTTTCTTCATCTAATCATCTCCTTAAATTNTTCTAAACTAATTATAGATATAGATTATGAAGATATTATGAAGAATAATTCTTTCTCCATCTTATTTTCACAATTGCTGTCTATAATATGGATAAGTAAGGTATATATTATTTGAGGGGGCATAGGGAACATGATNAACATATTAGTTGTAGAAGATGAAAAAAATATACGTGACGTTATCAAGGCCTATTTAAGTAAAGAAGGCTATAAGGTCTTTACTGCTCAAGATGGTGAACGGGCATTAGAGGTCTTTGAGGACCAAGACATACATTTGGTAATACTAGACCTAATGCTTCCTAAANTATCTGGAGAAGAAGTCTGCACCTACCTACGGGCTAAATCAGATGTACCAATTATAATGCTGACTGCTAAGGTGGATGAAGACGCTAAGATTGAAGGACTAGCTATAGGGGCAGACGATTATGTTACTAAACCATTTAGTCCTAGGGTTTTAGTTAGTAGGNTTAAGGCCTTGCTGAGAAGGAGNTACAGGGATTCCAATCCCCTGGCTGAGAAGTTCATATTCAATAATGGAGACCTGGTAGTGGATGCAGATAAAATGCTAGTAATGAAAAATGGTCAAAATGTAGATATGACTGCTAGTGAATTTAAGGTATTAATGGTGCTTTTATCAAACCCTGGACAAGTTTTTTCCAGAGAGCAATTAATTCAATCTGCATTTGGGCATGATTATGATGGATTTGATAGAACCATAGATACCTATATTAAAAATATAAGACGGAAGATAGAAGAGAATCCTAAAAGGCCAAAATATATCTTAACTATTTATGGTATTGGATATAAATATGGAGGTAGTAAATGACCTTATCCAAGAAATTAATGATTTATTTTATAATTACTATAACGATTTCAATATTAGTTACAAGTTTCATGTCTAATTCAATGATTAATAAAAGATTTGATTCTTATTTAATTGAAGAACAGAATGTAAAATTTGAAAGAGTTAGAGATGAAATTAATGATCTATTAATCGAAAAGGGCTCCTCTATATCAGCTGAGGATATATCAAGCTTGGCCTCTTCTGAAGGTATTTATATATCCGTCCTTGATACAAATAATAATCTACTATGTCATTCTAATAATAGAGATTTGCTTCATAGAGGTATGAGGGGTGGAATGATGAGACACCATACGAGAATGCACTCAAGTGGTAACTATGTTGAAAGGACCTACGAGTTATCAGAAGGAAACAAGGTTATTGGTAATTTGCTTATTGGATATATAGATAACTCTCATTTGACAGAATCTGCCCTCATTTTTAAGGACACCCTTTCAACAGCTTTTATAGTGTCTGGAATTATTGCTATTATATTCGGTATTTTCGCTTCCATATTTCTTTCTAAAGGCTTAACTAGACCATTGGCCCATATAGCAAGTACAGCCAATAGAATACGCATTGGACAATTAAAATCACGTTCTAAGGTGGAAACAAATACTATTGAGGTAAAGGAGCTGTCAGACTCCATAAACTTTCTTGCTGAGACTTTGGAAAGACAGGATGATTTAAGGAGGAAATATGCATCTGATATTGAACATGAGTTACGTACACCTTTAACTACAATAAAGTCCTATGTTGAAGCCATTATTGATGATGTGTGGGAACCTAGTGATGATAATCTTTCTATCCTTATGGAAGAGATAAATAGATTAACCAAACTAGTGGAAGACCTCAGGTATACTTTTGAATCCAAAGATACTAATCAAGTCTTGAACAAAAGAAATTTTAATCTTTCTCAGGAGTTGGAGAATATTATTTCCACCTTCAAGCCTATATACAAGTCCAAGAATTATTACTTGGAATTAGCAGTAGAAAAAGACATTGAAATTGTTATGGACAGGGATAAATTAAAACAAATTATGTTCAATCTGCTTTCAAATTCCATGAGATACTTAAGAAGAGATGGAACAGTTATTGTGGGCTTAAGTAAAGAAAAACATCATATAAAAATAACTGTAGAAGATAATGGTATAGGAATCAAGGATGAGGATATACCCTATATCTTTGAAAGATTTTATAGGGTTGATAGTTCTAGGAATAAGGAGACTGGCGGAACAGGTCTTGGCCTATCTATAGTAAGGAATCTAGTAGAAGCCCATGGGGGAGTTATTTATGTGGAAAGTGAAATTGGTAAAGGCACTAAGTTTACACTCCTATTCCCTTTAGATAATCTAGATAACCATTTAAAATAAACACATTATCTCAGCTGCAGAATACTATATTATGGAAATAGTTTAAAAGGGGTGTGAAGAATGAACCACTATGATAATTATAGTAACTGTAGACAGGCACACAACCACGAGATTATAGGAAGTACTAGAATGGCTGAAAGAGGTGAAGATCGGCATAACCACCGGTTCGCAGCTGTATCAGGAAGGGCTATTCCAGTACCAGATGGAAACCACGTTCACGAGTTATTTACTAATACAGACTTTTTCTTGGATCACTATCATCAAATCGAGGGAACATCGGGGCCTGGTATTCCAGTAGGAGAAGGCAAACATATTCATTTTGTATCTGCAAGAACTTCCGTTGATGATGGGCATAGTCATACTTTTGTATTTGCTTCATTAATAGAAGATCCTTCAGCATAATATAAAAAAATTATCCCTAAAAAATATGTATTGGGATAGGTTTTCTATTGGTTTTGACACTTGTGTTCTCCGTCTTTAATGGTTAATCTATAAAATGTAAAGGGTAAGATAAATCATCTTACCCTTTTATAATCTTTATGTAAAAACCTCGATCTCTAGGTCCGTCAAATTCGCAAAAGTAAATCCCTTGCCAGGTACCCAATAATGGTTTTCCATCCTGGATTATGACAGCACAGGAAGAACCCATGAGAGAAGCCTTAATATGGGCATGAGAATTTCCTTCAAAGTGAAGGTAGTCCCCGTATACATGATAAGTTTTGTCCAAAGCAGTGATCATGTCTCTGACAACATCTGGGTCAGCATTCTCGTTTATTGTAATACCAGCTGTTGTATGGGGTACATGTATGATTGCGATACCATCCTCTACTTTGCTTTTTTTGATTTCTTCTATAACCTTCCTGGTTATGTCTATAAACTGCTGTGGCTTTGTTGTCTTAATCCTATGATACATAAAGAAATCCTCCTCTCTCAGATTCATCAGTTAAAATAATCTAGCTCACTACTCATCCCCCTACTTTTTCTTTGCAATATAGAATACATAGCTGTAATAATCCTTAAAACGATTATACATGTCTGCTTCGATTTTAACCTCCTCGATAAAATCTATTACATTATCTGTATGATTATATTTGTAAAGAAAGGCATCCGCATATTTGCTCCCTGGTCCCTGACGTTCCTTATCCTTGTGATACTCTATGATTAAATCTAAAAAGTCCATTTCCTTCTCCTCACCTATAATACGGATAGTCTAGTCATTATAATTGGCGGGAAAATTCCCCAATTATCAATCTATCAAGTTTAAGAGTTCCTCTACATCTTTCTTGATTAAGGGAGACATGCTTTCCTTATGTCTTGAAAAGTCAATTGCTCCTAGCTCGGCCTTTATTGCTTCCCTCAATTCTGACCTGTATAATACAACTTCATGCAAAGCTGCAAGGCACTGCCTTACCACTATTGGTTTATCATCATGCAACAAGGCAAGCATGGTTGGGAGTGCTTTTTGTAGTTTCCCGCCTTCATCCCATCTCGCTTGGGCGCAACATAAAACAAATCCCCTTGTCCTTACATATGACTTTTTGTATTCAATAGCCCCAAAATTTCATCAAAAGTATTCATCTGATGCAGCCGATCTTGCTCTAACCTCCTTAAACAAAGCATATGCTTTTTTATCATCTTTGTCTTGTATGGCTTTTACTACATTGTTCATATAATTTCCCCATCTCCTTATTATACACATATGTAATAAAGCTTTTTCAACATAATTCCCATGCTAAATCAATAAAACTATGATATTAATCATCTGGATATATCAAAACACGATTTAGCTTAATTCAATTATATATGTAAATGTCTTAGTTTTCCATATACTTTGCTATTAGCTAGAATAAGAAAGTCCAGTTAGAATTATAAATTTTGCATTCCAACTGACAGCTATGAAAGCGTCAAAAATTGATTATATCTATTATCAAGTTTATGTGAGGAATATTCTTCAATAACAAAAGATATAGTCACACATCAACTATATCTTTAGAATTCTTATCTTTGAGAGATTAATTTGTGGGTATATGTATTATATTATAATATGGGAGTTGCATTTTATGGATAGGTTAATTCTATTTTTATTTATACTATTTTTTATTGGTTTCTTTTATAGTTTTATTGTTCAAAGATTCACTAAATCAAGAATAATAATGCTAATACCTACCATCCTGGGAATTATATTGATCATATATAATTCAACTACTTCTAATCCAAGTGAGTCATCAGGGCTTGAAGCTTTGAATATCTTTATTAAAGAATTGATTATCACTACTATTATTATTGGAAATATATCAGGACTTATATTTTTTATTCTACACAGAAAATAAATTTATAGTGCCACAAGTGGATGCCCCAGATGTATATGTGCTATTCTGGTTAACTTATTCTTTATGCTGATAGATTGATGGTATTGTTAGAACAACATCATTATAAATCTTAAATCCCATTTTTTCATAGAAACCTGCAATATGCTTTTCTGTTTGAACCAGCCATTCGGAATCAGGAAAATATGTAATGCACCTTCTCACCAGTTCTTTCCCATTCCCTTGTTTTGGTACCCAGGATCAACTACGAGATCATAAATTACTGAACGGATTGCTTTATCGCTCAATACTCTTATAGCTCCTACCAGACGTTTACCATCCCATGCAGAGATCACCAAAGTTGAGTTAATAAAAGGAGTATTGAAATTTTTTAACATATCTGAATCCGGGGAACTTTCCGGACCCGTCCACCCTGCTAAGTAAAACAGGCGGTATAATTGGTCCACGGGCAAATCTTTTTTTGATTCGTTATATGTAATCATAACTGACCTCCGATGATAACAAAGTCCGCTGGTTTCCTATAATAAAGTCCTACTTTTTCACCATCCTCAAGCCTTGATTGCTTATTCAAAAATTATTATTAAATCCTGACTATTCCCTTCTTTTTTCATTTCCAGTTCGCAAATTCAGCAAAATCCAAGTCAAAACTATTTTAATTTAGGACACGTTCCTTGTGAGAAGAGTTACCACTTAGCCGTAGCTTGTTGGCAATCACAAATTACTTAGATACGTTTAATCATGTTTAAACTTAGGCCATTGATTGTAACCTATACTTGGATTGTTTGATTTGTAGTACTTTATATATTCAATTTCTTTGCGATTAACTTCTTCGTCCGTAGCAGTTTCTGATTCCCATAATATTTCCTTCCTAATTGTAAAATCTCTTCTTTCTTCTCTTGTAAAATCATTCGCAATTAATTTGCTGTTTGCACTACCAAAATAATTAATACTGTCAGTTAAATCCTTTCCAATATAAATCTTCCCGTTTGGATAAGTAATTTTATAAATTACCTTCATAACTGATTTAAGCCCCCTATTTCAAAACAGATAAACTGGAAAGGCAACCCTTTTTTAGACAAAATTACTCCGAACAAGAATATACCTTCTAAATACTGCCTAAGCTGCTAATTTAAAGCTATCTTTATTTCTATA
>JGI24708J26588_10001548_pt1 | contig 18191 bp, 15 predicted proteins | sample BioPla1DNA2_FD_26588 | JGI IMG/M metagenome (IMG submission 26588) | reverse complement strand
GGTGCTGAAGCACTTGGTAAACAGGTACGGGAAACCGGAGAACATACGCATGGACAACGGTCCAGAGTTTATAGCCAAAATAGCGCAAAACTGGAGCAAGATAAACGGGATAGAGTTCAAATATATACAACCGGGGAAACCCACTCAAAACGGTTGTCGGGATAAGAAAGATTTGTCTACTTTTGAACTGTACTAAAAAGGGGAAGCCTACATAACCATATATATCCTATCAAATGTAATTGCAGTGGGCAATCTGTCCGCCTCCCCTTTCTCGGACCGGTTTAAGGTAGATTCAGTTTTCTTTTAGCCCATTTTCATATGCTTTTCAAAGTAGTGCTTACTTTTTACCTGCATCGAATATTTTCTTCTACCTGTCCCGCCAGAACTGGCTGGTGAGGAGGATGAGGACGGTGGAGAGCTCGAGACGGCCGATAATCATAAGTAAAGAGAGTAAGAGCTTGGCCGCGTCACTGAATTCTGCATAGCTGTTAAAGGCACCTACATTACCGATACCCATGCCAACACCTCCGAGGCTGGAGGCTACTGCACCAATAGAGGTCAGGAAGTCCGCTCCCAGGAAGACCAGCAACACGGATCCAACGCAAAAGGTTATCATATACAGTAGCAAAAAGGAGATAATGCTGCCTACTTTCTCTTCATCAATGGCTTCTCCCCTCAGTTTCATCACTGATACACTGTTGGGATGCAGCATCTTCCTGAAGAAGATTACAATATGCTTGTATGCCACAACATGCCTGATAAGCTTAATTCCACCTCCGGTGCTACCAAGACAGGCGCCTGAAAACATCAGCATAAACATAAGCATCCATGCTTCACTGGGCCATACCTGATAGTCGTATGTTGCAAACCCGGTGGTGGTGACCATAGAGATTACCTGAAAGAAGGCATTCCTTACAAGCAAGCCCACTCTTGCAAAGGGGTTGTTGTCCAATACCAATACCACTATCAGCACGGCAACTACTACAACTAACCAGAAATATGACCTCAGCTCTATATTTTCAAAGACCTTCCTAAATCGTCCCTTGTAAAAATGATAGTGCAGGTATAGGTTCATACCGGCTAGAAACATAAAGAACATCACTACATACTGGGTGTAGGCCGAGAAAGAAGCAAGACTGTCATTCTTGGTCGAGAATCCCCCGGTGGCCATGGTAGTAAAGGCATGGTTAATGGCATCAAAGACTCCCATATCCCCAGCAGCCAATAAAATTGCCAGTACTGCTGTCAGTGTCACATAGACTCCCCACAATCTCTTGGCTGTACTGGCTGTCTTGGGCGTAAGCTTTTCCTTGCTCATCCCGGAAGCTTCGCTCTTAAAGAGGTTATAACCTCCAATACGCAATAGCGGCATAATGGCTACTACCAACACGATAATNCCCATACCTCCCAGCCACTGGCTCAGACTCCGCCAAAATAATATGCTGTGAGGCAGTGACTCTACGTCAGAGATCACAGATGAACCGGTGGATGTAAAGCCCGATACAGTCTCAAACAACGCATCGGCAAAGTCAGTTATCGTCTCGGTCAGCAAATATGGAAGGGTGCCAAACAACGATAGGATCACCCATACAAAGGTTACTGTAAAGTAACTGTCCCTCAGGTTCAACTCCTTCTTTAGATCCGACATGGTCAGCACATACATCAGCCCCCCTGCTGCCAGGGTCAGAAACGAAGCACTGATCAGGCTCCAGTGTTCGGGCTCCTTATAGATGATGGCGCAAACCACCGGTAGAAGCATAAAGGCTCCAAGGAGCATCAGTACTCTACCAAAAATATTGAGTATAAACTTGAGATTCATTATGCCTGAGCTTTACAACTCATTCTCAAAATACAGTTTGTAATAGTTCAATCCACGATTGTCATCGTAGCCCTTCTCAATAAAATCCCTCTTCCCGTGCACATACACATGAAAGTTCTTATCAAGCTTCAGCACCGACTTAAAGTACTTCTTCTCGCTCTTGACAGCGGTCTTGGCTATATCGAAGCTGTCATTGAGTGGTATTCCCCGTTCGGTCTCAAACTGATTCCTGTAATCATTAAAGGCCTCTGTCACCTCGGGTAAGCGTATCACTTCACGCTCAAAGTCATCCTGTCTGAAAGTACCCTTCTTGTCGAAAAAGTCGATAGACCTGTTTAGGAAATCAATCTGCTCAGGTTTTGGCACCTGATTCTCGCCATTGTAAACTTCTCTAACGAAATTCTTGCAAAGGTCCAGGTAGTTGCGGGTATAGAAGAATGCATCTTCCCTGGGCTGCAGGCCCAGGAAGTCGTCCTTCCAAAAGGCCGCTTCATTTCCCTTGTTCACGTTATCCACCATCACAACCTTAAAGCCATGTTCGGCTTCAGTATTAAAGATGATGCATCCTTTATCAAGCTTGCGTATATTGATTCCTTCCTCAGCACCCAGTTCAAAGTCCTGCCCCCTCAGATAGACTTTCAAAAAGCTGTCCTTATTCTCAGACTTGAAGATGCCAAGCGCATCCACACCTATTCCGTCAACAGCCACGTTGCTGAACAAGGCCACGTAAAACTCACCACCTCTGATTTTGGGATGGTTGCTGTGCTCATACAGATGCTCGGCCAGTCTAACAGATGCATTGTAAAGCTTAGTCTTGTCACTAAAGACCTCCACTGCCAGGTTGTACACCAGTCCAGCCGCTCCTTCCTCAGCCCCTATAAAGGTGTAGTAGCCCTCATTCTTAAAGGCATTAAAGAAATAGGTCTTAAGAAGGGAACCAACTTCAACGTTGTCCTGCAGGTTGATTGCACCCTTTGAAAATCTGATGGGCTGACCCTCNCTGTGTGATCCAACATGATGGATCACAAGGCCGTCTATTACAACTTGTGAGCTTTCTATCATCTGGCTAAATTTTCAACAAATATAACTAAGTTGGAGGATATTAATCCTTATATTCGTTGCTATAGTTGATTATCAATGCAAGGGAAAATACGAAGACTCTATCTTATAGCTGCAGCTTTGATTCTTGTGTGTAGCAATATACATGCTCAGTACTACACAACGGGGAATGACCCATTTGGTCTCAGGTGGCGGCAAATCAGAACTCCACATGTCAGGCTTGTTTTTGAAAAGGGCATGTATGAACAGGCAGCCCGGCTGGCTGCCTTTATAGATAGTGTGGCTCCCCGTGTTGCCTGGAGTCTTGACCATAATCCCCGCAGGATAGATCTGCTATTGCACAACCAAACTGCGATTGCAAATGGTATGGTGACCTGGGCTCCAAAGCGCTCGGAGTTCTTTACTATTCCCCGACAGGACCTTACTTCAACAGAATGGCTTAGCCAACTAGCTATTCACGAATACCGCCACGTGGTTCAGATCGATAAGCTCAATCAGGGCTTTACACGGGGACTCAACTATGTATTTGGACAGCAGGCTACCGGTGCAGTGATCGGCCTCTACCTGCCTATGTGGCTACTTGAAGGGGATGCTGTGGTTGCCGAAACTGCTCTTACTGCAAGTGGAAGGGGAAGGTCTTTTGCTTTTACTAACGAAATAAAAGCCCAATTGCTCGAAAGGGGCATGTACAGCTACGATAAGGCCTACCTGGGCTCGTACCGTGACTATGTGCCCAACCACTACAATATGGGCTACCTGATAACGGCAAACGCCCGTGCATTGTATGGAGCAGATATCTGGGATAAGGCATTTGAATATGTGGGACGCAACAGTTGGAATCCTGTGGCCTTCAACACGACCCTGCGCAAGAGTACCGGGATGAGTCAAAGACAGCTTTACAAGAAGATATTCTCAGAGATGCGTGAGCAGTGGACTGAGGAATTGACCGGACAAATAGAAAGTTCCCGTCAACCAATCAATACACCTGATGACGATTACCTGCTATACAGTTCACCGGTTGCTATCAATGACAGCACACTGATTACCGAACTAAGCGGACCAGGCGTACGTTCAGCTATTATATCTATAGATATAAATACCGGTAAAAAAAAGACCCTGCGCTATACCGGACCAAGGCAAAGTGAACCGATCAGTGCCAATAGTGCTTTGGTGGTATGGAGTGAACTGAAATGGCATCCACGTTGGGAACATAAGGTGTGGTCGGTTATCAGAACCCATGACCTTGGCAGCAACAGGAGTCGCTATATTACACACAGTGGTTATTTGTCATCTCCAGCAGTGCATCCAGATAGGAAACTTATCGCTGCTGTTAAAAGCTCTACCATAAACAGCTACTCCATAGCCTTCATCGATGCCGACAATGGCAAATCAATTAAGGAGTTTCCAACCCCGGACAACTACTACCCAATTCACCCGTCATGGAACAGTAATGGTGAGAACCTGGTGATGGTGCTTCTGTCTGCAAAGGGCAGAGCCCTGTTTACCCTCCAGCCGGAGTCCGGGGAGTGGACACAACTTAGCTCTTGGACCTATGATGAGATTAAGAATCCTCATCAGCAGGGTAATCATATTTGGTATTCTGCACAAGGTGACCTGAGCGATGAGATCTTTGTGTTTGATGCGGTTACCAAGGAGAACAAGAGACTAACCTCATCAAAATTTGGGGCCTACCACCCTACCATCACTCCCGATGGCAGACTGATCTATACGGATTATAGAGCCTCAGGTCTTAGACCGGTCATACATACAGATAACAGCCTCTACCCGGCTCCAAATCCGGCTTTGTCAGTGAGCGGTAATTTGGCCACCCTAATAAGCCGGCAGGAAGAGGGCTTTTTTGCAGCAAATGGGAAGAGAGCACATAATGATGAGTTTCCACAGGAAGAGGAGGCACCGTGGACTATGGAGCCTGTCGACTCAAACACTACAGACACAAGTTACTTAGCTCTCGAAGACCTAAAGGAAAAGTATCCTGAGAAGCGGTATAGCAAGTTCAACCTCATCAATATCCACAGTTGGGCACCTGCACATATTGATTTTGACGAGGGGGATATTCATACCGGGATCACACTGATGTCGCAAAACCTGCACGGCACTTCCCTACTGATGGCAGGCTACAATGCCAATCCGAGCTATGCTCACGAGAAGTACTATCTTGACTTTAGCTTCCGTGCCTTCTACCCAATCTTCAACATTACATGGCGCTTTGGAGACAAGGACTTCACGGATGAAGGCTACTACCAGCCCGACCCGTATGACGACTATGTGTACCACTATTATATAGATAAGCCACTTTGGCATCACAGCCTTAAAGCCGGGATGAGGGTACCGTTCAATTTTAGTCGGGGTGCATGGAATAGATACCTCGAAGGCGGTGTTCAGTTTACATACAACAGCCGGCAGGGTTTTAACTTCCCGTTTGATGAATACCTACGTTTGGGACAGGTACTGATTCCTACTGGCTCTACCCTGACCGCAACAGTCGATATGCAAGATCGCTATGGTATGGAATATGTCATGGGTGTTCAGAATATCCGAAGGGGAACTTCAAGGGATGTCGGTCCCCGTATGGGACAGACCCTTACCCTTTTCTACCGGCACAGTACAGGGGGAACCAACGATCCCGGAGCTATTGGTGGCTATATTGCCCGTCTCTACCTGCCGGGTATTGGACGCCATCACTCAATATCTACCAGCATATCTTCTCAACAGAGGAAATGGGAACAGATAAGGGGTGAAACAGAAGATCACTTCTGGCTTTTCTACCAGTACAATGACGTGATTTCCTATCCACGGGGCTATGACGATATGCCCAACAAGCATATGAAACTAATCCAGCTAAACTACACCATGCCACTGTGGAACCCGGACATGAGTCTTGGAAGTTTTGCCTATTTAAAGCGTCTTAACCTCACTGCCTTCTATGACAAGACCTGGGCTACTTATGCTATGGTGGATTCGAACCAGGGGAATACCTACAAAATGGAATATACTCCTTCGTCAACAGGTGTAGAACTAATGGCTGAGACGCACCTGTTCAGGATCTACTATCCACTGCAGATAGGCACAAGGGCGTCCTACCGCTTGGTGGATGATAAGCTTAGAGTGGAATTGCTGCTTAGAACAACAATCAGAATTGGTAGCTGATCAGTTGAGCATGGCGTTGATATGGGCGCCGTGGTGCAGTTCGAAAACAGTGATCTCAGGCGGCATACCTACTCTGGCAGGTAGCCCATGGTATCCAAGTCCGCGATTAACATAGAGGAATNTGTNGCCCTCCCTGTACATTCCGGCCCAGCGCTTCTGGACATACTGTGCCGGACTCCATCTGAAGTCGCCCTTCTCGATACCAAACTGCATCCCGTGGGTATGTCCCGACAGGGTCAAATCGTAGAAGTCCTGTGCCAGAATTTGCTTGTCCCAGTGATCGGGGTCGTGCGACATCAGAATATTAAAGGGCAGATGTCTGATTCCCCTTGACGCCAGGGCCAGATCCCCGTTGCGTGGAAAGGATGATGTGCCCCAGTTTTCTACTCCCCCTAATCCGATAATATCTCCATTGCGGAAAAGCTGAACCGACTCATTGCGCAGTACCTTGAAGCCCAATCTCTCATAAGCTGCAAGGATGCCTCTGAAGTTGGCTGCCTTTTCTGCCTCTGAATGCCAGCGACTATACTCGCCATAGTCGTGGTTGCCAAGGATAGCAAACTTGCCCATCGGAGCCTGCAGTTTGGCAAATATATTCTCCCAGCCCTTGGCCTCTTCTGCAAAGTTGTTGACAAGGTCGCCAGTAAACAGGATAATATCGGGATTGGCTTCGTTGACCAGCTCAATGGCTTCCCTCAGGGGATCCCTGTTGGTACCAAAACTGCCTATATGTAGGTCTGAGATCTGTGCTATACGAATACCATCAAAGCCCTCAGGTAGATTGGGGAAGACCATGTGGATCTCTCTGACGTAGAAGGCAAACCTGCCCTTCATACCTCCAAGGAGTTTGGAAACAAAGGGTGCTGTGGCCATGATTATGCCTACCTGACTGAAGAACTTACGACGGGTAATTCGGGGATAGTAGCGAACCTTCTCCTTTTGGAGCCGTGGCCTGACGACCCGGCTCATCAAGGGCTGAATACGGTTCACTCCCGAAGTTGGAAGGTTTCCTATATATATTGCAAGGAAAAAAAGCAGAAACCAGCTTAAAATAAGATAGGGATTAACATTACCAACCTGGGAAATTTGTAATACTGCAAAGATTACCGCTACAACCTGATACCTCATCTGCACAAATCGTTTGATAGTGAAGGATTGCGTAACTGATTGTTACACAAATAAAACTTTGCAAAATTACTACTTACTACAGATCAGACTAAAAATCAAAGTTAATCTTTCATAAATTATTACCGTTTCAGGAGTTAATATTGTCATATTGGTGAAAGAAAAGCCGGCAGATAGGCAAATTCATCATAGCTTTGTGTTGCAACCCATAGGTGGCTAAAATGCAAAAGACAAGTATCTCTAATTTTTTGAATGAGGAGTTTTTCCAGCAGAACGACAAACTGATGGGTGTCGGTGTTGGAGCTACTCTGCGAAGAATCATTTATGTAGTAATCGTTGCCACGGTGTCCACACTGATACTTGGCAAGGCCTTCGGACTAAAGGACATACTACACCCCTGGAAAGCGCTTATACTGGCAGTTATTGCTGTTGTTCTGCTGAGCGAGGGTAATGTTATAATCAATAGGATACTCAACAAAAAGATGCCATGGTACGGCACCTTCGTCAAGCGGATACGGATTCAGCTGACACTCAGCTTCCTCTGGATGGCGTTTGTATTTATGGTCTTTGGTTTCTTTGCTGCAAAAACCCAGTCAAAGGAGTACATCATCGCCTTTGCCTTCGGAACCATCTTCGTGCTCTTCTTCAACAACATAATGATAATGCGCAACTTTGCTTACAACTGGCGCTTATCTGCCATCGAGAACGAAAAGCTCAAGCAGGCCAAGCTACAGTCGGATTACAAGGTTCTCCAAAGTCAGCTCAACCCCCACTTTCTGTTCAACAGTTTCAGCGTGCTAATCTCCGAGATTCAGTACAATCCCAACGGAGCGGTTAAGTTCACCCAAAAGATGGCCGACGTGTACCGCTATGTGCTTCAGCAAAGGGATGCGACCACTATTCCACTCAAGCATGAGCTAAACTTTATATCCGATTATATGTTCCTGCACAAGACCCGGATGGGTGTGGCCCTCGACCTGATGACTGACATCAAACCGGACCATCTGCATCTGGAACTGCCTCCGCTGACACTGCAAGGGCTAGTGGAGAACGCAATAAAGCACAATAGGGCCAGTGACAAACAGCCTCTGCAAATCAGGATATTAAGCGAGGATAATGCGTATATTAGTGTAGTCAATAATCTGAATCCAAAGACAACTTCATACTCTACCGGTGTGGGACTTGAGAACCTGGTAATGCGCTACAAGCTCCTTACCCGGAAAGAACTTGTCATCAGCCAGGATGACAGACTGTTTAAAGTGTCGCTTCCCCTGCTCAATCAGGAAGAATTACAATTGGAAACCTACAATGATGAATGACATGAACACAAAGTGCAGGGTACTGGTAGTCGAAGACGAGCTGCCAACCCAGAGGCTTTTGAAAAATATGATCCAGGATCTTCGTCCGCAGTGGGAGATTGTAGCTGCTACCACTAGCATCGAAGATACCCGTGAATGGTTGGAAAACAACGGACATCCTGATATTATCTTCCTAGATATCCATCTGTCGGACGGTCTTAGCTTTGCAATCTTCGACAATATGGAGGTCAGTTCGGCTATTATCTTCACTACAGCTTATGATGAGTATGCCATACAAGCCTTCAAACTCAACAGTGTGGACTACCTGCTCAAGCCTATCAGTCGTGAGAGTCTGGAAGCAGCCATCGTAAAGTATGAGAAGATATTAAAGGTAGTACCCCGCTATGTTGACCAGAAGGATATCAGGCAACTGGCAACTCTGATTGAAGGTGGCACTCCCCTATACCGTAGCCGGATTCTGGTTCCCACTGTCGAGGGTTTCCTCAAACTTAATATCTCCGAGGTGGCTTTCTTTCACAGTTCACAAAAGGTAACTTCTGCCTATACCTACGGTGGCCAGCCTCATGTGATAGATATGACGCTCGAGAAACTGGAAGGTGAACTGGATCCTGACAAGTTTTTCCGTGCCAACCGCCAGTACATCATCCATATAGACTCAATACAGAGGATGGAGACCTGGTTTAATGGCAAGATGATAGTAAAGACCAGTCCCGAATCACCTGACAAAATCGTGGTAAGTCGCGAGAAAGCCAGGTCATTCAAGGACTGGATTAACAGATAAGCAATCCCCTTATCCTGGAGATTGAAGCGATCTAGATGAACACATCAATGGCTTATTAACACGGGCTCTTACTTGTTCTTAAGGATATCCCTGATTTCAGCCAGTAGTGTTTCTTCCTTACTTGGAGCAGGCGGTGCAGCAGGTGCTTCTTCTTCCTTTTTCTTGAGTGAGTTCATCACCTTGATCAGGGTAAAGATTGCAGCTGCAATAATCAGAAAGTCAAAGACAACCTGAACAAAGTTACCATAATTGATTGTTACGGCAGGGCTATCGGCTGTAGCAGCTTTGATTGTAATAGCCAGGTCGGTAAAGCTTACACCGCCGATCAGCACTCCAATAGGAGGCATAATAATGTCGTTGACCAGCGAGCTTACGATCTTACCGAAAGCACCGCCGATGATAATACCCACTGCCATGTCGACTACATTGCCCCTCATGGCAAAGGCTTTGAACTCTTTCATTATACTCATAGCACACAGATTAGATAGGTTAGTACTTTAAAGTTGAATTATTTTGGTGAAGGCGCCAGCAGGCCGGCAAGGGCGCCGATGGCTGCCGAACCGATTGCAGTAAGTATGGTCGGCACTCCCTGATCTCCTTCTATCTTCCCGCTGCCTATCAGGTACAATACCCCTACAATTATCGCGAATACAATTAGACTCAATGCTATTACAATGATGCGGTAGATCCACTTGTCCGTGTACAATGGACTCTGTTCAAACTTACCAACAGCCCCAAGTGGGTCTTTGCGGAACTGCTCCTGCAACTCCTGGTCCGTTTCAAGACGGGCTTTGAACTCATCAAAAGACTTGATTCTGAATGTATCCATGATATAAAAGATTTGGGTTATGATTTTCGACGTATATAGCTAAAAATATCCTCCCCCCTTTTAATTGAAAAAACCTCAAAGCCTTTACCCTTCAATATCTCAAGCATCGGTACAGGAACAAAGAGTGACCTTATCTCAAGTATGCCTCCGTTTTCCAATTCCCTGGCCAAATTATTTACACTCCTGAGCGGGTTATCACCCTTGTCCAGTGCTGCAGTGGCGTCAAACCTGCCGGTTATGACGCCCTTATTGTACCAGTCGGGCAGACTCCCTTCGTCCAGGAGGTATTCACTCTCACGTGCCTCAATCTTTGCCTTATCATCAGCATCTGTTATTCCCAGCAAGGACTTAAGCTGCAATATCAGGTCATCAGTCCTGATCCCAACCATTGAAGCAGCCTGTTCCAGGGATGTAACTTTTGCAATCGTATTCCTCAGTATAGGGTTATTAAGTTTTTTGAATGCTGGCGACAGGCTTATCAGCTTCTCCTCCAGCTGAGGAAAAGCATCAAGCAACTCTGCCACCTTGGTCTGTGGTGTTATCTCCATTCTTCTCTTACTTTTTATAGTTTAGCAGTCTTTGATCACCTTCAAGTTTTCTCAGTTCGGTCAGGTCCTGGGTAAACTCAACGGTACCCAAATATTCACCCTTCTCTCCCCTCATCGCAAAATACTCAATATACACGAAACGATCCTTGAAATTGATCCAGAATGCAGCACTATTTTCGCGCCCGCTCTTGAAGTCGTTGATTATCTTGTCAACAATATGAACGCTACCTGGAGGATGGCACATACGCACATCCCTGCCCAGTATTGCCCTGTTACGCGCAAAAATCCTCTTGGGTCCGTGAGAGAAAAACTTGACCTTGTCGTCCTTGTCAACAAAGGTCAGATCTATCGGAAGGGTGGTGAACAAAGCTGCAAGTTCATCGATGCTGAATGAGCCGGTTGGAAGACGAACACTACTACCACCTCCATAGCTTATTTCTGACGCCTCAACTCCCTCAGGTTGCCAGTCATCCTCCGGATCAATCAGGCAAAATCCATATTCCGGTGTTTGCACGTGCACCAGATACCACTCCTCGCCTGTCAAGGTATCCATACACATAGGAAGCAATATCTCCTCCTCTTTCATTATCATATCCAGTACGGCCTGGACTGCCGGTTTTACACCAAAGTCAATTACAGCTTGCAATTCATCTAATGTCAGTTTATCATGATTGCTTACTGCGTCGATAGCAGCTTTAAGCAAAGCCCTGGTTTCATCATGCTTACCCCACATTACCTTCGGGGGACCTGTTATCCCATGTGCCTCCATATAAGGAAAAAGCAGATACTCCTTCCTCAGATAATGCTTGTCAACATCCATCAAGGCATTTAGTTTGCCATGCAGACCAATAAGCCAGTTGGGTAAGTCTTCCTGTTTGAGAGAGGTACTGCCGGCAAGCATATCCCTGATCTCAGAAGCTACTTTCTCAAGGGCACGGTTCTCCTGCCTGAACACATCAACAGGATGCCCGGGAGGTACATCCTTAGCACCGCTCAGATCTATATGCCCGTCCAGAACAGCAGTGTGTACATCACATAGTCGTAATACCTCCTCTACCGGAAGACCTTCAGCTATCAGTTCCTGTTCAACCTCTACCACTTCATCATACGGAATACGACTGAGCAGTTCGACCAGTCTGGCTCTTACCTGTTCGGGTGCCACACCCCTGTGAAGCTCAAGTATCATGTGCTTCAGCATCTCCTTTCTCTGAGACGAGTTGTTTATTAGTTCACTCATTGTGTTTTAGTTTTAGACTAAAACAAAAATAAAATAAAAGACTTTAAACTCCACAATTAACTGCCCATATTTTTGTACTCTCACTCTTATTGCCCTTGGCGTTTCAACAACAATGTAATTTCCACAATACTTGCAACAAAAGCAATAAAAAAGCCCAAACACTGGTAAAAATCAGAGAAGTTCCGTAATTTTCCTGTTACTGTAAACTCATGGCTCTATGAACCAAAAAGCTCAACGGACTCGCCTTGGGATCTTTATAATAACCGGAGTATCCATCCTGCTCTTTTTGACAGCCTACTTTACTGCACGCGAACTGTTCAGAAAGACCGAGACCTATTATGTATCATTCAGGGATATCTCGGTAAGCGGAATGGAAGTGGGCTCTCAGGTAAGGTACATGGGTATCAGGGTAGGAACCATCTCTGCAATCAACATTGACCCTGAAGATGTAAGCGGCATAATAGTGACCCTGTCGTTGAAGCCCGGACTGCCTATCAAGGAGGACTCACGGGCTGATATCACCAGTTTTGGCATTACCGGGATGAAGTCAATAGAGATAAAAGGTGGTACTAATGAGGCTCCGCGACTGCGTCCTGGCTCGTTTATACCTTCAGGCGGATCTTTTGCTGATGATATCTCAGGTCGTGCAGAGGATATTGCTGTAAAGGCTGAGCAGGTGGTAAATAATCTGCTGAGACTGACCCAACCGGAAAATACGGACAAGCTTGTCAGTGCGATAGAGCATTACAACAGTCTGGCGGTTAATGCCGACAGAACGGTGTTGCGTATTGACTCAATAATCAGGATTAATCAGGAGAATATAAATAATACCTTGGCTTCTGCAAGGGTGATAACTTCAACACTTGAAGAGTCATCAGAGCGCTTTAGTTATGCTGTGGATAAGGCTGCCGGTATTATAGGCAATGATTCGATAAGGATAATAATAGGCAATCTGAAGGAAGCTTCTGACAAGCTAAGGGATGCCGATCTAAAACAGATGGTTGAGGAGATTAGTTCACTGGCCGCTAAGGTCAAGTTGCTGCTCGACAATATGGACAGCGATATAAGTAGTGGAAGCCAATCCCTTTCTGAAAGTATGATATTGCTTGAGTCAACGATGAGGAACCTTGAGGAGGCTTCGCGCAAGATAAACAGTGATCCTTCTGTGCTGCTGCGGCAGCGCAGGAATACCGACAGCCCGGACAGGAGGCTGACCGAGTAGTCGGTAGCTGAGTATGTCAATGCTCAGGACTGAATAACAAGATTTGACGTCATATGAGAACCGGAAGAGCTATTTCAGGAACAAGTGGGATTAGGATTAAGGTAGCAATGATCATGATCCTGCTGACTGCATTACTGCTAGAAGCGTGTAGATCAGCTCCTGCTGTGCAAAAGAACTACTACCTCATTGAATCAGTTGACTCGGTTTCGGGTAGAGACTGGAAGCTTAGCGCTGCCCTGCTGGAAGTTGTCAATGTCGAGGTCTCACCTGCCTATGCGGGTCATAAGATTGCTGTCAGGGAGGAGTCCAACAGGATTAGGTATTACGACTACCACGAATGGGCTGTGCTACCCCAACTGGCAATTCAGGATGCAGTGATAGCCAACCTCTCCGGGACCGGTATGACAGCATATGCACCTCCAGGTTTTAGTGGCGTAAGGGCTGATTTCATCCTCCGCACCACTGTATCTCGTATGGAGATGCAAGACAGAGGCAAGGAGTTCTATGCCTTACTTGCTATTGATTTTACAGTGATTGACAACCGGGACAGATCTATCAGGATAGTTCACCGTGCCATCCGTGAGGAGAAGTTGAAGTCGAAGAGTATGAACCTCTTTGCAGATGCCATTAGCAGAATGCTTGCAGGGGAATGTGCTGCACTCGCACAAAAGATAGAAACGATTCCCGACCTGATACCAAAGCAATAAGGGAATATGCAAACGGAAACAGCTTGGACGACATCAAGTAATAAATAATGAACCGGGTGAGATGAAAAACAGCAATCTGGAAAACAAGGGACAAGACTATCAGCCTTGCTACGACTCTGGTCGTAGCAAGGAGTATGGCAGGGATCAAAATGTAGGGCTTGAAGTAGGTAGTGGACAACCTCTTGGTCATCGAAATACCGACACTGTAAATTACAGTTTCGATGACTCCGTTATCAGAATATGGGGCCCTGCTCTGACTAAGGATAACTGTGGCTCCTTTGTCAGGGAGGCTTTCGCTTATATTGCGGGAAGGAAGCTTACCCAACTCACCATAGATATTAGCGATCTAAATGATATTGACAGTGCAGGATGTACTGCCATAAATTATATCAGGCGACAACTTGAAAACCGATCTGACAGGGTTGTGATAAGTGGTGCACCTGAGGTTGTGGAACAAAAACTAAGACTCTTTGCAATTAGTCAAGACAAACAGCCTCAACCGATTGAGAAACCGGGTTTTATGCACAGGACGGGTAACAGGATGTTCGAACTTGTTACCACCCATATCAGGAGTTTTATTTCTGTGAGTTCCGAACTCTTTTACTGGTCCATGGCCGACCTGTTCAATAAAAAGCACCGACGCAAGGGTTCGGTAGTCAACCAGGCCGTCCTGATAGGGGTCAATGCTGTGCCCATCGTTGGTGTTATGGCCTTTATTATCGGTCTGGTACTTGCCCTGCAGTCGGCATCTCAGTTACGCAATTTCGGGGCCAATATCTTTATTGTTGACCTTACTGTGATTGCAATGATGGCTGAGATGGGCCCGCTAATCACTGCAATAATGGTAGCCGGTCGCAGCGGTTCGGCAATAGCTGCCGAGATAGCGACTATGAAGGTAACCAACGAACTGGATGCACTGCAAACCATGGGTTTTAATCCCATCCGCTTTGCTGTGGTGCCCAAGATCTACGGCAGCCTGATTACAATGCCCTTTCTGACAACTATAGCTAATGTATGTGGAATAATTGGCGGCGTCGTGGCCGCCTATCTATATCTGGATATTAGTCCAGAGGTCTTCTTCAACCGAATGCATGGGGCTATTTATCAGAAGGATATCCTTACCGGCATTATCAAAAGCCTTGTATTCGGATGTATTGTGGTTACCACGGGTGCTTACTTTGGCTTTCAGGTTGACAAGGGTGCAGAAGGGGTTGGACGATCAACTACCGGTTCGGTAGTCACAGCCATCGCACTTGTAATCGTTGCTGACCTGATATTAGGATTAACTTTCTACTAATGAGCGAAGGGGACGAAATAATTAGCGTTAGGGGACTAAATGCCTCATTCGGGGACAGGCAGGTATTGCATGAGGTGTCCTTCAGCATCAGGAGGGGTGAAATCACCCTGATAATTGGGGGCAGCGGTTCGGGCAAGACTACTGTGCTTAAACATCTGCTCCACCTATATGAACCACCGAAGGGAACGGTATATATTTTTGGAAAGGACATAGCTGAAATTAGTGAGGATGAGCAGACCGAATTGTATCTGCAGATGGGTGTGATTTATCAGAACGGGGCCCTGCTCAACTCTATGACTGTGATGGAGAATATTGCACTGCTTCCCCAGCAATACACGGACATGCCAGAGGAACTGATCCAGGAAATGGTTCTGATGAAACTGGGACTGGTCAACCTGAGTGATGCGGCATGGCTCTATCCTTCAGAACTGAGTGGAGGTATGCTCAAAAGGGCTGCTCTGGCAAGGGCTATTATTATGGATCCACCACTGCTTTTCTGCGATGAGCCGGGATCCGGTCTTGATCCTGTGTCACTGGCAGCTCTGGATGGTCTGATTCTTGAGCTAAAGGAAAAGCTGGGTATGACTGTAGTAATGATTACCCATGAGGTGTCTTCGATAAGCAGGATAGCCGACAAGGTTGTATTTCTGCATGAAGGTAGGGTGCTTTTTGAGGGCAGCCGGGATGAGGCTATGAATTCAGAACTGCCTCAGCTACGGGATTATTTTGCTAAGGGACATGGAAGCTAAAAACCGCTGGCAACTTTCCAAAGCAAGGACATGGTCACTCGACGCGTAATAGCCATTCAACAGGTTTAGAGTCCATTCCCTAGCCCTCTATTTCGCTAAGCTCAAGCCACCTCATCTCGCACTCATCGAGTTCCTTAAGCAGCACACCCATTCTTTCTGAGGCTTTGATCAGTTCGTCAGAAGCCATGGCACCCGAACTCATCATCTCTTCAAGAGCCTTCTTCTCCTCTTCCAGAGCGGCCATACGCTTCTCCAGTTCCTCAAGTTCTTTCTTCTCTTTAAAGCTCAGCCTACGCTGCCTTTCTCTTGATGGTTCTCTCTTTTCTGCAACCGGCTTTTTGATCTTAGGCTCTGCAGGTTTTGCGTTTTCCTTTATGTACTCGTGGTAACGGGAATAGTTACCCGGGAAGACCTTAATAAAGCCATCCTGGAAGACAAACATCTGATCCACTACCCTGTCAAGAAAGTACCTGTCGTGCGATACAGCAAGTACACAACCCTCAAAACGGTCAAGGTAGTCCTCCAGCACTCCCAGTGTATAGACATCCAGGTCGTTGGTNGGCTCATCAAGGATAAGGAAGTTGGGATTCTTCATCAGCACGGTCATCAGGTAGAGGCGCTTCTTTTCACCACCACTGAGTTTGCTGACGGGAACATAGTGCATCTCATTTGGGAAGAGAAAGTAACGCAGAAACTGCGCAGCATCCATCCTCCTGCCGTTGCCTGCATCTATATCGTCTGCAATCTCACTGATTACCTCGATAACCTTTTTGTTTTCATCAAACTTGATACCTTCCTGACGGTAGTAACCCACAACGACAGTTTCGCCCAGTTCGATACTTCCAGTATCAGGCTTTATATCTCCGTTGATAATATTAAGCAGGGTACTCTTGCCTGTGCCATTCGATCCCAGAATACCGATTTTCTCTCCCTTAGCAAACTTATAGCTAAAGTCCCTAATAAGAGTTTTACCATTAAAGCCTTTTGATACATTATCAAAGTTTAAGACCTTGGTTCCCAATCTAGAAGCTTTGATATCTATCGAAAGGTCTGCCTCACGGGTCTTTTGTCCTGCGACTTCTTTTAGTTCATAGTAAGCATCTATACGGTACTTGGCCTTGGTAGCCCTAGCCTGAGGCTGACGGTTCATCCAGTCCTGCTCCTTGCGGAGCAGGTTTCTTGCCCTATCTATCTCCTGATTGCGCTGGTCTATCCTTTCGTCTCTCTTCTCAAGAAAATAGCTATAGTTGCCCGTGTATTTGTAGAGAGTCTCATCGTCCATCTCGAATATCACGTTGCACACCCTGTCGAGGAAGAAACGGTCGTGGGTCACCATCAGCAGAGTGGCCCTGTTTCGGCTCAGGTAATCCTCCAGCCAGTCCACCATATCGATATCAAGGTGGTTGGTCGGCTCATCGAGTATTATGAAATCGGGTTCTTCAAGCAGCACTGCAGCCAGAGCAAGGCGTTTTTGTTGTCCTCCCGATAACTGCTCCACAGGCTGATTGAGACGAGTAATCTTAAGTTTGTCAAGTACCTGTCTTACACGGGTCTCATAATCCCATGCACCCATGGCATCCATCTTCTCGACCATCTTGCCGATAAGGGCCTGGTCGTTGCTTTCAAGAGCCTCTTCGTAATCCCTGACAGCTTTGATAAGTTCATTATCCCCGCTCAGGAGGGACTCGATAACTGTTTTCCCTGCCGGGAAAACAGGATCCTGCACCAGGTAACCGGTTCTTATACCNTTCCTAATCGTTACTGTTCCTCCATCAGGGACCTGTTTTCCGGCAAGGATGTTCAGAAGTGTGGTTTTACCGGTCCCATTTCTTGCAATAAGTGCGGCCTTTTCGCCTTCTTCAAGTCCGAAGGTAAGGGAGTTGAACAAACGTATATCACCCCAGTGGTGGGTAAGATTCTCGACGGACAGGATATTTGCCATAAGTAGTAATTCGACTAAGTCGCAAAGATAACAATGATCCTGCTCTTTACCGCATATTATAGCATCGCAGGGGCAGATAACCTGTCGATTAGTTCGAGCTCCTCTTCGCTAAACTTAAGATTCCTGATAGCCCTGAGGCTGTCCTTAAGCTGGGCTACCGAACTAGCACCCACGAGCACAGAGGTGATGCGTTGATCCTTGAGCAACCATGACAGTGACATCTGAGCAAGGGTCTGACCACGCTCACCGGCCAGAGTATTGAGGCTTCTCAATGCCTGCATCCTTTCGGGTGTCAGCATCTTTTCCTTTAGGAAGCCATGGGGCTTGGCGATACGTGAATCTGAAGGAATGACGTTGAGATACCTGTCAGTAAGCAGTCCCTGAGCCAG
>JGI24708J26588_10001547_pt1 | contig 18201 bp, 15 predicted proteins | sample BioPla1DNA2_FD_26588 | JGI IMG/M metagenome (IMG submission 26588) | reverse complement strand
TCGTTGAGTAATTTCTGCCAAGTTTTTATCTTAACAGGATGTCATCTTCTTTTCAATTCTTATGGACCTTTTATCAATCCCTACAGTAACTTTACGCTAAGGGCAATTATACATATAAGTACAAAACAGGATAATGTTAGAGGTTAGAAGTTGGAAGTTAGAATAAGAAGTAAGGTACGGTATGTGTGATATTAGAAGTTGGATTGATGTCAGAAGTTTGAGGATAGAACTTGGAAGTTAGAAATTTGAGTTAGAGGTCTGATAAGAGGTTTGAAGAATGATAATTGCTGATCAATGGACAGATTATAAGCTTCTGGATGCAGGAGATAAAGAAAAGGTTGAAAGCTGGAAGGGCATCATATTAAGAAGACCGGACCCCCAGGCCATATGGCCCTGGACTAAAATGGGGATATGTGATGATGTCCATGCTCATTATCACAGGAGTAATGCCGGTGGAGGCAGTTGGGAGTATAAGAAGAAGATACCCGCCAGCTGGAATATAAGCTACAAAAATTTAACCTTTCATGTAGAGCCTACTGGCTTTAAGCATACTGGGCTTTTCCCTGAGCAGGCAGCCAATTGGGACTGGATGTCAGAAAAAATTAAGATGGCCCGAAGGCCTGTTTCAGTTCTTAATCTGTTTGCTTATACTGGTGGAGCAACATGTGCATGTTTAGAAGCAGGAGCTTCGGTGTGTCATGTGGATGCATCCAAGGGAATGGTAGCATGGGCTAAGAAAAATGTTACCCTTTCAAACCTTGCAGACAAACCTGTGCGATTCATAGTAGATGATTGTATGAAATTTGTTCAAAGGGAGATAAGGCGTGGCCGCGTATATGATGCCATTATTATGGACCCGCCGTCCTATGGAAGAGGCCCTAAAGGTGAGTTGTGGAAGCTTGAGGATGAGCTTTACCCTCTGGTTATGGCGTTAAAGGAGGTAATGAGCGACTCCCCTTTGTTTTTCCTGTTGAATTCTTATACCACCGGTTTCTCCCCAAGGGTTTCAGCTAATATGCTTGATTTAAGCCTAGGAAGAAAATATGGCGGGAGAATTATTAGTGATGAGATAGGACTACCGGTGGAAAATTCATCAATTATACTGCCCTGCGGAAATTCTGCCCGATGGGAAATATAGGAGGCATTGCTATTAGAAAAATAAACGGTTACCTGTTACTTATTTTTGCCATTATTATTGGTATAATCGAGCATAAAATTGTATAATAAAATAGTAATTTGTCAGTAAATGTTTAACTGAATAGAATAAATGTGATATTATAGCATAAACATGCTATAATGACTGTCATAAAAGAAAAGAAAGAGTTTTTTTGATATATATTTTTCAAACATTGTGAAATGATAGAACAAACATTTACTTATAAGGAAGGGATATTTTTGTATGAATCATTATGATGTTGATCTAGATGTGGTTATCAACGCTCTGGAAGACAAAAAAGCCAAGGATATAAGTGCAATTGATATTCATGAATTGACTACAATTGCTCATTATTTTATAATTGCAAGCGGTACCTCAGTACCACATATTAAGGCTATAGCCGATAATGTTAAAGAGAAGCTCTCTGAAAAGAACATCAGGCCCCTCAGAGAAGAGGGATATAATGCTGCAAGATGGATTTTGCAGGATTATGGGGATATTGTAGTTCATATATTCCATGAAGAAGACAGAGAGTATTATAGTTTGGAAAGATTATGGCAGGACGGAAAGCCTGTTTCATTATAACCGCTTAAAGGTAATACTTTTTTTGACGCGACATATTATTGGAGGTTTTATATATGAGCTATTCAAGAAGCATAGATAAAAAATGGCAGAAAATATGGGAGGAAAGCAAACTATATGAGTTTGACAGGGACAGGCTTGACAAAAAGCTTTATTGTCTCGAGATGTTTTCTTACCCATCGGGGGCTAACCTCCATGTTGGTCACTGGTATAATTTTGGACTTGCCGATTCCTGGTCAAGAATGAAGAGAATGCAAGGCTATAATGTGTTTCATCCCCAAGGATTTGACGCCTTCGGTCTGCCTGCAGAAAACTTTGCCATTAAAACCGGAATTCATCCCAAGGACTCAACATATAAGAATATTGAGACCATGAGGCGCCAACTTAAAGAAATGGGCGCGTCCTTTGACTGGGATTACGAGGCGATTACCTGTGACCCTGAGTATTATAAGTGGACACAATGGATTTTCCTTCAACTGTATAAAAATAAATTAGCCTATAGAAAGAATGCACCTGTTAACTGGTGCCCAAGCTGTAAAACAGTGCTAGCAAATGAACAGGTTGTAGACGGTGAATGTGAGCGATGCAACAGTGATGTAATCAAGAAGAATTTGACTCAATGGTTCTTTAAGATTACCGAATATGCTCAGGAGCTTTTAGATTGCTTGCCTGATTTAGACTGGCCTGAAAAAACCAAGAAGATACAAACCAACTGGATTGGCAGGTCAGAGGGTGCACTGATAGAATTTAAAGTAGAGAATTCTGATGCTAAATTCGAAGTATTTACCACCAGAGCCGATACCGTCTACGGGATTTCCTATGTAGTCCTGGCTCCCGAACATGATTTGGTTGATAAAATAGTAACTCCCGGGCAAAGGGAGGCTGTTGAGGAGTATAGAGCCCAGGTAAACAAGGCTTCAGAAATTGACAGGCTCTCAACTACCAGGGAGAAAACTGGTGTATTTACTGGTGCCTATGCTATTCATCCTCTTACAGGTAAAAGGGTTCAGATATGGGTTGCCGATTATGTATTAGCGGGCTATGGCACCGGATGTGTTATGGCTGTTCCGGCCCATGATTATAGAGATTACGAATTTGCTACAAAATATAATTTAGATATCATCAGAGTTATTAAGGGAGCGGAAGAAACAGATGACACCCTTCCATTCGTTGAGGATGGTTTTTTGACCAATAGTGAAGAATTTGATGGTTTGTCCTCTGGAAAAGCCCGTCAGGCTATAGTGGACAGGCTTGCAAAGGAAGACAGAGGTGAACATAAGGTAACCTATCGTCTTAGAGACTGGCTTGTTTCCAGACAACGCTACTGGGGAGCGCCAATCCCTGTTGTTCACTGCCCGGATTGCGGTGTGGTTCCAGTTCCTGATGACCAGCTGCCTGTGGAACTGCCATATAATGTTGTTTTTACTCCCGATGGTGAATCTCCTTTATCAAAGTGCGAGGAATTTATTAATACTGCTTGTCCTGCTTGTGGCAAGCCTGCAAAGAGGGATTCGGACACCCTTGATACATTTGTATGTTCAAGCTGGTATTATTTGAGATACCCTGATAATAAGAACAGTGAGAAAGCCTTTGACACAGATTGGATCAATAAGATTCTTCCTGTGGATAAATATGTGGGTGGGGCTGAGCATGCAGCAATGCATCTTCTTTACGCACGCTTTTTCACAAAGGCACTTCGTGATATGGGATATTTAAACTTTGATGAGCCATTCCTGTCACTTGTTCATCAAGGGATTATATTAGGTTCCGACGGACAAAAAATGTCCAAATCAAGGGGTAATACCGTTACACCCGATGATTATATTGAGAAATACGGCTCAGATGTCTTCAGAATGTATTTAGCCTTTGGCTTTGCATACATTGAAGGCGGCCCGTGGAGTGATGAGGGTATCAAGGCCATAGACCGGTTTGTAGGAAGAATTGAAAGAATAATTCAAAAGCTTGTTTCAGAAAGAGANCTTGCCCATCTATGGGGCTCTGGTATGGGAACAGATGAGAAGGAACTAAATTATGTCCGTAACTATACAATAAAAAGTGTTACCCATGATACTGAACAATTCCAGTTCAACACCTCAATAGCCAGGATTATGGAGCTTGTAAATGCAATTTACAAGTACGATTCAGTAAAGAAGAAGAACAGAGGACTCCTGGAGGACACCATTGAGGATTTAATCAAGCTGATAGCGCCATTTGCTCCCCACTTTGCCGAAGAAATGTGGGAGACCATTGGGAAAACCACATCAGTGTTTAATGAGCAATGGCCTGAGCATGATGAAAAGGCTCTGGTTAAGGATGAAATTGAGCTTGCAGTTCAGTTTAACGGACAGGTCAAGTATAAAATTAATGTTTCAGCAGATGCTGATAATAAGGAAATTGAAGACACGGCTGTTAACGATCCTCGCGCAGGTGCTTATACCGAGGGTAAGAATATAGTTAAGGTTATTGTGGTAAAAGGCCGTTTGGTCAATATAGTAGTTAAATAAGAGAGGGTTTACATGAATCAGACCGTAAGAGTATTAGTAATGGCAGCAATCTCATACATTGCTTATTTAGCCATTGTCAGGATTGCCATGGGAAGCCAGTATAAATCCAAATCATTCCAAATAAACATTATTGGAATTCTGGCTGTATTTGGAGGTTTTATTTTAAAACAATATAAAGGCACCATTAATCCTCCCATTATCTATTACATTCTTATTATATTATTGATAATATTTATCCCTCCGTTATCTTTAAAGATGAAGAGTGACCAGACTCTGAAATATTGTGCTTTCGTAATTGTGGGCATTCTGGTATTACACCTTATATTCTCGCTATTTCTTGGTTGGGGCGACATAATGCCCTTTTTCCCTATCAGGTCTATCTGGGGACAGGTTTAAGCGGGGGAGTAATGCAGTAATGTTTTTTGGAGGAGATATATGTCATTGGACAGGTCAGATGAAATAAGGCTCATGCAACCTTCAGTTCTTGCCTTTATAGGGGATTCTGTATTTGATCTTTTTATTAGGGAAAGACTGGTTATGAAGAAGAAGGGAACCTCCCACACCTTTCATATCTTAGCCACCAATTATGTTAAGGCGGCGTCTCAATCCATCATATCAAAGGCTTTGATGGATTGTTTTACTGAAGAGGAAGCGTATATATTCCGACGGGGGAGGAACACAAAATCAACAACTATACCAAAGAATGCCGATGTGCAGGATTACAAATATGCTACTGGCTTTGAGGCCCTTATTGGCTATTTATATTTAACTGCCCAAAAGCAAAGACTTCACCAGTTGATGGAAATGGCGGCTGAAATCATAGAAACCGCCGGAATGGAGAAATATCATGAGAAAGAATGAATACAGGCAAAAGAAGGCTTCTGCTAAAAAGTCACCAGGTAGAAGTCGGGACGATTATAAAAGCAACAAAGCAAATAAGTCTGAAAGAATATCAAGGAGCAATTCAGGCAGCAACAGAAAAGGTGTGAAAAATGAGCTTTCTGACATTAATGTAGACAGAGAGGATAGAATTGAAGGCCGAAATTCTGTTTTTGAGGCCATCAGGTCAGGCCATCCCTTAAACAAGCTCTTTGTATTAAAGGACAGCGATGATAATATGATCTTAAGAATTATTGCAATGGCCAGGGAAAAGGAAATTCCTATCCAATATTTTGAGCGTGCAAAGCTCGATTTAATATCCCAGACAAGAAATCATCAAGGTGTAATATTAGAAGTAGCAGCTAAAGAATATGTTGAAGTTGAGGATATAATTCAAATAGCTGAAGAAAAAGGCGAGCAGCCATTCATTCTTGTTCTTGACGGAATTACAGATACAAATAATCTCGGTTCAATAATAAGAAGTGCAGAATGTGCAGGTGTTCATGGGATAATACTTCCCAAAAGGCGTTCAGCTTCACTAAATGCTACGGTGGCCAAGGTAGCCGCCGGTGCTCTTGAATATATGCCTGTAGCAAGAGTAACCAATCTTGTTCAGTGCTTAAGAAGCTTAAAGAATCAAGGAATATGGATTATNGGTGCCGATATGGATGGCCCCGATGATTATTATAAAACTGATTTAACAGGTCCATCAGCACTGGTTATAGGTAGTGAAGGAGAGGGACTTTCCAGGCTCGTAAAAGAAGAATGTGATCTTCTGGTTAATATCCCTATGAAGGGTAAAATATCTTCATTAAATGCTGGCGTTGCAGCAGCACTTATTATGTTTGAAATACTACAACAAAGGGAAAATAAAAATATCTAATTGCGTATCTGAGCTGATGTTGCAGTTATGACTGATAACTGGGGGTCTGAGAATGAAACCATCAAAATTTAAAAAATTTGATATGCTCAAAAAGCCTATAAGGCAACGGAACTTTTTAAGACCTATAACCTGGTTGTTGAGTTTTCCTGCTGTTTGGGCTCATCGTATTAAAATTACCAAGGTAAGGATAAAGGGAATAAAACCACCCTATTTATTATTATGCAACCATAATTCCTTTATTGATTTTAAAGTAACAACTGCCGCCATATTCCCGCGACGGGCTAATTATCTGGTTGCGATTGATGGATTTATAGGCAGGGAATGGCTGTTGAGGAATGTGGGGTGTATATGTAAACGAAAGTTTACAAATGACATGGTAATGGTCCGGCATATGAAAAGAGTGGCTGATAATGGTGATATTATAGTACTTTATCCTGAGGCAAGATATTCCCTTTGTGGAACTGATGCTGTCCTTCCCGACTCCCTGGGAAAACTGGTCAAGCTGCTAAAGATTCCGGTTGTGACATTAATAATGCATGGACATCATGTAAATGCTCCCTTTTGGAATAATAAGAACAGGAAGGTAAAAAGGCTTGAGGCTGTAATGACTCAAATAGTTACAAAAGAAGAAATCCAGACCCTTGACCATACAGAGATATATGAAAGGATTCGTACTGCATTTAAATATGATGACTTTGCATGGCAGAAGGATAGAGGAGTCAAAATCAGCTATCCGAATAGAGCGAAGGGATTACATAAGGTGCTGTATCATTGTCCAAACTGCTATACCCAGTATCGTATGAAATCAGAAGGACATACTCTTTGGTGTGACAGCTGTAAAAAGAAATGGGAAATGTCCGAATACGGTGAGCTTTCTGCAGTGGATGGAAACACGGAGTTTACCCATATACCTGACTGGTATGAATGGGAAAGGGAACAGGTTCGCTTAGAAATTGAGAGTGGAAAGTATTATTTTGAATCCGAAGTAATAGTAGAATCCCTTCCTAATTCCAAAGGATTTGTAAATCTGGGAAAAGGGAAGCTGACACACAATATTAAAGGGTTTGTACTAGAGGGTGAGTATGAAGGGGAACCATATTCGGCTACCATAAACGCTAAATCGTTGTATTCATGTCATATTGAATATAATTATCTTGATAAATATGGGGATTGTGTGGATTTGAACACTCTAACCGATACCTATTACATATATCCCCAGTGTGAATATTTCTCTGTAACTAAAATCTCTCTTGCCACCGAGGAAATGTATAAACTGTGGCGAACATCAGGTAAATGGCTGGAGGCCAATCTTTTAACTACTCCAGAGGGTGAATTGAGCTTCTAGGAATAAGAGGAGGCGATATAATATTAAGAGACAGTCGAAGTTTCTCTTTCTTGCAATTGTTTTATTGCTCCTTTTTATCTCGCTCAACATGTTATTTGTGTACCAATTTTATCGCAATAGTAAGGATGACGCGGCAATTATAAACAGTCTGGGCAAAATAAGAGGGTCCATACAGAGGTATGTAAAGCTTATCCTTGTAAAGGATGAGAGTCTGGATGTTGCCGAGGTTGACAGAACTGTTAATGAACTGATATCTCAGTATGAAAATGATAATATACCCTTTTTGGAAAGTATTAAAACCACTTGGAGCAATNTCAAAGAATTATCAGATAAGTACCTGAAAGATTCTAACCATTCAAACAGACAGCTTTTAATAAATGAGAGNGAAAAGATCTGGGAGACATCAGAAAATCTTGTGAGGTCAAAGCAATATTCATCTGAAAATGATATGGTTTACCTGTTGTTGCCTGTGGCTTTTCTCACATTAGAGTTTTTTGTAGGAATTGGGCTACTTTACATTGTTAAGAAATATGTTTATGATAATTTGGAAAGCATCACGCTTTATGATTTACTAACCGATGTATACAGTAGGAGATACTTTTTTGAGCTTCTCAAGGGTGAGATATCAAAGGCACAGAGAAAAGAGTATATGTTTTCTGTTATAATGTTTGACATAGACCATTTTAAAAAAGTGAACGATACATACGGACATGATAAGGGAGATTATGTACTTAAGACAATCGCAGATATAGTAAAGAGTTCAATCAGAAAAGCCGATGCTCTTTCAAGAATCGGGGGCGAGGAATTCACCATTTTGCTGCCCGATACAAACATTGATAAGGCTACTGCCCTGGCAGAAAGAGTAAGAAGATCTGTTGAGGATTACAAATTTGACGTTGTAGGGCGGGCAACTATAAGCTTAGGTGTGACTGAGTTTAAAGCTGATGATAGTAGCGATACACTATTTAAAAGAGTTGATGAAGCAATGTATTTGGCAAAGAACAGTGGAAGAAATTGCGTAAAAGTGAACAGTGGAGGGGTACAATAATGGTACAGAACAAGGATGTATTTGAATCAGAGATATTTGGATCAAATGTTTTCAATGATATAGTTATGCAGGAGCGCCTGCCTAAGTCTACATATAAAAAGCTGAAAGAGACTATTACATTAGGGCTGCCCCTAGACCCTGAGGTTGCCGAGGTGGTTGCCTGCGTAATGAAGGATTGGGCAGTAGAAAAAGGGGCAACTCATTATACACATTGGTTCCAGCCTATGACGGGGGTTACTGCAGGAAAGCATGATTCTTTTTTATCTCCTACAAAGGATGGAAGGGCAATCATGGAGTTTTCAAGCAAAGAGCTTATTAAGGGTGAACCCGATGCTTCTTCTTTTCCTTCTGGCGGGTTAAGGGTTACATTTGAGGCACGGGGATATACTGCCTGGGACTGCACCTCGCCGGCATTTGTATTAGACAGGACCTTATATATTCCTACGGCATTTTGTTCATATACCGGCGAAGCACTGGATCTGAAGACCCCTCTTTTGAGATCAATGGCTGCAATATCTAAAGCTGCCCTTAGAATATTAAGAATATTTGGAGATACAACTACAAAGAATGTCATAACTACAATGGGAGCGGAGCAGGAGTATTTTCTTGTGGATAAGGAATATTTCTTAAAAAGGAAGGATCTGATTTACACAGGAAGAACACTTTTCGGCGCACGGCCTCCTAAGGGGCAGGAATTGGACGACCATTATTATGGAAATCTAAAGGACAGAGTATCTCTTTTTATGCATGAACTGGACATGGAGCTTTGGAAACTTGGAGTAACGGCTAAAACAAAGCATAACGAGGCGGCTCCTGCTCAGCATGAGCTGGCACCGGTTTATACAACCACTAATATTGCTACTGACCATAATCAGCTCACTATGGAGGTCATGAAAAAAGTGGCCGACAGATTAGGGCTTGCATGCCTCCTTCATGAAAAACCCTTTAAGGGTGTTAACGGTTCGGGCAAGCACAATAACTGGTCTCTTGCCACCGATAAAGGAAAAAATCTTTTACATTCAGGGGCAACCCCACAGGCAAATGCTCAGTTTTTGATTTTTGTGTGCGCTGTTATTAAAGCAGTTGATGAGTATGCTGATTTGTTGCGTTTCTCTGTAGCAACGCCGGGCAATGATCGCCGGTTCGGATCTAATGAGGCTCCACCTACGGTAATATCTGTTTATTTAGGTGAGGAGCTAACAGATATATTTGAGCAGATTGAAACGGGTGTTACTAAGAATAATGGAAACAGCAGAACTCTTGAAATAGGTGTTCTTACTCTGCCGGTCCTGCCTAAGGATACTACCGACAGGAACAGAACATCACCCTTTGCATTCACAGGTGATAAATTTGAATTTAGGATGGTGGGTTCNTCCCAATCCATAGCTATGCCTAATTCAATTATAAATACCATTGTAGCCGATGCGCTGAATCAGATTGCAGACAGATTGGAAAGGGCAGATGATTTTCAGGCAGAGGTTCATAATGTTGTCAAAGACATTATTATGAAGCATAAGCGGGTAATTTTTAATGGGAACAATTACTCCGAGGAATGGGCTGAAGAGGCAGAGAGAAGAGGGCTTCCCAATTTAAAGACTACTGTTGATGCGATACCGTCACTTATAGCAGAAAAGAATATAGGGTTGTTTGAGCGTAATGGTGTACTTTCAGCTATTGAAGCTCATTCNCGATATGAGATCCAGTTGGAGAACTATATTAAAACCATCAGAATAGAGGCGCTTACAATGGTTGAGATGATATCAAGACAAATATTGCCGGCATCATTATATTATGTTAAGCGTGTAGCCGATACCGTGACATCATTAAACGCCGCCGGTGCAGAATCTAAATCCACCAAGTCTCTTCTGGATAAGCTAGTGATACTTACCTCCAGCCTGAGAATTGATGCAGAGGCCTTACAGGAATGCATTGAAAATTTAGAGAACATGGAAGGGGATAACCTTCTGAAAGCAANAGCTTATCAGGAAATGGTAATCCCAATAATGGATGACTTAAGGGAAGACGCTGATAAACTGGAGTGNATGATGGACGCAAATCTTTGGCCCATACCNACCTATGGNGATTTANTGTTTGGGCTGTTATAGACAGGATTGCTANAATCCGGAGACTTATACTGAACAACTATTGCTGCTTTCAGCCCGATTATNGGCTACTACGGAATTGATTTCAATAACAAAAGGACTGTTAAATGACAGTCCTTTTGTATATTGTGAAATTATTAATCTTAGATTATTTGCCAAACAGAGCAAAGAAAATACCTGCTGCAACGGCTGATCCGATAACTCCGGCCACATTTGGTCCCATGGCGTGCATAAGTAAAAAGTTATTTGGATTTGCCTTCTGGCCTTCAACCTGGGATACTCTTGCTGCCATAGGAACTGCTGAAACACCAGCAGACCCAATAAGTGGATTGATTTTTCCACCTGAAAGCAAATACATGAGCTTTCCTAACAGTAATCCGCCAATTGAACTAAATGCGAATGCTAATAATCCTAAAGCAATGATCTTTAATGTTTCAGGTTTAAGGAAAGTCTCACCCACTGCTTTAGAGCCTACAGTTATACCCAAGAATATAGTCACTATATTCATAAGTTCATTCTGGGCCGTCTTAGATATTCTCTCTGTGACTCCTGATTCCTTAAGCAGGTTACCAAGCATCAGCATACCAATAAGGGGTGCTACAGAGGGAAGAAGTAATATACATAAGACGGTTACTACGATAGGGAATACTATCTTCTCGGTCTTGGAGACTTCTCTTAATTGCTCCATTTTAACTTCTCTTTCCTTCTTTGTAGTCAACAGCCTCATTAGTGGGGGCTGAATCATTGGAATAAGTGCCATATAGGAATATGCTGCAATTGCAATGGCAGGCAGCAAGTCTTGTGCCAGTTTTGAGGTAAGCCAAATAGCAGTTGGCCCGTCAGCACCTCCTATAATTCCAATTGCTGCGGCGGCTTCAGGGGAGAACCCTAAGGCAATTGCTATAAAAAATGCGATATAAATACCGAATTGAGCAGCAGCACCTAGGAACAGACTGGAAGGTCTGGCAATAAGGGGAGCAAAATCAGTCATTGCACCTATACCAAGGAAAATAAGTGGCGGGTATATACCCAGTTCAATGCCCTGGTAAAGGTAGTACAATAATCCTCCCGGCTGATCTCCTAAAGGACCATCCATTAATCCAGTCATAGGCATATTTGCTAAGAGCATACCAAAAGCAATTGGTAGAAGCAAGAGAGGCTCAAACTTCTTAACAATAGCCAAATAAATAAGAACAAAAGATACAAGTATCATAACAAGCTGTTGCCATGTAATAGTAGCAAAGCCTGACATCTCCCATATCTTAACCAGTGTATCTGCAAATGAGTACGTCATGAATAATATATACCCCCTAATTCAATGATAATAGAACATCGCCTGTAGCAACCGATGCTCCCTTCGATGTAATAATCTGGGACACCACTCCGTCTCTTGGAGCCATGATCTCATTTTCCATTTTCATTGCTTCTAAGATAATGAGAATATCTCCTGCTTTAACAGAAGAGCCGGGTGATACCCTTATATCAAGTATGGTCCCGGGCATGGGGGCTTTAACAGCTTCACCCGATACATTAGCAGGTGCTGCAGCAGCCTGTGTAGGTTGTGCAGGTGCTGGAGCAGCAGGGGCAACGGGTTGCGGAGCTGGTGCGGCAGCCTGAGTTGTACTTAAAAGGGTTGCCTGACCCCTTTCGACCTCAACTTCATAATTCTTATCGTTTATAGTTACCATATATTTCATAAATTATTATCCTCCTACTTTAAAGCTTAAGATAAGATGTTCGTTAATCTATAGCCTTGATATACTTAAAATTTAACTCCGACAGCGGGATTTGTGATTCATCACTGACTATAGCCATTATCATGGCTGCAGTCTTTTCATCAACATCTATTAGCTTTAGTTGTCCTGGTATAATGTCAGTAAGATTTGCTTTAACAGTTTGTTCTTCGTGCTCAGCAGAAGGCTGTACATCCTTCTTTTTAACAAAAAAGTTAAATATTTTGGATTCCACGGAAATCACAATGCTAAGAGCTACCAGAACAGCAAATACTGTCACTAAACCAAAAAGAGCTATCTGTAAACTTTCAAATAACGACATAAATACACATCCTTTACACTTTTCTAATGGAGTAGGTGACAGTTGCGGCTTTTCGCTCTTCTCTTTCCTTGAAGAATTTCTCTGCTATCTGTGGGAAAGCAATGTAGGAAAGCACATCTTCGTCAGATTGAGCCATACTCCCAAGCTCTTTTTTAGTCTTTTCAAAGGCCGGCTCAAGGGTATCGGCGAATCTTCCTGTGATTGGTTCTTCATCGCCAAGAACCTGCTTGNCCAAATCCTGATTAAGCTCTCCGGGTGCTTTACCGTACTCACCCTTGAAGTATGCTTTTACCTCTTTGGATACACTCTTATACCTTTCACCTAGCAATACATTGGTAGCTGCCTGAACGCCAACCATCTGACTCATAGGTGTAACAAGTGGTGGATAACCTAAATCGGCTCGGACCCTAGGAGTTTCCTGCAGAACCTCGTCCAACCTGTCTAAAGCATTTTGTTGCTTAAGCTGAGAGATAAGATTAGAAAGCATTCCGCCGGGTATCTGATAAGTCAAAGCATCTGTTTCTGTGCCCATAACATATGGGTTCAGAACGCCCTCCTCAAGGAATCTTTCCTTAATGGGCTTAAAGAAGTCATTGATTTCTTTTAATACTTCTTCTTTTAAATCTGTTTCATAACCCAGTCTCTTAATGGCAAAATTCATAGTCTCAGTTGCGGGCTGGGATGTACCACCAGAAAAAGTTGATATGGCTGTATCTATTCCGCTGCAGCCAGCTTCAATTGCCTTAAGATAGGTCATAGGCCCGAGGCCTGTTGTTGAGTGGGTATGCAAAATTAATGGAATTTTTACTGTTTCTTTCAGGGCTTTAAATATTTCATAGGCATCCTTAGGATCCATGATTCCTGCCATATCCTTGATACAAATAGAATTGGCACCCATTTCCTCAAGCTGTTTACCTAGTTTGGCATAGCTTTCTAAGTTATGAATAGGGCTAGTGGTATAACAGATCGCTCCCTGGGCATGACCGCCCCATTTAAGAGTCTCCTCCATTGCAACCTCAATGTTTCTGAAGTCATTGAGAGCATCGAATATTCTTATGATATCCATACCGTTCTTAATGGAGTATTCTACAAATTTTCTTACAACATCATCGGGATAATGCTTATAACCCAAAATATTCTGCCCTCTTAAGAGCATTTGAAGCTTAGTGTTCTTGACCTTTTCTTTTATTTTTCTTAGTCTTTCCCAGGGATCCTCTGACAGATATCTTAGACAAGAATCAAAGGTTGCTCCTCCCCAGCATTCGATTGAGTAGTAGCCTGCATTATCAATCTTTTCAAGAATGGACTCAAAATCTTCAAAAGGCATTCTTGTAGCGATGAGGGATTGATTGGCATCTCTTAAAACAGTTTCAGTGATATTTACCTTCACAAATACACTCTCCTCTCGTAATTTGTCATTTATATTCAAAAACCTATAAATTTTTGGTTTTCATATAAGTATTATTTGTAGGCAACGGGTAATTATCAAATTATTAAAAATAAAGATAATCATGACCATTTTAGCTTAATTTCTTAAGAAGTACAAGACAAGTTTGTTAAATAAATAACCAAACTAGAAGTAGCTAACTATCGCAAATGCTTTGAGATATAAGCCTTTTGAATAGAATCGTTAAAAGCTGCGAATAATGCGAATTGATAAAATTAGAGCAAAGTGCACTTATTTATAAAATGATTTGTGCACAAAGTCTAATTTTGTCGGAAAGTGATTGCAAAGTTATTTTTTTTGCTTTATTCTATATAAGCGGAGTTTGCAGTTATTTTAACAATATTTAAATTATTGAATTATTATTTAGGGGGTTGTAAAATGTCAGTTGTTATTTTAGTCATCTTAGCCTCTATCTTAGCTCTTGCTTTCGCTGCATTCAACTTCGCAAAAGTGAAGAAATTGGACGAAGGCACTGATAAGATGAAGGAAATTGCCGGTGCAATCCGCATCGGTGCAAATGCATTTATGAATTATGAGTATAAGGTACTATACTCAGTTGTTGCAATTGTTGCTGTAATTATGGCATTGCTCACCAGTTGGCAATCAGCAGTTGCACTCATTATAGGTTCTGTAATGAGCGGAGCTGCAGGTCTGGTAGGCATGAGAATTGCAACCTATGCTAATGTGCGTGTATCCAATGAAGCTCGCAAAACAAAAGATATTGGTAAAACAGTTAAGGTTGCTTTCCGCGGCGGCTCTGTTATGGGTCTTTGTGTTGCAGGCTTTGCCTTATTAGGTCTTTTTATTGTATACATGGTCTTTGGTGTGGGCATGCGTCAATTGGATAATCTTAATACTTTGACCAACTGGATAGGAGTTTCTTATATACCCTTTACAATGACACTATCCGGTTATGCGCTGGGTTGTTCTATGGTGGCAATGTTTAACCGTGTTGGAGGCGGAATTTACACGAAGGCTGCTGACATGGGTGCTGACCTTGTTGGAAAAACTGAAGCTCATATACCCGAGGATGATCCACGAAACCCTGCAACTATTGCTGATAATGTTGGTGATAATGTTGGTGACGTAGCAGGTTTAGGTTCCGATTTACTTGAAAGTTTTGTTGGTGCAATAGCGTCGGGCATTATTCTGGCTTACCACTTGGTTATTTCTGCCGTGGCTAACGGTGCAAATGTTCCTGCAGATATGTTGTCCAAGCTTATTATGTTCCCGATGATATTTGCAGCCGGAGGACTTATTGCATGTTGTATTGGAATTGCTTCTCTATTGTTTAAATCCAAGATGTCCAATGATCCTCACAAGGATTTAAACTTTGCAACTTATGTATCGTCCGGTCTTACAATTGTTGCCGGNTTTTTCATGGCCAAAGCAATGTTCGGCGGNNTTGCTGACCTGAGCATNTTTAACTTTTCTGCTGGCTGGTTGTCTCCCTGGATTGCATCTGCAATTGGTGTTGTAGCAGGCGTTGTTATTGGTATGATAGCTGAATATTATACTTCAGAAGAATATAAACCTACTAGAAATCTTGCGAATACCTCTTTGGAGGGTCCAGCGCTAACAATAACACAAGGATTGGCACTTGGTATGAAATCCACTATGGCTCCCTGTATAATTCTTGGTGCAGCTATTATCTCATCATACTTTGTTTCGGGTGTTTATGGTGTAGCCATGTCTGCAATGGGAATGTTATCCTTCGTTGCTGCAACTGTATCTGTTGACACCTACGGTCCTATCTCTGACAATGCAGGTGGTATTGCAGAAATGTCAGNCCTTGATNCTGATGTTCGTCGTATTACCGATACTCTAGACTCAGTTGGAAATACCACTGCGGCTATAGGTAAGGGCTTCGCNATCGGTTCTGGTGCATTAGCTGCGTTGTCTCTGATGATTTCATATTTATATTCATATAATGAAATTGGAACTAATCTGATTTTGAATATTATTGACCCTATGATTCTAGCAGGTGCTATTGTCGGTGGTGCTTTACCTTTCCTCTTCTCAGGTATGCTNATTGAAGCTGTTGCTAAAGCTGCCAGAAAGATGGTTGACGAAGTACGCCGTCAGTTCAGAGAAATCCCTGGAATTCTCACAGGGGAATCAAAGCCTGACTATAAGACATGTATTGAGATCTCCTCTAAGGGTGCTATAGGCGAGATGAAGGTTCCTTCTCTATTGGCTATCGCTGTTCCGGTAGTTTGTGGCTTTATCTTTGGGCCTGAGTTTGTTGGTGGCTTAATTATTGGCTGTACAATTACAGCAATTATGATTGCTATCTTTACCGGTAACTCCGGCGGAGCTTGGGATAATGGTAAGAAATATATTGAATCCGGCGCAATCAAAGGCCATGGAAAAGGTACCCCTGCACATGATGCTGCTGTAGTGGGAGACACTGTTGGTGATCCTCTGAAGGATACTGTCGGACCTTGTCTGGATATCTTTATTAAAATTATGTCCACCGTTTCCTTAGTTGCGGTATCAGTGTTTAGTCAATACAATCTCTTCGATTTAATATCTGGATTATTCTAAGATTATAAATTCATAAAAAGCGCCTATTACTGGGAAATGTAATATGGCGCTTTTTAACATTCAGAATAGCTCATACATGTTTTACATAAATAGTTTTTAGTGTATTTTTTCGCTATCCTGTTAGTAGGTATGGCTTTGCCATTCAACAGCGATAATTGTTACTTTCTCTTATTTTAATTCTTTGTTTTNAAAATGTATACTAAATACAATGTCGGAGGGCTGAATCCCTCTGATTGTCTGTTTTTTAACAATCTTTATCCTTTTTCAAATACAGTTATTATGGTATTATATTAAGGGTCGATAAATAGATTTTTTTTGTTATTTTTTTGCCGGAGTTGATAAAATGATATTCGGTGGTTTCAGAGGAGGAGTTAATCCTCCTTCATCAAAAAATACTATGGAACTGGCTACAGTCAGAATGGATGTTCCAAGTAAAGTAGTAATTCCTATGAATCAGCATATAGGTGCTCCTTGTCAAGCTCTTGTGAAGAAGGGTGATAATGTAAAGGTTGGCCAGGTGATTGGAAATGCTGGCTCATATGTATCAGCACCTATTCATTCAAGCGTTTCAGGGACTGTAACTTCAATAGATGAAAGAATAATATCGGCAAGTAAGCCCATAGTTTGTGTTGAAATAAAACCAGATGGACTCCAGGAGCTGTCTGAGGAAGTTAAGCCTCCCTCGATAGATAGCAGGGAGTCTTTTTTAAATGCCATAAAAGCGTCAGGGCTTACTGGATTAGGAGGTGCGGGATTCCCAACTCATGTGAAACTTAATCCTCCCGAAGAAGTTGTTGTAGATCTTCTATTAATAAATGCAGCTGAATGTGAGCCTTATATCACATCTGACTATAGAGAGTGTATGGAGAACAGCAGCAATATTATTGAAGGCATTAATCATGTGCTTAAGTGGACAGGCATACCGAAGGCAATNATAGGAGTTGAGGACAATAAGCCTAAGGCTATTAAAAAGCTTTCGGAGGTTGCGTCATCCTATGATAATATTACCGTTTGCAGCCTTAAATCCCGATATCCTCAGGGTGCTGAGAAAATGCTGATTCAAACCCTGACCGGACGGGAGGTTCCATCAGGAAAGCTGCCCCANGATGTAGGATGCCTTGTTATGAATGTAACAAGTGTTGCCTTTGTAGCCCAATACATAAAAACAGGACTTCCNTTAATTAAACGACGGATTACAGTAGATGGATCATGCGTTGTAACGCCTAAGAATGTTGAAGTGTTAATAGGCACACCATTACAGGAGGTCTTTGATTTCTGCGGCGGNCTAATAATGGATCCGGGAAAAGTAATCATGGGCGGGCCCATGATGGGTATAGCTCTTTATTCTGAGGAATTACCNGTCATGAAGCACACTAATGCGATTTTAGCCTTTGATGAAAAAGAGGGATTAATACCTGAAGAAGGGCCGTGTATTCGTTGTGCACGATGTGTAAATGTTTGTCCGGTTAATTTGCTTCCTTTTGATATTGACAGATTAGTTAAGGCCAATAGAATAGAAGATTTAAATGATCATCATGCTATGGACTGCATAGAGTGTGGAGCATGTGTGTACATCTGTCCTGCCAAGCGGATGCTGCTTCAGTCAATCCGTCTGGCTAAGGATGCCACAAGAAGAGCTTTGCAGAAATAAGC
>JGI24708J26588_10001539_pt1 | contig 18265 bp, 20 predicted proteins | sample BioPla1DNA2_FD_26588 | JGI IMG/M metagenome (IMG submission 26588) | reverse complement strand
CAACCGGAATCTTCGGTTCAAGGAGCCCTGGAGCTCATGTATAATCTTGGCAAGCATTTAGCTACAATATCCGGCTTAGAAGCGACGACACTTCAACCGGCAGCAGGTGCCCACGGGGAGCTCGCGGGATTAATGGTCATAAAAGCCTATCATACGCACCGCNGAGATGGCCAGCGAACGGAAATAATTATCCCCGACTCGGCCCATGGGACAAATCCCGCAAGTTGTGCCATGGTTGGCTATAATGTCGTGGAAGTACCATCTAATGAGCGGGGAGCGGTTGATGTTGAAGTCTTAAAAGGCTTAGTAGGTCCCAAAACTGCCGGACTTATGCTGACAAATCCAAACACGCTGGGTTTGTTCGATGAGAACATTGCTGATATAGCGGAAATCGTGCATGATGCAGGTGGCTTGCTTTATTACGATGGTGCCAATGCTAACGCCATTTTGGGGATTGTGCGTCCGGGAGATATGGGTTTTGATGTAGTGCATTACAATTTGCATAAGACTTTTTCCACTCCACATGGTGGAGGTGGTCCCGGTGCGGGACCAATCGTGGTTTCGGAAGAACTAGCCCAATTTTTACCCGGCCCCGTTGTGCATAAGGACGCTGGATGTTATTGTTTTTCCATGCCGGAGCACTCGGTGGGTAGAATTTGTTCTTTCTATGGGAACTTTTTGGTTTATTTAAAGGCATATGCTTATATTCTTTCCCACGGTTCGGACGGTCTAAGGGCGGTTAGCGAAACCGCGGTACTTCATGCAAATTATATGATGCGTAGTTTACAAGAGTATTATCATTTGCCCTACGATCGAATCTGTATGCATGAGTTCGTGCTTTCAGGTAAGTGGCAAAGGGAATATGGTGTACGTACCTTGGATATTGCAAAACGGCTTTTGGATTATGGCTACCATGCACCGACAGTTTATTTTCCCTTAAATGTGGAAGAGGCAATTATGATTGAGCCGACCGAAACAGAACCCAAGTCAACTATGGATGAATTTATCGAAGTTATGCGTAAAATTGCCAAAGAAGCGAAGGATAATCCTGAATTACTAACTTCGGCGCCGCAAAATACGCCTCTTAAGCGCTTAGATGAAGCAACGGCTGCGCGCAAACCAATTTTACGCTGGTCTAAATAAATTAAAACGCCCGATTCCGGATTTGCCTGCTTATAAAGGGGCAAGGTGGAAATGGGCGTTTTCCATTTTGAAAGAAAGCCTATTGGAATAGCTTAATATCTGCTTCGAGTTCAAGCTTTGTCAGGTAGCTTTGGGCATCTAGGGCTTTTTCACTACGATAATCTTCTTCGACAAATTCTCTAACATCTTCGAAGGTAGCTTCTATAGCTTCACTTTGGGAATGAACTAAGACGATATGCCATCCGAAATTGCTTTTAGCTAAGCCGTACTCATCAATTGGTAAACTAAATGCGGCTTCTTCAAATTCCGGAACAGTATCGCCCTTANCAATTTCTCCGATATAGCCTCCCCTGGCTGCACTACCATGATCAACGGATTTTTCCATGGCTAATTCGGCAAATTCGGCCCCATTTTCTAGTTGGTCAATAATCGCATTGGCATCATCTTCGTCTTCTACTAGAATATGACTTACTTCAACCGTGAAAGGTTTATCGTAGTATTGCTTGTTTTGTTCGAACCAGTCTACTAATTTATCTTCTGTTACTTCCACTTCACTAGTGCTTAGTTTGCCTATTAGTATATTCCAGTGAAGTTGATCAATAAACTGTTCTTCAGTGGCATTGTTTTGGGCTAAAAACGCTTGTANCCCCGCAGGACCACCTAGTTGGCTGAGGATCATGTCGTAGAATCCTGCAAATTCTTCATCACTAATTTCTATACCTAAAGCCGCGGCCTTTTGTTGAACCAATAGTTTTTTAACTAACTCGTCCAAAACATAAGGACCGTATTGGCTTTCTAAAACTTCGTAGTATTCCGCTTTAGAAATTTCTACCCCATTAATCGTGGCGACTACATCCTTCTCCTGTGCTAAGATACTTAAAGATCCGCCAACAAGGGCTAGGCAGAGAATCAAAATAAAAATTACAGTATTAAATTTTTTCAAGTATTTCATCCTTTCTTTTGATTAGGTCTTTCATGAACTTCTCTCTTNCTTAATGATCCCCTTTAATTAATTGCGCTTTTTGTATGTTATAATAATAGTAATTCAGGAAGAAGCTGGAGGGTTGGAGATGCATGAAGTAGGTCAGATTTTGCGTTTGAGAAAAAAACATGCCTGCGGTGGATTTACTTGGGAAGTGTTAAAGCCGGGTGTTGATACCCGCATAAAATGTACAACCTGCGGGAGGGTAATTTTGTTACCCAGAGAAAAACTTCTTAGACAAATCAAAGGGAATTAAGCATAAGATGCCTTGGAAGAATATACTAGAAAAGGAATTCTTCTAAGGAGGTTTTATTGTGGGGTTTATTCGCAAGTTTTTTGCAGGAAGTAATAGTAGTGAGGGTTTTTATTCCCTTTTTAAAGATGTGATCACTAATGATGNCAAAAGAGTGTACTTACTAAAAGGTGGTCCGGGAACGGGTAAAAGCTATTTTATGCGAAGCATTGAGCAAGAACTCGTTAAAGANGGCCATGATCGCGAGCAGTTTTATTGCAGCTCAGATGCGGACTCTTTGGATGCCATTAGCTTTCCCCGGCTAGGAATTGCTTTGATAGATGCCACAGCACCTCACGCCATTGAACCCCAATGGCCGGGATGTCGTGATGAAATTATATACCTTGGCAACTTTTGGTCATCTCAAGATTTATATGCTAAGCGGGAACAAATAATGCAAGGTGGGTTAGCTAAGCAAAAGCATTTTGCCAATGCCTTTCGTTACTTCAAGGCTGCTAAGTGCATTGAAGATACCATGTCTGGCGATGCTCAACGAATCTTTTGGGATAATGGCGATCTAGATAGGGTACACAGTGCAATTAAAGGACAAGTAATTGCTGAACCTAAACGGGGAAAAATCAGGACACTATTCGCGTCGGCCCTTACTCCCCAGGGTCATATCAGTCACATAAGGACACTTATTAAAGGCTATTCCGAGCTTTTTGTCCTACAAGGCCTCTCGGGATCGGGAAAATCGGCCGAAATAAAGAGAATTGCCAATCATACTCAAATTATGGGGCTAGATGCAGAGTTGTTTCTCTATCCTCTAAACCCGCAAAAAGTCTTGCATCTGCTTATTCCCCAATTGAAAATAGCCATATTAACCGCGACTGTCCTAGACCCCCTAGACGATTTGCCGGGAGCCTGTAGAATCTTAATGGGTCCAACTTCGAATGAANCTTCGAACGCAAGAAGCGTTACCCTTTTTAATGAGCTATTGGGTCTCGGTATGGAAAGCTTGCGCCAAGCACAAAGCGGGCATGCGGAGATTGAAGAAATATATATGCAGCAAATGGACTTCAAGGGCTTGGATAAATACAAAGATGAAATCCTTGCTGAGATAAATTTCTATAAAAATCTGTCTTGATTTTGTTTTACGAAACGAAGAAAAGGTATACCTAGGCCTAANACAACAACAGCTTGACCGAACCCTATACTAAGTACCATAAGCAAGTAGGAAGGGAATTCAAAAATAAAATATAAATAGGCACTAACAAAGACGGCATTTAAGACGATGGGTGCAGCATATGCCACCCAGGTATATTTATAACGAAAAGTTATATAGGCCGCCACTAGACTAATTAGACTACCGGCAAAAATATCCCATGGGCCTTGGCCACCCAAAATATTTGCGAGTAAGGCACCAATATAAATTCCTCCGATTGCCTCAGGATATACCATGGGCAATAAAGTCAGTGCTTCCGCGATTCGAAATTGTATGGGTCCAAAGCTGGCAAATTGAAAAACAAAAACCAATACAACGTAGGCGGCCGCGATCAACCCGCCTCTTGTCCATTTATTCATCNTATCTTCCTCCATTTGCGTTAAGCATTCTGTATATATTCATAGTTTACCTTTAGAAGGGGAGTAAAATCAATGGGATTACGCATTGGAATTATCGGATTGCCTAATGTTGGCAAATCAACCGTTTTTAATGCTTTAACGAAATTGCAAATACCCGCCGCCAACTACCCATTTTGCACAATCGAACCTAACAAAGGAATCGTTTTGGTTCCCGACGAGCGTTTGCAAAAAATTGGCCGGATCACTAAACCGGAGATTCTAACGGGCGATACCATAGAGTTTGTGGATATTGCAGGTTTAGTGCCCGGGGCAAGTAAGGGTGAAGGATTGGGTAATCAGTTTCTTGCCCACATNCGTGACATGGATGCCCTTGCACATGTTGTCAGATTCTTTGAAGATGATGATGTGGTTAGTACCACCGGCAAAGTGGATCCTTTAGGTGATGTGCAATTGATTGACCTAGAACTAATTTTGGCCGATCTGCAAACGATAGAAAAACGCAAAGAAAGAACCACTCGGATGCTGAAAACCGGTGACACGGCATATAAAAAAGAGCTTGAGCTACTTGCCCAATATGAAGAAGTGCTAGAAAGAGAAATTCCTTTAAGGCAAATGGATCTACCCATCATCCCTGATTTGCCCCTTCTTTCCGCAAAGCCGGTGCTTTATATCGCTAATATGGCAGAGGGGCAAGTAGATGTTGACGCTACCTTTTTAAAAAGAGTTAATGACGAANAGGCGGAACTTGTTCAAATTGTGGCTGATTTTGAGATGGAATTATCGCAGCTTGAGCCTGAAGAAGCTTTGTTATTTTTGGAAGAAGAAAATATGGATAAGCCCGCTTTACATCGCTTAATAGAGGCTAGTNTGCGTCTTTTGGACCTTATTACTTTNTATACAATCAAGGGGAAAGAAACGCGATCTTGGATTATTTCCCGGGGAATGTTTGCTCCACAGGCGGCCGGTTGCATACATAGTGATATGGAACGGGGTTTTATTAGAGCTGAAGTTGTATCGTGGACAAACTTAGTGGAAAATGGTTCTTTGGCGGCTTGCAGAGAATTGGGTTTGGTGCAAATCGAAGGAAAAGATTATGTTGTAAAAGATGGAGATGTTATTCAGTTTAGATTCAATGTTTGATAGCTCCCCATTGAGATGGAAAGGTTTGTTTGACTTCGGTTTTTTCTAATGTTATAATAGTTTTGCCCTGCCCTAAGTATGAGCTTAGGGCCATTTGTCCAGAGGGGAGGTGGAGCTACGGTGCGTAATTATGAGCTAATGGTGATCTTTTCGGCACAACTTGACGAAGAAGCATTAACCGCCCAGATTGAGAAAACGCAAGAACTTATTACCAGTATTGGCGGCGAGGTAGAAAACGTTGATAAGTGGGGTAAAAGACGATTTGCTTATGAAGTTAACGATAACACCGAAGGCTTCTATGTGGTGATCGATTTTAAGGCAGAAAGCGGAACGACTTCCGAGGTCGAACGAATTCTTAAGATCACCGATGAAGTCGTACGTTATCTGCTCGTTCGAAAAGATCAAGAATGAGCAAAGGAGTGACTCAGGGTGCTGAACAAAATTATTCTTATTGGGCGACTNGTAGCTGATCCACAATTGCGTTATACTCAATCGGGTATAGCGGTAACTAATTTTACACTTGCGGTGGATCGTCCCTTTGTATCGCAAGGCGGCGAAAGGGAAGCGGATTTCATTGACATAGTGACCTGGCGCAAACAAGCGGAGATTTGTGCAAATCATCTAAATAAAGGACGCTTGGTGGCAGTCGAGGGACGTCTGCAAGTCCGTTCTTATGACGATCAAAATGGCATTCGAAGAAAAGCTGCAGAAGTTGTGGCTGACCAAGTTCGCTTTTTAGATCGTGCACGCAGTGGAGAATATGAACAATCCGAATCAGCGGATGGACCGCCCGAACCGGAATTTGATGATGTTCCGTTCTAATCAGATTGGTTTGGAGGCGAGATAATGGCTAGAGATAGAGGTCGTAGAGGCAGAAGAAAAGTTTGTTCTTTTTGTGTAGACAAAATCGAACAAATTGATTATAAAGAAGTCGGTCGTCTACGTCGCTACATTACCGAGCGCGGTAAGATTTTACCACGCAGAATTTCCGGTAATTGCGCAAAGCATCAACGACAAATGACCACTGCAATCAAGCGAGCCCGTTATGTGGCATTGATGCCTTACACGATTGATTAAATTTCTGGGGAGCAGCTTAGCTGCTCCTTTTTAGACTACTAAACAGAGGATGAGATTGATGAAAACTCGCTCACTAACTGAAGGGGCTATGCTTGGTGCAATAACGGTTCTCATCACTATTGTGGGAGAATACCTTGGAATTTCACCTGTAATTGTTGCTGCTCCGCTTATTATCTTAGTTTATCGACATGGTTTCAAATTTGGGACTTTAGCGAGCCTAGTGGCCGCCCTCATTTCCGGTTTAGTGATCGGTGATGTGTTAATTGGATTATCCATAATCATCTCTGCCTTCGCCGGTATTGCAATGGGGTTAGCACTTAGGGAAAAGTTTTCTTTCCCTAAAATAATGATCGTTGGTGTAGTATCTAATCTGATAGTATTAGGTCTAAACGCGCTTTTGCTCTTTTTGGTAATTGGAGAAAATATTTTGGTTGAAGTGTCACAAATGTTTATTAACAGTATGGAAAGAGCTTTTACTACCGTTGAAAGTTTAGGAATGGTAGGTGAAAATGCGGCTCTATTAGAAGAATTTTTAAGCTCTGCTGTTTTGTTATATAAATTGGGTTTACCTTCTATAATCTTGTTATCTGCTCTATTTATGACTTTTATAAATTTGGCACTGGCACGTCTTATTCTCAAAAGAATGAACGATAATATTCCGTGGGTATCTCCGTTTACGGAATGGAGAATCCCCCGTTATTATGGGCTGTTCTTTATATTAGGATTAGTTCTCACTTCCATAGAGCAAAAGACAACTTTGCCCTTTGCTCTACAGTTATTGGGGGTAAATTTGCGAATAATTTTCTTTTTCATCTATTTTATTTTAGGCATAAGTGTGAGTTGGTATTTTTTCAACAAATACAAAGTGGCAAGTGCGTTCAAGGTAGCGTTTATTATTTTGTTATTCCTTTCTCCGATGATCCATTATTTGGTGACCTTGTTAGCTGTTATTGATGGTGTCGTGGATTTTAGAAAATTAGAGCTGGGAGAAGTCTCAGAAAATTGAATTGGTTGTTGCTATTAAGTTGGGAGGTAGAATCATGAAAGTAATTTTACAACAAGATGTGAAGAAAATCGGCCAAAAAGGGGAAGTTGTGGATGTTGCAGAGGGATACGGTCGTAATTACCTTATACCTCGTGGTTTGGCTGTGGAGGCAAGCGCTGGTAATCTTCGTCAAGTAGCTCAACAGAAACAAGCAGAATCTAAAAAGGCTAAACGAGAACTTAATGATGCCCAAAAGACCGAGAAAATACTGCAGGGAGAGGCGCTTACTGTTAAAGCCAAGGTGGGTGAAGGGGGTAAATTATTTGGCTCAATTACCACACAGGATATTACCGATCAGCTACGTAGGCAGTTCTCGGTAGAAATTGACAAGAGGAAAGTCGAATTAAAAGAGCCAATAAAAAGCCTAGGAGAACACTCCGTGGTGGTGAAGGTTCATCCTAAGGTACATGTGCCCATCACAGTGAAAGTTGTGGCGGAGTAATAATTACGTGAAGGGGCAATTCTGATTGGATACAAATAGCCTAAAACAAAAAGTTACGTTGGAAAAACACATTAGTGCACTCATGAGTATTTTAGCCGAAGTTCACGGACCGGATCAACTTGCGTTAAAGGCGGGTAAATTAGACTCACTTGAATTAATGCAGTCNGAGAAGCTGGAAGATAAGGTTTTAGCATTGGAGCGTTTAGTTCATGAAGATCCCACAATTGTGGAGCAAAGACCGCCTGAAGAGGTGCAAGAAGTTTTGCATGAACTAGAAGAATACTTAGCGGATATGCTAGCTAGGCGCACAGTTGAAGAGCAATTAGAACAGAAGATCAGTGCCAAGATGCAAGAGCGGCATCTCGAGTATGTGAAAGAAATTCGCATGCAGGTTTTAAAAGAAGAGACTGGTCCTGACAATGCTCAAACACTAAAGAAATACGCGGAGCTNGAGTTACTCGAGCAAAGGAGTCTTTCTCAGTCCACAAGCGACTTGATGCGACCACAACGTCTAGAAGAAGTGGTTGGGCAAGATGAGGCGATTAAGTCTTTGTTAACGAAGCTAAGCTCGCCATTTCCTCAGCATATTTTACTTTATGGGCCGCCGGGGGTAGGAAAGACAACGGTTGCCCGTTTGGCACTACAATATGCTAAAGAAAAAAGTCATACTCCATTTCTAGAAGATGCACCGTTTATAGAGGTGGATGGAACCACACTACGTTGGGATCCAAGGGAGGTAACAAATCCACTTTTGGGTTCAGTTCATGATCCTATTTATCAAGGTGCAAAAAGAGATTTGGCAGAAGGTTCGGTTCCTGAGCCGAAGCTCGGTTTAGTAACTGAGGCACATGGGGGCGTCTTGTTTATAGATGAGATCGGAGAGTTAGATCCCTTGTTACAAAATAAATTACTAAAGGTTTTAGAGGATAAACGGGTGCTTTTCGAATCTTCTTATTATGACTCTGATGATCCCCAAATTCCCAAGTATATTCACCAAATATTTACTAAGGGCGCTCCGGCAGACTTTGTTTTGATCGGAGCCACAACTAGGGATCCGGAAGATATTAGTCCGGCATTTCGCTCCCGTTGCGCTGAGGTTTTCTTTAATCCGCTAACTCCACCCGATATTGTAGATATTGTTAAAGCGGCGGCAAAACGTCTAAATACTTTGCTTGAAGATGGCGTTGCTGAGTTGATTGCTGACTACACCATTGAGGGACGGCGAGCAACACGTCTTTTGGCAGATGCTTACAGTGTGGCATTATATGCGGATGAAGCACTTGAACAGAGTGAAACGATCGTGACCAAAATTCATGTACAAGAAGTTATACAATCGGCAAGATTAAGCTCCTATGTGGGGGCGAAGGCCTCTGATAATAAAGAGGTCGGGCGAATTTTGGGTCTGGGCGTAAATAGCTATCTTGGTTCTGTTTTGGAGATAGAAGCAGTTGCTTTTCCAAGTAAAGAACCTGGCAAAGGGCTAGTTCGTTTTAATGATACAGCGGGTAGTATGGCAAAAGACAGTGTCTTTAATGCTGCTTCGGTTTTTCGCGCGGTTACAGGTGAAGATTTAAATAATTTTGATCTTCACGTAAATGTGGTTGGTGGTGGTAATATAGACGGACCATCGGCCGGTGTTGCAATTTTCGCAGCCATAATCAGTGCGGTCAAGGGTTTACCGATACCTCAGGATATTGCCGTAACAGGTGAAATATCCATAAGAGGAAAGATCAAAGCCGTGGGAGGCATGCACCCCAAAATTTATGGTGCAAAACATGCGGGTGTTAAAACTGTTTTCGTTCCCAAAGATAACTGGGANGACATTTCCCAGATTACCGAAGGTGTTGATGTGATTCCCATTGAGCACGTATCGGAATTCTTGAAGCATGTTTTCCAAAGCGATATTGCTGATTTAAAATATTCTTTAGCAACCTAACATTAAAACCAAAGCCCATTTCGTAAATTTGTTTTAGGAGATGGGTTTTTTAATAGAAATAATTGCAGGCTAGGCATAGACGTGCTAGACTAAGATTAGTAATAAAGAAGAGGGGGGAAGATGAGTGGATAGTGGCGGTCCTAGTATTAAAGCGAACAATGGCGAAGAAGAGTGGCGATCATCCAATATTCGATTTAAGCTCGTCTTCCGTACTTACTACTCTATTATTTTGTAATCTGTACATGATATTGTTCGTTTTTATACTCCAAACTAAGTAGAGGAGGATAAAAACATGGAAATTAAAAACCATCGCGACTTAGAAAGACTAGTAGTTGAAAAAGATTTTAAAACATTGCGTAGTGAATTACCTAATTTACAAAACGCAGACGTGGCGCATTTAATGGAAGATTTAAGTTTGGAACATGTTGTAATCGTATTTCGCTCTTTGCCCAAAAATAGAGCGGCCGAAATCTTCTCTTATCTCTCCAGTGATATGCAAGGACATATTGTCGACGGAATTACAGATCAAGAGGTAGGAACAATTATTAACCAACTATTTGTGGACGATGCTGCAGACTTTTTAGAGGAAATGCCTGCTAATGTTGTTAAAAGAGTTTTGAAGTCAGCCGCTCCCGATACAAGGGCACTAATTAATCAGTTTCTTCAATACCCGCCCGAGTCGGCCGGTAGCATCATGACAGCAGAATTTGTTGATCTGAAGAAGAAAATGACTGTGCATCAGTCGTTTTCAAGAATTCGGCGAACTGCCTTTGATAAAGAGACGGTTTACACATGTTATGTAACTGATGCGAATCGCTATTTAGAGGGCATTGTTACTGTGAAGAGATTGTTTTTGGCAGATGATGATGCAATTATTGAAGATATTATGGAAACCAATGTGATTTCTGCCCATACCACTGACGACCAAGAACAAGTTGCCCAATTATTTGCCAAATACGATCTTTTATCATTACCCATTGTGGATCATGAAAATAGGCTTGTAGGTATCGTTACAGTTGATGATATTGTTGGAGTAATACATCAAGAAGCAACTGAAGACTTCCAGAAGATGGCTGCTATGGCTCCGTCGGAGAAACCGTATTTAAAGACAAGTGTGTTCACCCTCGCGAGGCATAGAATTACTTGGTTAATGATTTTAATGGTTTCGGCCATGATTACCGGTGGGGTTTTGAAGAAATATGAAATGGCCTTTATCGCCATACCGGTTTTGGTTACATTTATACCCATGTTGACCGATACGGGCGGTAATGCCGGTTCGCAAAGCTCAACATTGGTTATCCGTGGCATGGCCCTTAATGAGATAGACACGAAAGATTTTGGCAAGGTGATTCTGAAAGAGCTAGGCGTTAGTGCAATAGTCGGAATATCCCTTTCGTTCGTAAACTTTTTGCGATTAATATGGATGTATCCCGGCAATATATTGATGCCCCTTAGTGTTTCTATGGCCCTATTTGCCACCGTCGTTTTAGCGAAAACGGTTGGTGGAGTCCTACCCCTTTTTGCCAAGGCTATTAATACAGATCCGGCCANTATGGCTGCTCCGGTTATAACAACAATTGTTGATGCCTTTTCCTTAATTATTTACTTTAAAATTGTGACCTTATTACTTTTTTAAAACTAAGGTATAAAGTGGGTGGCTTCTGCTACTCACTTTTTTCTAAACTCACAATGATCAAGGTAATTTTACCTGGAACGGGAAAATACTATAATAGAGAAGATGAATACGGAGGTTATGATAGTGCGCAAAATAATCCATACAGATCAGGCTCCAGAGGCCGTTGGGCCTTATAGTCAAGGAATAAAGGCGGGAGATTTACTATTTATTTCAGGTCAGCTCGGTGTAAATATGGATACAGGAGATATAGATTATGACTCTATAAGTAACCAAACGAAAGCCGTTTTAAAAAACCTNGAGTCCATTGCTAAAGCCGGAGGAAGTAGTCTAGAGCAGACAGTCAAAGTTACAATTTACTTAACCAATATGGATGATTTTGATCTTGTGAATAAGATCTACGCTAACTATTTCCCCCACGATCCACCTGCCAGGGTTTGCGTTGAAGTGAGCAGGTTACCCAAAGGTGTATGTATTGAGATGGATGCAATCGTCTTGTGTAACGACTGAAAATGATGGGGGAATAAGGATGGCTAAATTGAGGTTAGGTGTATTATATGGCGGTAGATCAGGGGAGCATGAAGTTTCGTTAGTTTCGGCACGCTCCGTTATGGAGGCTTTAGATCCGGAGAAATACGAAGTTATACCCATTAAAATTAATAAAGACGGTAGCTGGGACGGAGATCTAATAATTCAACCCGATCCTAGCATAGATTCCGGTTTAGATGTGGTCTTCCCCGTGCTTCACGGGCCTTTCGGCGAAGATGGAACCATTCAAGGATTACTGGAGTTGGCTAACATACCTTATGTTGGCGGTGGTGTAGCCTCCTCGGGAGCGGCAATGGATAAAGCTTTAATGCGATCTTTATTTGCCCAAGCACAATTACCGTTATTAAATTGGGAAGTAGTTTTTCATTACGAATGGGCACAAGATCCTGAGCAAGTTAGGCATAGGCTTGAGCAAAGCTTAGGTTATCCAATTTTCGTTAAACCGGCTAATTTAGGTTCAAGTGTGGGCATTAGTAAAGTTAAATCCGGCAACGAGCTTGGTGAAGCCATAGAATATGCTTTGCTCTACGATCGGAAACTAGTGATTGAGCAGAGCTTGGTTAATGCCAGAGAAATTGAATGCAGCATTCTTGGTCATAATCGGCCTGAGGCATCGGTTTTAGGTGAGATTATTCCCGCCCATGAATTTTATGATTACGAAGCAAAATATCATAATGAAGAGTCGAGATTAATAATTCCTGCACCGTTAGGCGAAGAAATAACTTCTAAAATAAGAGACTATGCCACAAAGGCATTTCAAGCAGTGGATTGCTCCGGTATGGGAAGGGTCGACTTTTTTGTGGATTCCCAAGAAAATATCTTTCTAAACGAAATTAATACTATACCGGGATTTACCCAGATTAGTATGTACCCAAAATTATGGCAAGAATCTGGGTTAGCCTACTCTACACTTTTGGATAAACTCATCGAGTTCGCCCTTGAAAAACACGAAGAAAGGGCAAAGTTAAGAACTAGTGCAATTTAAGGGGTGACCGTGGCTAGCAATGATCATCAAGGATCTGTGGAAATATTACGGAGAAGAATTAGTTTTCCAAGAAGTAAATGCCAATATTGGCCCGGTTGATCGCATCGGTCTAGTGGGTGCCAATGGAGTAGGTAAGACTACCTTACTGAAAACCTTTGTCGGAGATATAACGCCTGAACGCGGCGAAATCACCTATAGGGGGGGNTTTACTTTAGGATATTTGTGGCAATCAATGCCCCGGACCTCGCAAACTTTGCGGGAGTTTTTAGTGGAGCCTTTTTCTGAGCAAATCATGCTTGAAAAAACTCTTCGTGAATTAGAAGATGAGATGTCCCGNCTAGATCAAGGGTCAAGGCTTAAACAGACTATGGACAGATATGCTAGGACTCAGGAGCGTTTTGAGCATGAAGGAGGCTACGATTATCTAGTTCAAGTAAACTCTGTAAGCACGGGGCTGGGTTTTACACAAGCAGACTTAGATCGCACTTTAGATACATTTAGCGGGGGCGAGCAGATGCGAGTAAGCTTNGCCGGCTTACTTTTAAATCGTCCTTCACTTTTAATTTTGGACGAGCCAACAAATCACCTCGATGTGGAGGCAATCAGCTGGCTTGAAGATTTTTTAAGTACTTATCCTAAAGCATTTATTGTGGTGTCCCACGATCGTTATTTTCTAGATAGGGTGACAACAAGAATTTGGGAGTTACACCACCATAAATTATATCAATACACGGGAAACTACTCCCAATTNATTCCCATGCGCAGCCAGCGTTTAGAGCAGCTTGAAGCAAGTTTGGAGAGGCAAGAGCAAGAAAAAGAACGCATGGAGTTCTTCATCAACAAATTCCGTGCCGGCACAAGGTCTAGGCAGGCCAAAAGCATGGAGAAGAAGCTAGCTCGCCTCCCCAAGTTAGAGCAGTCTAAAAGTGATTCAACCATGGCTTTTCGTTTTGAGCCGAAGCGGCAGTCTGGCAACAATATAGTTTTTCTTGAAGATGTAAAAAAGTCCTACGATTCTAACCCCGTTTTACAAGGTATAACCGGCGAAATTAAAAGGGGAGACCGCATTGCCCTGGTGGGGCCAAACGGCAGTGGAAAAAGTACTCTGCTCAAAATCTTGGCCGGGGAATTGGATTATCAAGGCAGCGTTAAGTGGGGTACGGGGATTGAATTAGGGTACTTTTCACAATTAATCTCATTTAACCCCGATTACACGGTTTTGGAAGAATTATATGACGAACACCGTTTGGAGCTAGGTGTTTTACGCTCAGTTTTAGCTAGGTTTCTTTTTTATGGCGAAGATGTATTTAAAATGACGTCCGTTTTAAGCGGAGGGGAAAGAAGCCGCTTAGCTCTTGCAAAGTTGCTTTTACACCGCCCGAATGTATTACTTTTGGACGAGCCAACTAACCATTTAGATATTTTAGCCCGTGAAGCACTAGAGGGTGCCCTCCAGGACTTTGGCGGTACAATTATTTTTGTCTCCCATGACAGATACTTTATGGAGAAATTGGCCACAAAGGTTTGGGCATTAAATGAAGGCCACCTTCAAGAGTATATTGGTGGTTTTAGGGCCTACGATGAGGCGCTGCGTGCCCTTGAGACCAGCCATAGCCAAAGAAAAGACGGGGAAAAGAAGCAAAGGAATCCGGTTAAGACTAAAAGAAGCCTTATTTCACTGCAAAAAGAGCGGGAAAAACTCGAAGAGATAATAGTTTCTCTCGAAGAAAGAAAAGATGAATTGGAACAGATTTTGGCTTCTCCCGATTTATATCAAGATGAGGCTAAAAGCGTTCAGATTGTTCAAGAATATGAACAGGTAAAGAATAGATTAGTTGCAGAGTACGGTGCCTGGGAAGCCCTTATTGAAGAGCAGGAGGAAGGATGAGAGTTATGTCTGCAGAAAACAGTCGAGGACTCCTAATTCGGAATGTAAAAGGGATGTTTATTCAGGTTCCGCCGGAGATCTTTAGATGCCAATCGTCTTTAGGTCCCATTCCAACATTGGTTTGGATTAACATGGTGGCACTAGCGCAAAAGCAAAAGCCTTTAAAAATTCAAGATTTAGCGGAAACCATGGGATTAGAGCAGCGCGAAGTCAGTCAAGCCCTAGCCCTTTTAGCCGATAGAGGCTGGATTAATGATGGAGGGTTAGAAATTCAAATGGTTTTGCCTGATACGCAAAGTATCGAACTTGCCCCACCTAATGATAGCGTTTTAGATGAGGAGCAGGCATCTTTTGAGTGGCTCGTTAGTTACTCAGCGGCTAGAATTGGCCCTCCTTCGCCTGATGAAATGCGCAAGTTATTACATTGGATGGTTAAGAAGGGTTTATCACATGAGGTAATAGCTGTAGCCATCGAAGAGATGACCGTGCAAGTCGCAAATCCGGGTTTTCCATACTTAGAAGGGATTTTACGAAATTGGCATGCAACCGGAATTCGTTCTTATAACGATTTACTTGAAAATCCCCACTTGACTAAGGTTTTAGGGCCTATTGCAGCGAATAGACAACCGAGTATGGCAGAGCAAAGATGGAAAGAGGTATTTCCCGATGAATTTGACTAGTCCTACCCCGAACTATGATTTACCAATAGATTTAAATGCGGAAAGGCAAGTTCTGGGCATTTTAATCAAGCATCCCACGCAAGTAGATAAAATTATTGATCGCTTGCGTCCAACTCACTTCATGGATTTGGCACATCGCCGAATTTATGAGATTATCTTAGAACTCTATCATAAACAGGGTCGAATTTCTTATACCCAAATTTATAATCGTTTAAGGGCTGATACGGTTACTGACAACCCGGCAGAATTGCTTATTGGTCTAACAGAATCCTTTGTCTCCCTTGGTGAACTTGAGCCCAGCATCTTTCAGCTGATTTATAAGGAGGGTATCCGTCGGTTAGTTAAGGCAAGTGACACCATAAAATCTATGGCTTTAGATCCTGATTTCGATGATTTGGAGGAAATTCAGGCTAGGGCCCAAGAATTAATCTTCTCAGCCAGTCAAAGCGGAGCGAATCAAGGGGATGACGCCAAAAACCTTTTAGAAGTACTGAATAAGTGTTATTTGAATTTGGTTCAAAGAAGAGAAGGTTTAGAGGATTCGTACGGGNTGTCTGTGCGTTATCCTTCCATCGATGGTATGACAACGGGTTTTAAGAAAAAAGACTTAATTATTTTGGCGGCACGTCCCAGTATGGGTAAAACTGCCCTTGCCCTAAACATGGTGTCTAATGTGGCTAAGAGGGACATTCCTGTATTAATCTTCAGCTTGGAAATGGACGATGAACAACTAGGGGATCGTATTGTTCTTGCAGAGCTTTTTTCACATAAAGCAGATGGAGAACATGCAGTTACTTCCCACGAATATCAGACTAAATTAAGCGACGAGCAATTTTTCTTAACACAGCAGGTTTTTAATGAATTATATCACTTGCCTATCTCCATTGTTGATAAACGTGGCTTAACGGTTACGGAGATTAGGGCTAAAGCAAGAAAGTTTAAAGCGGAGCATCCCAACTTGGGGTTAATCGTCATCGACTATTTACAGTTAGTTAAGCCTCCCGGAGATTCTAATCGAAGTTGGTCTTTGATCGTAGGTGAGATGGTCAGGGAACTGAGGGATTTAGCAGGTGAACTTGATGTACCNTTAATCCTCCTTTCGCAATTAAATCGAGGTGTGGAAAGCAGGGAAAGCAAACGCCCCATGATGTCAGACCTGAGGGATTCGGGTAATATTGAGGAATTTGCAGACGTGGTAATGTTTTTATATAGAGATGATTATTATTATCCTGAGATGGCACAAGAGAAGGGAACTGAAGGGCTGGTGGAGATTATTTTTGCTAAGCAGCGAAAAGGTCCTACCGGCACGGTTAAATTACGCTTCATCAAAGAGTACACCCGTTTTATTGAGGAATACAGCTAAAAGCATGGGGGTGGTTTTATGCCGCTATATGATGATGTTGAAAGAGTGAAGCTCCGGTTTCTGCAAACTTGCGAAACACTGGTNAATCAAGGTCGTTTAGATGACGATGAATTTCAGGGTATTTTAGAGCTTTTGGACTCCATGAATGATTATGATGATGAAGAATTTAGGGCAGAGTTAAGCAAGATTAGCAAAGGCATAAGTGATTTAATCGGTTAACAAACTATCCGGCAGGAGTGACTTGTTGTGTCCAAAATAGTAAATCCGTCTTTAGTTGNGAAGATCATGAAAGAACGTGGNTTTAATACGAAAAAGCGATTCGGTCAAAACTTTCTTATTGATCAAAATATTGTAAACCGCATTGTTAATAGCGCCGAACTAGAAAAAGACGATTGGGTAATAGAAATCGGGCCGGGATTAGGCGCGTTAACCACCCTTATGTCAGAAGTGGCCCAATGTGTAGTGGCAATGGAAATTGACACACATTTAGTTAGCATTTTAGAAGAGTTGATTGACCAACCGAATATTAATATTGTGGAAGGCGATGCCTTAGCTATAGATTGGGAGAAGTGCTTGACTGGTCACGGGTGGAAAGATGAACCTTTGAAGCTAGTTGCTAATCTCCCTTATTATTTAACCACTCCGTTGATTATGAAGGCATTGGAAAGCGATCTTCCATTTAAAAGTGTTGTGGTGATGGTGCAAAAAGAAGTGGCAGAAAGGATCTTGGCTAAGCCTAACAGCAAGGATTTTGGGGTGCTCTCGTTGGCCGTTCAGTATTATTCTGAGCCTTCCCTTGTTGCAAATGTCCCGCGTACAGTGTTTATACCATCGCCCGCGGTTGATTCTGCCGTGATTAAGCTCAAGCCCATATCTCCGCTGGTAGATGCCCCCCGTAAGGAGCTGTTTGAGGTCATTAGGGCAAGCTTTCANCAAAGGCGTAAAACCATCCGTAATGCCTTAAAGCCACTAATCAAGTCTTGGGGTATAAGCTCGGAGCAAATAGATGATGCATTAGCTAGGGCCAAAATAGAATCAAATGTTAGGGGCGAATGTCTAGCTTTAGAAGATTATGGTGTTTTAACTAAAGAATTAATGAGGGGGGTATAAGACGCAATGCAGTTTATTAGCCCTACGAAGGGGAGGCTTTCGTTTGACGAAGTATTCGGAGAAATCATTGAATATGCTTCATCTTATCCTGAAGANAAATATCGACTAATAATTGGTACCGACTCCCAGTTAAGGGACGTAACCTGCTTTGTAACCGCCTTAATAATTCATCGCGAAGGTAAGGGCGGAAGGTATTTTTACACTAGGCAATACGAAAGTCATACACGCTCCATGCGGCAAAGAATTGTTTATGAAGCATCCTTGAGCCTAAATGTGGCTTTTTTGTTCACAGACAAACTGGCTCAATCGGGTAATGAATTAAATATGGAAATTCATTTAGACGTGGGCAACAATGGTGCAACTAAGAGTTTGGTTAAGGAAGTAGTGGGTATGGTGAATGGTTCGGGCTTTCGCTGCAGAATTAAGCCTGATTCATATGGGGCTTCATCAGTTGCAGATCGCTATACAAAATAAAT
>JGI24708J26588_10001534_pt1 | contig 18284 bp, 15 predicted proteins | sample BioPla1DNA2_FD_26588 | JGI IMG/M metagenome (IMG submission 26588) | reverse complement strand
CCGCCATATCCATGAAAAAGAGGCGCCGCTCAGGCTTGTAATATGAAATAAACTTCTTCAGATTCTTCATCTACTGCAACCTCGCTATCTAACCTTTGATGTAAGGCTCTCCAGCTGCCTTTGGTCCCACCGACTTTCCAATAAAGCCGGCCAGAGCAACCATCGTCAAGACGTATGGGAGCATGTTCATGAACTGGGTCGGAACTCCCACATCCTGCAGACGCATCTGCAGAGCGTCAGCATAGCCGAAGAAGAGGCATGCGCCCAGCGCCCCAAAGGGAGTCCACTTGCCAAAGATAACTGCCGCTAGGGCAATAAAACCCCGGCCTGCAGTCATACCCTCACTGAAGCGGCTGAGGTGGGCAATGGACAGATAGGTTCCTCCCAGGCCCGCCAAAGCGCCGCTTAAGGCCACTGCCAAATAGCGCATGCGATAAACGTTAACCCCCACCGTATCTGCTGCCCGGGGATGCTCCCCTACCGCCCGGAGCCTTAAGCCCCAGCTGGTCTTGTAGATCACAATGTGGGCAGCCACCACAGCCAAGATGGCCAGGTACACCAGGGGATTCTGCCGTCCGATAATCCGGCCGATCCAGGGAATCTGGCTGATGATGGGAATGGTGATGTCAGAAACTGTGGCAACGCTCGGNGATGTACCTGCTGCGCCAAAATAATAGCGCAGNAGAAANACAGTCANTCCGCCGGCGAAAATGTTAATTGCGGTGCCGACCACCACTTGATTGGCCCGGTAGCGTATGCAGAAAACTGCGTGCAGCAATCCGACAATCAAACCTGCCAATACCGCACCGAGCACACCCATCCAAGGCATGCCTGTATGATGGGAGACAAACATCGCGGTGAATGATCCAATCAGCATCATACCCTCCAGGGCAATATTCACCACACCGCTGCGTTCAGAGAAAATTCCCCCCAGGGCGGCAAAAATCAAGGGAGTTGCCATTCTCAAAGCTGCGGCAAAGACTGCAGTGTTAAACAGCAAAGCTAAAATGTCGCCCATCATGCTCCCTCCTTCATGCGCAGAATGCGCCGGATTAAATACTCCGCGGCCACGAAGAAAATGATCAGGGCCTGGATAATCGTAATCAATTCACGGGGTACCGAAGTTAAACGATCCATCGCNGCCGAGCCGGTCTGCAGCGCCCCAAACAGAACAGCTGCCAGTATAACTCCGAAGGGATGATTCTTGCCAAGAAGAGCGACGGCAATTCCCATAAAACCTAAATCCGAAGAGAAACGCACAATAAATCGGTTGTGCAGACCCAAGATCTGTTCCGTCCCGGCCAGACCCGCCAAAGCCCCGCTGATGGCCATGGCCAGTACCGTGTTCCTAGCCACATTAATGCCGCCGTATTCAGCAGCGTCGGGATTTAGGCCTACCGCCCTCAGCTCATAGCCTTGCCTTGTCTTCCACAGAACCAGATAAACCACAAAGGCAGCCAACAGCGCGAGGAAAACGCCGGTGGTGAGCCGTGTAGGAGGATAGAGGCGAGTCAGGGCTGCTGCAGGCTTAATGCGGGCGGTTTCCGGAACCCACGAACCGCCGTGGAAGGGACCTGTAGCCAGCCAGTCTGTCAGATACAGAGCGATAAAGTTGAGCATGATGGTGTTGATGACCTCATGCACCCCAAGCTTGGCTTTTAGATAGCCCGGTATGGAGCCCCACAGCGCTCCGCCAAGCATACCGGCAATGATGGCCAGAGGCAGGTGGATGAACCGCGGCGCCCCTGTCAAGGTAAATCCGACCCAGGCGGCTGCGAACGCGCCAATGTACAGCTGCCCTTCTGCACCAATGTTAAACAAACCTGCCCTGTACCCGAAGGCTACTGCCAGTCCGGTAAACATCAAAGGAGTCGCCCGCTGTAAAGTAGTGGCCAGGTTTCTAAGATTGCCAAAAGACTCCACGAACAAGATCTTATAAGCTGTCAGGGGATTTTCACCTACGAAGAGAATGAAGCCGGCCCCGATTGCCAACGCAAGAATCACTGCCGCCAGGGGGGTCACCATCTCCTGCCAGCGGACTGCCCTAATCCTGTTTTGCATTTCCACTCACCTCGTGTGCTTCATAATCTTCTAAACGCCCACCCAGCATTAAGAATCCCAGCTTATGCTCGGTAACTTCAGCGGCAGGCATCACGCTCACGATTTGACCATTATACATTACGGCAATCCGGTCGCTCAAAGAAAAGATTTCGTCCAGTTCAGCAGAGACCAAGAGAACAGCTGCACCCTGGTCTCTTTGGGCAATCACTTGCTGATGGATAAACTCAATGGCACCAACGTCAACGCCCCTGGTGGGCTGTGCACAAATTAAAAGGCGCGGATTCTGGGTAAACTCCCTGCCCACTACGATTTTCTGCTGGTTTCCGCCGGAAAGGCTTCTTGCCGGCTGCGTCGCCACTGGAGGACGAATGTCGTACTGTTCAATTATCTCCTCCGCGTTGGCGTAAACCGCTTTATCATCACGCCACATGCCATAGTGCACAAAAGGCTTCTTGCCATGCAGGCCCAGGATCAGGTTGTCGGCCACTGAATAATCTAGAACGAGCCCCCGGCGATGGCGATCCTCAGGGACCATGCCAAAACCGGCTTCCCTGATTCTCAATGGGGACCAGTTCGTGATCTCCTGCTCACCTAGGAAGATCTTGCCGCCTGCTGCTTTCTGCAGTCCAGCAATGGCTTCCACCAATTCCGACTGGCCGTTCCCTTCCACGCCGGCAATGCCCAGCACCTCGCCGCTGCGAACACTAAGGTCCACTCCCCTGACCTTCTCCTGGCCAAACTGATCCTTGACTGTCAGGTTTTCAATTCTGAGCACTTCGGCCCCAGGCTTGGCAGGTTCCTTCTCTACGTTGAGGAGGACAACCCGGCCCACCATCATTTCCGCCAAGTCCTGCTCATTGGTTTCCGCCGTGGCCTTCGTCCCTATTTTCCTTCCTCGCCTTAACACACTGACCCGATCCGATACCGCCAACACTTCCTTGATCTTGTGTGTAATAAAGACAATACTGGTGCCCTGTTCCTTTAGGGAAAGCAGAACTTTGAATAAGTCCTCAACCTCCTGGGGAGTCAACACTGCGGTAGGTTCGTCCAGAATCAATATTTCTGCCCCCCGGTAGAGGGCCTTTAAGATTTCTACCCTTTGCTGCAGACCCACAGACAGGTCGTCAATTCTCGCCCTAGGATCGATCCTCAATCCATAGCGATTCGAAAGGTCCTCTACTTCCTGAATGGCCCGCTTGGTATCAAGAAAAGGCCCCTTTCGAAGCTCAGAGCCGAGGACAATGTTCTCCGCGACCGTCAGGGGCTCTACCAGCATAAAATGCTGAAAGACCATGCCGATTCTCAGATCGATGGCCACCCTAGGCTCGTGAATGTCAACTTTTTTTCCTCTGACGAAGATTTCCCCGCTGTCGCTTTGGTACAAGCCATAGAGAATATTCATTAACGTGGACTTCCCTGACCCGTTTTCCCCGACTAAAGCATGGATCTCACCGTAGTTGAGGTCAAAGTCGACCCGGTCGTTGGCCAAAACCCGAGGAAACTGCTTCGTTATCGCGCGCATTTCTAACACTTTATCCATGCGAGACTCCCCCCTGCTAAAAAAAGGAGGCACCGCCAACCATACGGCGGCGGGTTGCCTCCCTCTCGTTAATCTTGGACTATTGGAGAGGATTAGAGACTACGATCTCTCCAGAGATGATCTTCTGTTTTGCATCTTCGATAGCATCAAGGACTGATTGGGGAATCAGCTCCTTGGTGTACTTGAACTCAGATGTTCCTACGCCGCCGTCTTCAATGCCGAAGCTCCATACTCCGCCTTCAAGGGTTCCGTCTACAACCGCCTTAATAACCTCAAATACGGCAGTGTCAACCCTCTTGACCATGGATGTCAGAACAGTGCCGGGGGCCATGTAGTCTTGATCAGAGTCTACACCAATAGCGTAGAAACCGTTGGCTACTGCAGCATCAATCACGCCGCTGCCTGTTCCGCCTGCCGCATGATAGACGATGTCAGCGCCGCGTTCGTTCTGGCTTACAGCTAACTCACGGCCGCGACCTGGATCGTCGAACGCGCCTGCGTAGTTCACCAGTACTTCAACGTCTGGGTTGGCGTATTTGGCACCTTCGATAAAGCCGATTTCGAATTTGCGAATCAGAGGCACTTCCATGCCGCCGACAAAACCGATGGTGTTTGTCTCAGTCATCAGACCTGCCAGCATGCCGACTAGGAACGAACCTTCATGCTCTTCAAAGACGAGAGAAGTCACGTTCGGATTATCCACTACGTCGTCAACGATGGCAAAGTGGACGTTGGGATAGTCGGAAGACACTTCGACCAGTGCGCTTTGATGAATAAACCCGATGACAATGACCAGGTCCAGGCCTAAGTCAGCATAGGCGCGCTGGTGTTCTTCCATTTCAGCGATGTCTGCAGGTTCTACATAGGTTACTTCAACGCCAAGTTCTTCCTTAGCCTGCATCAAGCCGCGATACGCTGCATCGTTAAAGGACTGATCGCCTAAACCGCCTTCCGCAAAAATCAGCCCGATCTTAGGCGCTGCATAGACGGGACTGACAACGAGGCCCAACAGCAGGACCATTACTAGAATGAAACCAAGTCTCCTTTGCACAATAAATACCCCCTGTTTTGATTTTGGTGCACTCATTATTTCTGCATAACTGGGTGAATTCCTTCCGTACGAAACGGAATAATCTGTCACAATAGTGCGGGTTTATCCCTTGACAACCGCCACTGTCCTTACTTTTAAACGAGGCTTAACCAGGTCTGCCTGATCCGCCATGACATCTTCAATGTTCTTATATGCCTTGAAGTATTCTTCCGCGGTATCGCGTTTACGCTTCTTGCCGAGCACCACCTCCTTTGCTTCGAAATCCGCCAGAACCTCTTCCACGGCAAACTGACGCATCGCCTCCTTGCGCCCCATCACCCGCCCTGCACCATGGCTGGCCGAATGGAATGATTCCGGATTGCCTAAACCTTCCACAATATAGGAATAGGACCCCATGGCACCTGGTATAATGCCGAGTTCACCCTGACCGGCCCGAATAGCACCCTTGCGATGCACCCAGACTTCCTCACCAAAGTGGCGTTCCCGGGCAGCATAGTTATGATGGGCGTTCACTTCCTGTAAGATCTGGATGTCTTTCCAGCCGGCATAGCGCTCTAGGCCTGAGAATACAATTTCCTTGACCCTGTCCATGATCTGTTGGCGATTGTGTCTGGCAAACTCCAAGGCAAAGTTCATCCAGCCAATATAGCCCCGGGCTTCCTTGGTATCCAAGGGAAGGTAGGCCAAATCAAAGCTGGGCGGAATCTTGGAGCCCATTTTCCTGTTGAGTTCCTTGGCCAGGTTATTGAAGTAGTTGGCCACTTTATACCCGAAGTTCCTGGAACCGGTGTGAACCATGATACCTAAGCTGCCGTCTTCATCTTCCTGAAGTTCAATAAAGTGATTCCCGCCGCCAAGGGTGCCGAGCTGCACATAGGCCTCTTCGATGGTGGGCAGTTTATCCCGTCCGTAGTGATAGAGCTGTCTTAGGGAGCAGCGATCCAAGAACTCAGATTTCTGCGGACGGCTGTGATGTTCAAAGCCCTGGGGGACATCTCGCATGATCTGCCCTACAAGCGTGTGGGCCAAGGTCCCTTGCGGTGTCTTTACCTCACGGCATAGCCGGGCAGGAACGTTAGTATGCACAAATCCCATGCCGCAGCCGATGTCTACCCCCACTGCGTTGGGAACGATCGCTTCAGAACTGGCCATTACCCCTCCTATAGGCATGCCGTAGCCCGAATGTGTATCCGGCATCAATGCAATGTGCCTGAAGGCAAAGGGCAGGTTAGCCAAGTTTTTTGCCTGGCGAAGGCAGTCCTCGTCGAGGTGTGCCGCACTGGGCAGCCACACCTTAATCGGCAAGAGCTGTTCTCCTTCATTAAACAAGACGAACATTGTCATCTCCTTTCTAAACATTCGAGATTGGCCAGGGTAAGCCCGAGATCCCGGGCAATCTGCCGGCCCTGCTTAATGCCTTGGGAGACATGCCGAGGATGGTGCGCGTCGGAGTTGACAATCACTGTAACATCATAATCTGCAGCCAGTTCCCAAAAAGGGAGCCAGGGGTATGCGGTCCTGGTGCCCTGGGAATTCAGCACTGTGCGCGTCATCAGTCCATAACCGTTGATTTCCAGGGGCAGCTTGAGCTCCTCCGCAGCGCTCAGTATATCTTTTGAAGCTGCGGCTGCATTCTGATCCCATTCCAAATAGGAGAGGCCAAATAAGTCAGGATGGGCCACAAACGAAAACAGTCCGGAACGCATAGACTTAATTAGAAACTCTGTATAAGCCGCCAGGCGCTTGGCATCGACTATCTCCCCGTGGCTGCTGAGCCAGCGGCCGCCGAAGGGGAAAAAGTGACAGCCCAGGATAAGATAATCGAAGCTGTACTTCCCTAGGAGAACCTCTGAAAAGAAGCTGTTGTATTCGGGTGCCCATTCGCATTCCATACCCTTGAGCATTTTCAGTTCGGGAAAGGCCTTTTGCCCCTCCTCAATTGCAGAGACATAGCCGGGCAGGTCAGACAGTTCCATACGAATCGGCAGCCAGCGGTTGTCCGGCAAGGGTGTGTGATCCGTTATGCCTAGAACTTCAAATCCTTGGTCCAGTGCTGCTCTGGCATAATCGGCGACGTCACCGTCGGCATGCTTGCAGCGAAACGTGTGCGTGTGATAGTTTTTCAAACAAATACCTCCATTTATATTAAGCCGGAGCATCATGCTGCCAGCTATTTGGTCATCTATCTCTACTGTACTATTATGCCGGCCGACAAGCAAGGTTTGGCGCTGGAACATAAAACCGTCAAACCTCTCGAATAAAGTGATGATTTTATTGCAGAACCTCACTGTATTCAGTTACAATAGGGCGAAGGAGGCTCACCCGTGAATCAGCTAGAGTTTATCTTAAGAGTTTTAGCCCTGATCGGAATAGTTTTCCTGATTTCTTCCATGTATTGGCGTTTAGGCAAACGCCTCTTTGGACTGCTAAGACTTAGGGAGCGAAAACTGCCCCTTGCACTGATTTCAGGCATACTGGGCGTGGCAACGATACTTGTTTTGTTTTCTGTCTGGGTTTATCACGGCTTTGGCTACCAGCCCGACATCTACAGGGTTGGCAACCGTGCCTCCAATAAGGTTGCCATCACCTTTGACGATGGGCCAAGTGAGGAGTTCACCCTGGCCATTTTAGACATTCTCAAGGAGTATGATGTTCCTGCAACCTTTTTCATGGTGGGCAAACACGTGGAAAAATACCCCCACGTTGCCCAAAGGGTTGTTGAAGAAGGTCATGCCATCGGCAATCATACCCAAAGTCACCGGAATCTGCCCACCCTTTCCACGCTTGAGCTGCAGCGGGAAGTGATGGAAGCCACAGCCGTAATTGCCGAAGTCACAGGCATGTATCCAAAATATGTGCGTCCTCCCCGGGGCATGTATGACGATCGGTTTAGGCGCCTGGCAGGGCTGTTGGGGCAAGAAATTGTGCTCTGGTCCATTTCAACGCGGGATTGGCGCTACGGAGTCACTCCCGCCTATATCGAGCGCTTGGTGGAAAGCAAAGTACGAGGCGGAGACATCATTCTCTTTCATGACAGCGGCGCGCTGGTCAGGAGCGAAGGCGGAGATCGGCGGGCTACAGTACTGTCTTTGGCAAATGTGATCGAGATAATCAGGGCCAAAGGTCTGGAAATTGTGTCACTGGAAGAACTGCTGCACGGTGCGCCGCCCGAGGAGTATCCGGTGGTGGATCGTCCTGAATAGGGAGGAAAGATAGATGTATGTGGATCGGGGTTCTCCTGAAGATGCCCGGGAAATGGCCAAGCTGTACTGTCAAGCCTTTCCAGAGAGTGTAGAGTTCTTCTTTGGCAGGAAATCCGCAAAGCTTCTCCTGGACCTGATGGAACTGACATTTCGCCTGATCTTCCATTGGGGCGGCGAAGCGCTGCTCCTCAAAGACGAGGGCGGCCAGGCAGTCGGTTATTGTCTGTATCTTTCCGCTGAACAAGCCCGCCTGCAGCGCAGATGGGGCAAAGCCCTGACCTGCCTGGCACGTCTTGCGGCGAAAGTTGCCCCCTCCGAACTGCTTCGGCTGCTGCATAACCAGCTTACTATGGCGAGATCTGCCGAAAGCACCAGAAAGATCCCGAAAACTAAGGCTGAAATTCTGTCCATAGCCATCAGCCCCGCCTGTCAGGGGCAGGGCCTGGGCACTTTGCTCTTGGAGAAAGTTCTGCAGAGGATTAAGAATCAGCCTGTGATCCTTAATGTGCGGGCTAATAATGAGTCCGGCAAACGCTTGTATGCCGCGGCAGGATTTTCTGCCTATGGCACCACCAAAGATTTGCTCGGGGAGTGGATAATGCTGATCAGGGAACCCCGCTCCCATTCCCAGCGCTAGCGAGGTGGCAGTATGTTAAGGAGAATCTTCATGGGGCCCTCACTCACCCTTGGGTTTTCGCCGGCCAGGGAGGCGAAGCTTCCAGCTACTTGGGATTATCCAGGCAGATCCCTGAATTTGCCTGGGCTTTCTTCAACTATCGAGGGTATGGCCTCAGCGAAGGCAGACCCGGCGATACAGCAATTTTCCAAGATGGGACAGAGCACTTCGACTACTTCAGCGATCCCCAGGTAGATGCAGAGAACATTTTCGTCTTGGGAGGCAGTCTGGGCACCGGGCCGGCAGCCTTTCTGTCAGCGCACAGACCCCTCAAAGGAGCAGTTCTCTTTTCCCCCTACGACAAAATAGCAGGCGGCGCAGCCCAGGACTTAATGCCTTTCCTGCCTACCCGCCTGCTGGTCAAAAACCGCTTTGATATCGTACAGTATGCACCCCAGGCTCAATCCGGGACTTTCTCCATTCCCTCGCGGACCAAGCTAAATAGTCTGCCTAGTCTTCGGAATCCTGGCGACGCCGCATGCGCTCCAACAGCAAGGCCCGCTTGCGCCTGATCCGTTCCCTGATCATCTCGGTCTTTTCCAAATCCAACACGGCGCTCTTGAACTTCCCATCCGCCAACACAACTATGAGCCACTGGCCTTCTTCTGCGCCCCGGGGCAGCAGGTCGACTGGAACATAAAGTTTGCCGCCGTCTTCCAGCAACACCACCGCGGCAGCTTCATCCACAATGCGGTCGATAACCGCTGATACAGACTGCCTGTCGCTAATCCTCCCTCACTCCTTTGACATAGGCCAGGCCTTGTTCTTTGATGTCTCTAATCCTCTGTGCCCCTAGACCCGATACCCATCTCAAGTCATCAACAGATCTGAAGGGAGCAACTTCCCTCAGCTCGATAATCTCTTGGGCCCGAGCAGGACCGATATGCACAATGCGCTGCAGCTCCAGAAAAGAGGCGGTGTTCAGCTCCACCCTGCCTCCCTCTCGCCATGAAGGAGCCCCCTCGGTCGGCACCAATTCTTGCCCTGATTCAGCGTACACCCTATAAGAGTGTCCGTCGGTCCAGGCGACGATCGTACCATTCAAGTCCGTGCCATAGACTGGAACTTCCAGGATCTTCAAACGGTTAATCACTTCCTGGTGAGGATGTCCGAAGGAATTGTCCAAACCTGCGGAATAAACCGCAAGCTCCGGCCGGACAGCCAGGAGAAACTCCAGGGAGGACGAAGTGCGTGAACCGTGGTGCCCCAGCTGCAATATCTGGGCTTCCAAGGGCAGACCCGTCTCGATCATATGCCCTTCACTCCGCCTTTCCGCATCGCCGGTAAAAAGAAAAGCTGTGTTCCCGTAAACAGCCCGCACCACCAGATTGCTGGCATGGAGGTCGGCTCCTATTTCAGCAGGATTCAGAACCTCCAGGCGAAGCGTTCCAAAAGTATAGCTCTCGCCTGTACGGGGTTCCCAGTAATCTGTTTCGCTTTCTAGAACAGCGTCCAGCAGATGTTCGAAAAGTATGGTCGTGTGCTCGAAGCCGGACATCCAGACTTCGGCTACCGAGAACGCAGCCAGCACCGCAGCGGCCTGTCCGATATGGTCTGCATGGGGGTGCGTGACAATGAACAGATCGATTGCGTCCACACCCAGTCGCTGCAAGTGTTCTAAAACACCGCTGTCTCCCGGGTCCCCTGCATCTATCAGCACTGTGAAATCAGGACCCAAAAGCACAGTGGATTCTGCCTGCCCTACATCTAAATAATAGACATGCATGTCCTCCAGCGCCTGGCCATAGCCGGAAATTCCGGCCAGGACCAGCAGGGCTGCAAGACAGAACCTAAGCATTTTCTTACCCATAAAACAAACCCACCTTCACCTGGCAATATGCTCTTCGTGCTGCAGGCGTCCTTTTCCTTCCAAAGAAAAAAGAGGCGTGTGGCCTTTGGCCGCCGCCTCAAATCGCTGCTACTGCAGTAAACGGTTGAGGTATTCCCCCATGAGGGGAGCCGCCGTTTGTCCGCCAACCCCTCCCTCTTCGATCAGAATCACAAAAGCCAGCTTCTGTCCGCTGGGCAGTTCTGTGTGGCCGCCGAACCAGGCGTGCACTTTGCCGGCAGCCTCCGCGGTTCCTGTTTTGCCAAAAACATTGACACCGCTGTTTCTCAGGGCGGTTCCCGTACCTTGAAGCACAACGTCCTGGAGCATGCTGTTCATCTGGACTACCGTCTCTGTTTTCAAAACGGAACTGGACTCAGGCTGCTCTGTTTGAACCACAAGCTGGATTGGGGGCAGCTGCCCCATGTTGGCAAAAACGCTGAAGATTTGGGCTACATGCAGCGGTGTCACGAGCACCTGATCCTGTCCAATGGCAGACCAGGCCAGTGCCACTTGGCTTCGCCCAGGGCTGCCAATCTGTCCGCCCACCATGGGGAGGCCCAGGGCGTAGCTTTGATCAAGGCCAAAGCTCTTGAAGTACGCCTCCAAAGCATCAGCCCCTAAATCTAACCCAACCTGTGCCACGGTGGTGTTAATGGAATCCGCCACTGCCTGATGCAGGCTGTGCTCGCCAAAGACCTGCCTTTGAAAGTTCCGCACAATATTGCCCTGAACCAGAAGTTCCCCAGTATCCACAAAGGTGCTGCCCGCATCGTACAGTCCCCGATCCAGGGCTGCCGCTACCGTCACCACCTTGAACACCGATCCCGGCGCATAAAGCCCCTGCAGAGCGCGGTTGAACATGGGCAGGCTTTCGTCTGTGCTCAACTCCTGCCACCGGGCGGCGCTGATACCCCCGACGAACTCGTTTGCATCATAGCTGGGACTGGAAGCCAGGGTCAGGATTTCACCTGTCTGGGCATCCAGTACCACAATAGCTCCCCGGCGGTCTGCTAGAACTTCGAAGGCCAGCTGCTGCATACGGCTGTCAAGGGTGATAGCCACATCTTGGCCCTGGACAGCCTCCTTTTCTGCTAACAGAGTGCGTTCCCCGTCAACCTCAACGTAAAAACGATAGCCGGGGCGACCCCGCAGCAGGTCGTCCTGACTCAATTCCAAACCTGCCCGCCCAACCAGCTCACCGCTGATGTATTCCCGTTCAGGGTAGCTGTCGAGCATGTTTGCGGTGACCTCGCCGAGATAACCTGTAATCTGGCCCATTGGCGCCCCTTCCGGATAGGCCCTGGCCTCGACGCGCCTAAAGAAGATGCCCGGGATGGGGCGCAAGAGAGGATCAACCCGTCTGTACTCTTCTTCCCGCAGGCTGATCAAGGGCACAAACCAGTGACCCTGCACCCCGGGGGCTTCGTACTGTCTGCGGACATACTCCGGACTTAAGCCCAGTTCACTGTGGAGCGCTTCGAGGAGTGCATCTGGATCTGTGATCCGATCAGGCTGAACACCTACAGTTACCAGACTTCCCTCGCCAGCCAGGACCTGACCGTTTCTGTCAAGGATCTGACCCCGCCGGGGTGCCTGGCGGACCCTTGCATAGTCAGCTTCAATGCCGTAGTTCGGGAGGGGCAGATTGTTCTCCCACTCTACCTGCCAATCAGCAAAGATGCTTTCTCTCTGCAGCCTCAGCGTTGTCTCCACTTCCAGCGGCTCAAAATAGCGGCTTTCATAGCGCATCGTGAAGTTAAAAACCGCTGCCGTACTGTCTTTGGAAAGGAGCGTCAGGTCGGGAACTGACATGCCGGTAAGGCCGAATGCCTGACCAAAACGGGCAAAAGCCTGTCTCATCTCTTCGCTGCGCGGATGGGGCGCGGCTGAAAAATACGAATCAATAACGCTGAAATCCTCCGCCTCCAGCTGCGATAGAAATGCCCTGGCCGCTTGGGCGGGATCTCTCTGCAGGTTTTGCCAGAGGTAAAATGCCCCTGCGGCTCCTGAAATCAGCAGAACCAGTATTATGATCAGCACAGGTTTCTTCATGCTTGTCTCTCCTCGCCTTCTCTCTAACCCTTACTATCATATCCTTCGCAGGGAAAGTGCAATTAATGGGAGATGCCTCTTCTTCTCCCGCCTACTCACGCCAAAAACTTGGTGTGAAGACAAGTAAAAGGGTAAAGAGCTCCAAACGGCCGAGGAGCATGAGGAAGGACAGCACAATCTTGCTGAAGGGGCTGAAGGGTGCATAGGTCTGCATCGGTCCTGCCATCCCCAAACCTGGGCCTATATTTCCTAGGGTGGCTGCTGCAGCCGTCATAGCACTCAGCGGATCAACGTTCTCCAAACTGATGATGAGAGCACCAAGTCCAAAAAAGGCAAAATAGAGAAGATAGAAGCTGGCTACGCCTTTCACAACATCTGGCGATACAACTTTACCGGCAACGGTAATGGGAGCAGCAGCCTTGGGGTGCACAATGCGCGCAAGTTCTCTGTGGATCATCTGCCTCGCCACTACGAAACGGATCACCTTGATGCCTCCAGAGGTAGAGCCGGCACTGCCGCCCACAAACATAAGGAAAAACAGTACTCCCTTACTGAAGGCGGGCCATAGGTCATAGTCTGCGGTGGCATAGCCCGTCGTGGTCATAATCGAGCTCACCTGAAAAAACGCTTGTTTAACTGCTTCACCCACACTTGAATAGACTTCGCCGTACAGACTCAGGGAAACAAAAAACGTTGCCGCCAAGAGCAGCGCCAAGTAGAGGCGAAGCTCTGAATCCTTGAAGACTTGATCAAAACGTCTTTTTCCCAAATCATAGTAAAGAGAAAAGTTGACCCCAGAAAGGACCATGCCTATTGCTGTTACAGTGATCAAGAATCCATTTGCACCATAACGGACCATACTGTCACTGTAAAGGCCAAGCCCTCCAGTGCTTACCGTGCCAAAAGCCCATAGAAAGCTCTCAAACCATGGCAGTCCCGACCAGCGCAGCAGTACAATCTGTCCGACAGTGAAGAAGAGATAGATTGAATAAAGGATCTTGCTTGTGGCGACGACACGCGGTGTGAACTTGTCGGGTGCAGGTCCAGGGCTCTCGATTCGGAAAACTTGCTGGCCACCCGCCCCTAGAGTGGGCAGTATGGCCAAAGTCAATACAAGAATCCCCATACCCCCTAACCAATGAGTAAAGGATCGCCAGAACAGGATTCCCCTGGGGAGCTCCTCCACACGGCCGATTATAGTGGAACCGGTAGTAGTAAATCCTGAGACTGCTTCAAAGAATGCGTCAATCAGGCTTGGTACGCTGCCCGAAAAAACAAATGGCAAAGCACCAAAGAACGACGTTAAAGTCCAGCCCAGGGTCACAATGAGCACAGCTTCCCTTATCCTGAGTTGGGCAGACTCCTTTTTGACATTCGACAAAAAGAGTCCAACTAAGCCTACAACCCCCATGGCCAGCAGAAAGCCCAAAACTGCTTCTCGTTCCTTAAAGTAGAGCGATACACCAAGGGGAAGAGAAAAAACTGCTGCCTCAAGAAGTAGGAGGTTTCCGATAACCCTTGCCACCATGCCATAGTTCATGTAAGAACCCCCTTTGCCTTGGATAAAACAGCCTGTTCAGTGAGGATATCTCACTGCGCAGGCAAAAGACAATTGCCCGATCGCCGGTTTCCAAAACTGTTTGTCCATTGGGGATCAGCACTTGCCCATCCCGAACAACCGCCCCTATAATCAGGCCCCTGGGAATCTTGGCCTGGGCCAGGGGCAGCCCGATTAACCTTGCACTTTCAGGCACTACGATTTCCAAAGCTTCTGCCTGCCCGCCAAACATCAGAGACAGGGACGCGATTTCGCCGCCCTGGATGAAGCGGGCGATTTCTCCAGCAGAGATGAGGACAGGGTTTACTGCACGGTCAATGCCCAGCTGCTCAATGAGGGGTACGAAGTTGGACCTGCTCACTTTGGCNACAACCTTGGATACTCCCTGCTGCTTGCCTAAAAGGGCCAGCATGAGGTTCTCTTCATCATTGCCTGTCAAAGACACCAACGCATCCATCTCACCAAGGTTTTCCTCCTGCAGCAGCTCCAAGTCTGTACAGTCTCCGCACAGAACCAAGGCGGACCCTTTTAGGGCACTGGCCAGGTAGTTGCAGCGTTCTTCGTCCTGTTCAATGATTTTCACCGCCAAACCATTGGCCAAAAGGCGCTGCGCGAGATAAAAACCTGCCCTCCCGCCGCCTAGAATCATTACCTTGCGGGTGACATGGCGCTCGCCTACAGGCAGTCCCCGGGCAAAGTTTGTCACCGTCTCTCTGCGCCCCATGAGATAAAGAGTATCCTGTTCCTTAAGTTCCGTCTGGCCAGAGGGAATGACTACCTCACCGTCCCTGTACAGTGCAACCACCAAGATCTCAGGAAAGGAGCGAATGTCGGCCAGGCGCTGTCCAGCGAGCTCAGGCAGGGCCTGCACAGGTACATCGAACAGGCCTACCTTGCCCCCGGCGAAAGACTCCATATGGGCTGCATAGCCCCGCAGAACATAACGTGCGATATCAAGGGCGGTATCCAGTTCAGGGTTGGTTATAAAATCGATCTCCAGTTCGTTCTTGAAAAACTCGATTTGGCCTGCATACTCAGGGCTCCGCACCCTAGCAACGACTTTGGAGCATCCCAGCCGCTTCGCAGTTAAGCAGACCAGGACATTAACCTCGTCGCTGTCCGTGGCGGCCACCAGCAAGTCTGTCCCCCGCATGTCCAGCTTCTCCAGAACTTCCAACTGAACTCCATTGCCCTGCACCGTCAAGACATCAGCGCGGTTGGCAAGACGGGTCAGAGCAGCCGGATTGACATCCACCACTTTTATGTTATTTTCCTCACTAGCCAAAATTTCTGCAAGCTTTGATCCCAGTTTGCCAATGCCTACTATTACAATATTCAATTTTGGCCTCCTATCTTTTTGTATAATCTCTCAAACCAGCTCCAGAACATACTTTCAGATAATTGTCTCTGGCACTTGACGAGATACTTAGTTTCATGCTATACTATATACACATCGTTTTGGCATGTGATGTGGTCCGTGCTAAAACGCCAAGATCTCCGAATATCATTGTATGGCAGTTTCGAAATTCGAAACTCCATTGTACAGCTGGAGCAGCACAATGACAGCGGGGGAACCGATTCTTTGGGGTGAGTTTTGTTCAGGATTTTCCTGAGCAAAAGGGGCAACTTGGGTGCCCTAACCCGTCAGCTAACCTCGTAGGAGTACGCCAAGCGCATTATCTCTGGGAAGATCATCCCAGCGGTTAGGCGCTTTTTTTGTTCTCACGACTTAGCGCCGTCACTAGACTAAACTGGAAGGGATTGAAAGCTATGGCTGTTGAGAAACCAACAACGATCGAAGACATCAAAGACCATCTGGAAAAGAACCTGGGTAAAAAGGTGTTTATTCGAGCCAGCAAAGGACGACGTCGCTTCTTGGAGTCTGAAGGTACCCTCGTAGAAACATATCCAAAACTGTTTGTAGTAGATTTAGATCAAACTGCTGTACGTCGACGTTCCTATACTTACGCCGACGTTCTTACACAAAACGTTGAAGTCACCATAGATAACAAACGAGTTGGTTCGCACTAGATCTCTTCTGACTTTCACTTTGTTACTTCCTCCCACTGAAAGGACCAGGGACTTTAATCCCCTGGTCTTTTCCTATTTCCCCAGCAGCTCTCCCTCGGCCTCTTTGGCAAAGCGCTCCATAAAGTCCCTGATAAACTGATCTTTCTCATCGAAGAATTCCGCCGACTGGGAGAAGTTTAAAAGCGCCCGAACCTTTTTCACATGGGACATGTACGAATCACGCTGGAACTGTAAGGCGTAATCGACCGATTCCCGGCGATAGGCGCAATGCCAAAAACGAAGCCAGATTTCCTGACTTCCGTAGTGATCAAGAATATCAGCATCCTGCACTAGTTTTACATAGAAGGGATATTCCCGAGCCTTGCGCAGTGTATGGGATCCGACGATTTCCACGATTTTCTCGAGCTTGTCAGCAGGGCACAGATCTGCCAGGATCTCCCTGCAAATCAGGGCCCCATACTCCCAGTGGGGCTCAATCCCTTTCCCCACATCGTGAAACCAGCTGCCTACAACAAGGACATCGTCATACTGTTCCTCATCCGGGAAAACCAGTTTCCGCAGCTGGACAGCTATTTTGGCAACCCTCTGTCCATGGAAGAATGCATAACCCGGTTCCCGATCTGGATGGGAATGCCTTGTGCCCATACTCTGCCATGCCTTTTCTCGAATCACTTCTAAGTCCATCCACAGGCCTCCCCCATCGCTTTTCTAACCTTTATATTCTCACTTTAATCGACAATCCCTGTTCACATCTTCCGCCCACTCACCAATAGATGATTCTTTCATAGTCTAGTAAAGTGAAATGAAAGGAAGTGGCTGCTTTGACCTTGGCGGAACTGCTGCCCGGCGAATCGGCGATTATCCGGAAAATTGACACCGAGGGGCTGCTGCGGCAACGTCTCCTGGATCTTGGCCTTTTACCGGGTACCTGCATCCAAACCCGTTTCCTCGGCCGCAGGGGAGATCCTGCAGCCTATCTGGTGCGCGGCACAGTCCTGGCTCTCCGCCGCTCCACCGCCCAAAAAGTGCTAGTTCAACCAATAGGGAGGTCGTAGTCATGCCCGAGCCATACTTGATTGCCCTGGCAGGAAANCCCAACACCGGAAAAAGCACAGTTTTCAATAAACTGACCGGACTAAAGCAGCACACCGGAAACTGGCCGGGAAAAACAGTTCGTTTAGCGCAAGGAAGCTACCGCTACCAAGGACAAACTTACGAACTAGTTGATCTGCCGGGGACCTACTCCCTTCTTCCCGCCTCCCCGGAGGAAGAAGTTGCCAGGGACTTCATCTCATCGGGCAAGCCCCTCGTTACGGTTGTAGTTGCCGACGCCACCTGCCTGGANCGNAACCTGCANTTTGTGCTGCAGGTAGCCCAGCTCACCGATCGCGTCATTCTCTGCCTGAACCTGATGGATGAAGCAAGGCGCCAGAATCTGAAAATCAATTTACATCAGCTTGAAAAGGAGCTGGGAATGCCTGTTATACCAACCGCTGCCGTAAAGGGTGAAGGGCTGGGTGAACTGAAAGATGCAATTGCCCGTGTGATCAGCGGCAGCCTCAAACCTAGCCCCCCTCTTCTCGAGCTGGACGAGGAACCTTCAGCAGGCCTGTATGCCCAGGCGGAAAGAATCACCAGGCATGTGACGGAAGGCCTGTCACGGGAACGCGACTTCACAGCCCATGTGGATAAGTGGGTTACCTCGCGCCTTTTCGGTATCCCTTTGATGCTGGCACTGCTGGCTTCTTTGCTGTGGATTACCATTATTGGGGCCAATTATCCTTCCGAACTTTTGGCCCGGCTGTTTTTCCAGATCGAGACGTTGCTCACAGCACTTCTCAACAGCATAGGCAGCCCGGCCTGGCTCCATGGCGCCTTAGTGCTGGGCCTATTTCGGGGCCTGGCCTGGGTAATCTCGGTGATGTTTCCTCCCATGGCCATCTTCTTCCCCATCTTTACATTATTAGAGGACCTAGGGTACCTGCCCCGCCTGGCCTTCAACCTTGATCCGCTGTTTCAAAAAGCAGGGGCCCACGGCAAACAGTCCTTGACCATGGCCATGGGCTTTGGGTGTAACGCAGCCGGGGTGATCTCTGCAAGAATTATCGACTCTCCGAGAGAACGCCTGATTGCTATTCTGACCAATAACTTTGTGCCCTGCAATGGGCGGTTCCCCATGCTTATTGTGATGGGCACAGTGATGGCCGGCTATGTTGTAGGCGCCCAGATTGGAACGCCGGTTGCCGCCTTGGTTGTACTGGCTGCCCTTGTGGTCAGTGTC
>JGI24708J26588_10001533_pt1 | contig 18294 bp, 13 predicted proteins | sample BioPla1DNA2_FD_26588 | JGI IMG/M metagenome (IMG submission 26588) | reverse complement strand
TTTAAATTTATAAAATCAGACCCTGATCAGGTTCTTACTGTACATTACTACAAGCCTAGTTCATGGGGTACACCTAATATATACTACTACGATGAAACTATAACACCTACAGCTGAAGATTTCTCATGGCCTGGTGTGAAAATGGTCGATGAAGGAAACGGTTGGTACTCTTATTCTATTCCGCTCTGGGAACAGGCATCTGTTATATTTAACAGTGGTGGAAACCAAATTCCTGGTGTTCAGCAGCCTGGATATTTTATTACTGAAGAATCATGGATAAAAGACGGGGAAATTTTAACTGATGATCCTACTAGAACAACACCTGTAATTACTTTAGATGCATCGAATAATGAATTCTACACAGATAAACTAACATTATCACCTAAAATTTCCAAAGCAGATTCTGTTTACTATACAATTAACGGTGGTCAAGTTGTTAAATTTACTACTGGCGACAAAATTACAATAGGTGAAAATGATCCAATCGGAACAGAGTACAACATTACAATTACTGCTTCTAATATTCATGGCACTTCGTCTAAAACATTTAATTTTATTAAAGTTGAAGAGCCTGAAACCAAGACAATTACGGTTAATTTCTATAAGCCATCATCATGGGATGCACCAAACATCTATTTTTATGATGAAACAGTTACTCCTGTGAAAATGGGAAGCGAATGGCCTGGGTTCGCAATGACAGACGTAGGCGATGGTTGGTATTCTTACACCATTACAGATTGGGAACAGGCATATGTAATTTTCAACAGCAATGGAAATCAGATACCAGCATCACAGCAGACGGGATATTTAGTGACTGAAGATTCTTGGATTAAGGACGGAAAGGTTTATTCAGAGCTTCCTCCTGTACAGCAAATCAAAGTACATTTTTACAATCCTGATGATTGGGGAACACCGAACATCTATTACTACGATGAAACGGTTGACCCAAAGCTAGAAGACTATGAATGGCCTGGAGTTGCTATGAAGGATGAGGGTGACGGCTGGTACTCTTATACAATCACTGGTTGGGAAAAAGCTAATGTACTCTTCAATAGTAATGGAAAACAGACACCGGCATCTGGTCAATCTGGATATCTAGTCACACAAGAATCGTGGATTAAAGATGGCGAGGTTCTTACTGAAAAGCCGGAAGAACCAATTGAAAACCTTGTTCCAGTTACATTTGAAGTAACTAATGCATTTACAGTAATGGGGCAAAATGTTTACATTGTCGGAAATATTTCAGAACTTGCGTACTGGAACCCAGAAAATGCAGTTGGTCCTGCGGGTTGTCCGAATTACCCGACATGGCAAATTACAATAGATCTTCCTGCTGGAGAAAAAATTGAATTTAAAGCAATAAAGAAAGATGCCCAAGGTAACGTCATTTGGGAGAATGGTTCAAATCATAGCTATACTGTTCCTGCAACAGGTGGCACAGTAAGATTTAATTGGCAATAATCAATAGTTTCGAAAATTTATACTTAAAGACCTTTGCTTTAGGAAGCAAAGGTCTTAATTTTTACTATATAATATTGATGTTTGAAATTGTGTTCATAAAAACTAAAAATACCATTAATAATACATTAAATAAAAATTTACAGATATTACACAATTTTTGTTAATTATGCTATGAATTTAGTTATTTATCATAAAAGTAATTAACAACACTAACAAAAATCACTTTTTAACAATAAAAGTATTGCTTTTTATTTTAAAACATGATACACTTATATCGTCGGAAAGATTTACGATAAAAACGCCTTACTTTAACCTTGTCTCGAAACTTTTTAATGTATACGATGTTACCTTTCTTGAATATTAAATAAACGTTTTTCTTCAATTAGCTTGGCTTTAATAATTGTTTTGCTTTCAGAAGACAATTTTCTGTACATATTTAAAATTTCTTTTTCTTCATTTGAAAGTGACTTATATTCACCAGTTACAATTTCATCAATAGTTATGTCAAGGACTTGAGAAACTGCATATACTTTTAGTATACTGGGCGGACTATCATTCCATTTTCTTATACTACTTTTAGGAAAATGGCATAAACGTTCTAGCTCCGTTAAAGTCATCTTATTTTTTTTAGCAGCATTTTTTATGTTCTCTACAATATTCATTAAAATATAACCCTCTTTATAAGCGCATAATAAAAATAGTAAAATTTCATCATTAATCATTTTTTAGTATTGTATTACTATATGATGTTAATACGATCCGATTGAATTTTCTTTAACATAAACGTCAAGTTGAGGTACAATCCGTGCGTTATAAATTCAAATAATACCAAATATGTGGATTTTAGTATATCGCTTTGAAATCAATAATTTTTAAATAAGAAATCTCAGTATAGTTTTAATAACTAATAATCTGTGCAGCCTTTTTTATAATATTTAATTTTACAATGTACATTTGATATAGAGAATTTTTCAATGACATGAAAAAGATTCAAAGCACATTGTCTTTTATACTTAGATTAAGAAGAGATAAGAAGATTAAATTAGGTTTTACTAAAATTCAACATATTGAATTTTACTTAAAAATCGTAATATATTACTATTATAATTAAATAAAAGTTGTATTTTACTATTTTAAAGTTGTATAATGCGATACGTGTTTTTTAAAGCTAAATCATTTTTATTATAGCATGAAATGTAATCGAAAATCAAGTGATATAAAATAATTACTAAATTTTATTGTTTTTTTATATGCAAAATCGCCAAACAATTTTATTGTTTAAGTAAAATAAGATACTTTTTTACTTTTATTAATATAAGAAATGCAAAATTAATGATAGCATTTAATTATAATTCTTAATATAATTTATAATCAATTTGCAAGATTAATTGTTAAAATAAAAAGCATAATGTTTTAATTTCGAACAAGTAATAGGGAGTGAATTATTAAATGGTTAAAAATACATATGTAAAAGTTGAGAAAAGTCATCTTTTTATTAAACTATTGGCTTGCTTATTATCTATTGTTTCCATTATGTCATTTCTCAAAACCGGCAGTTTGACTTCTGTTGCAGATACTGTTACTTTCGATGGTGAAACTTCTATATATATTGATGTAAGTGCTTGTTCATGGGCGTTGGATGATAGCGCAGTACCTAGCATTTTTTTGCATGGTGATAATAATATGAGTTGGACAAATGCTGTTAGGGTTAGTAATGGGATATATAGTGTGACGCCACCTATGGGAAAATATTATACTATTGAGTATGAAAGAAAAACAGAATCTGGATCGTATAATCGTCAAACAAACATATCCTTATCTTCAGGGAAGAATATATTAAAAGTGAATAGTAATTTTGAATTTGGTAGCTGGGATACTTATATTCCACCTAAAACAATTTATAATGCAGATCTTGGCTCATCTATTACCAACGAAATAGGTACCGATCAAGGCAACCTTTTGCCAATAAATGCACAATTTTTTGATTATTATACGGACTCTGAAGTGGAAAATGGTTGGAGAAATTATACATATCAAAACAGTCATGGAGATTGGGAGCCTTATCATGAAATAAACAAGGCAATTGCTGCATTGTCATCTGATTCTGGATGGAAATACCCCTTGTATTTCGGAAATTTTTGGCATAAACCTGATGGCTGGACAGGGTCAAGTACTTCAAATTATAATAATGAGTCTAACATGGAACAAGGAGGATATCTAACTAATTTTTCAAACTGGGTTAATAACTCAGCTGGATGGGATGAGAACGCACATTATAAATATTCTGTTTTAGGCCTTACGGATTCTGAATTAGAAGACAATATGATGAAAATGAAGGGTAATAATGGAACATTGGATTTTGCAGCACCGTATTTCGATTCCGAATGGCTTACTAAGGGGAGTGTAAATGGGACAGGAACAGCCTTAGGTACAGTTGTAAACTCACAATTTCCTATGCGTGTGACGGAAAAAAACGGTGATGTATATTATGAGTTTTGGAATTATGACTTTGACAAGGGAGAGTCCAAGGACAATGTTTATTTTACTGGATATGAAAGTGGTAATTTAGTTTTAGAATATGGATATGGATCTGATTATGCAGTTTATGATGCCTCTGAGAATTATGGTGGTGATCCCGATCATCCAGGTTTTTTCCCTTTTGATACGAATGAAAGTGATGCTGAAAATTTTGGTTTTGGTATGAGGCTGGATTTTGATTTTAATGTTGGGAAAAACGGTAAAACTGAAAGTGGAAAAGCTATGCTTTTTGAGTTTGAGGGAGATGACGATGTATGGGTATACATTGATGGAAAGCTTGTTCTAGACATGGGTGGTGTCCATAAAAATGCTAAGGGCTCAATCAATTTTAATGCCAAAACTGCTACAATTGAAACTGGAACAAGAAGTTTAGTGTCAGGTGAAGAAAGCACTAATACCTATACAACTAGCTTTGATTGGTTTGATAATCTAGATAATACAGCAACCCACACCATTACTGTGTTCTATATGGAACGTGGTATGGTTGAATCAAATCTTAAGCTGGGATTTTCAATCACTCCTGTGGGAAATAAATTTATCGTTGATAAAACTGTGGAAACTGAAGAAGTAAACGCTGGACTCCAAGATGCAGTAAAAACTGCTGATGATAGTTTTAGGCTAAAACACCAAGTCAGTGAAACTGAAAATGGAACATACACCATTATTGATAATTATAGAAGCTACGATTATCAAAAAGATAATGAAATTACTAAGAAATATCCGACTGGTGGGTATTATAGTTTGGAGGATGGGGCTTCGGCGACTTTTACTGATATGTTTACAACGGGGCATTGGTTTAGTATCAGTGAAGATTTAAAGGATAAAATATTAGAATATAAACCGAGTTGGATAGTTCGTGATTTAAAAACAGGAGTAACAATAGATACTGGAACAACTACGGATTCTAACTTTCAATTTTTAACAACATCAGAAAAGTCTACTGTTTCTACGCAGTTGCAGTTATCATATGTAAATACTCCTAAAGTAAGGGATGTTTCCTTTACAAAGGTACTAAAAAACTATAATGATAATGTTTTATCAGATGACAAAACTGATTTTAACGGAACATTTACAGTTAGTCTTGACGGTGGTGAAACCTATTCACCTTATCCTTTACAATATAAAATTTCAGGTTCTGAAGATACTTATGCTTTAACTTCAGAAGGAAAGCTCAACGATTCGGCACAATTAAGAGTAGGTAGGACGATTACATTTACGGGAATTCCAGTAAACGCTAAAATTAAATTTATTGAGGATGAAGTTGACGGATTTTACTATGTGGATATTGAGGGCTACTCGAGTAATGTTGAACTTGAATCTGCTCAAAAAGGCGGAATTTTGACCGTAATAGATTCAGAAGTAATAAGTGATAATTCAGCAATTGTAACCAATAAAAAAGATGATCCTTCACCGACCGCTGCTGCTTTGACGGCATTTAAAACTTTAAATGGGCGTACTAAGGATTTCGCTGCACTTGGGCAGGTGATAGAATTTGAAAATGGTTTTCAGTTTGAATTATACGAGGTGGATGACTTATTAACTGAATTAAATTCTGATATGACTCCAATTGACACTAAATCCAATGACAAAGATGGAAATATAAATTTTGATGAAATTTCTTACTATTTTAAGGATGTTGGATCTCACTACTACGTTATAAAAGAAGTTGTGGGTGATAATGCTTGGATAAATTATGACGCAAAAATCTATCGTGTTAAGGTCGAAGTTATAGATAATGAAACAGATCTTAGCACCGTAGTAACCTACTATAATGCTGATGGTAAATCAAGCGAAGCAAACAATGTTGTTTTTGAAAACACCACTAAAGAAGGCAGCATCACGATTAATAAGAAAGATGGAAAAGTAGGCTTGAAAGATGCTAAGTTCACATTGCAGTATGCTGATGATGAATGGAATCCTACTTTGGAATTCAATTTTGAAGCCACGACAGACGATAATGGTAAAGCTGAATTTGTAAATCTTCCTATTGGAAATTATATTTTGACAGAGGTTGAAACATCGGAAGGACATATGTTATTGAGAGAGCCTATTTTGATAACTATTCCTCTTGAATACAAAGCTGGTGATATAATTAGTGGCACGGCTATGACAGAGGATGGTGTGGCGTTTGATTTGACTTATGATATCATTAATAATCAGTTTATTGATATGCCTACTGCGGGCAGTATAGGAATACATTGGTATTATATGGGCGGAGCTATTATTTTGCTTGCCTCAATCCCACTTTTTATGCAGTTATACAAGAAAAATAAAAAGGCATAGAATTTATACTTTGTTTGCTATTGCAAATTTATATCTCAATATTATATTTGCAATGTAAAATATAATTTAATTAAGATATTAAAGGAGAAGCATGATGATAAAAAGGAAATCTTTATCAATCTTATCGCTAATAATTGCGATGATGTTTTTAATTTTGTCAATGCCTACTGTTTTTGCGGCTGAACCGACAGACTTTACAATTGACCCTAACTTAAAAACGAGCTTGACTATTCAAAAATACGAGGGTCAAGAAGGGGATACAACAAAGCCATTAGCAGATGTTGTGTTTACCTACCTAAAAATCGCTGATATCGAGCAGATAAATGTTCCGGATGTTGGTTATACAGTTGCATATAAGCTCACAGAAGCTGCTAAGACACAATTAAATCTTCAAGACCAATCTGCTGATTACACTGTTTCAGAAGATGCTTATTATAAGGCAACAACTATCCAAGATGCTGTAAATTCCGCTGGTGATTTGAAGTCTTGGATAGCTAATAATGGTGGTACAGAAATGGAATCCACTAACGATTTAGGTTCGACACAGGCAACAAATTTAGATCAAGGTCTTTATCTAGTCGTAGAAACTGCTTATCCATCAAATGTTAAACAACCATCATCACCATTTGTAGTTTCTTTACCAATGCCTGATGGTTTTGATGAAGACGGAAATTCAGATGAAAACCAACCTTCAACTAAGTGGATTTATGACGTTACTGCAAAGCCTAAAAATCAAACAGAACAAGGCCCTGTCATTGATAAAAACATTCTTGAGGATGAAAAGCTGACTAAAGCAACCGATGTGCAAATCGGAGATCAGATTACGTTCCAAATAGATGCTGATATTCCTGATAATATTAAAGATTTAAAATACTATCAAATTGTAGATACATTAAGTGCTGGTTTAACTTTTAATGAAATAACAGAAGTTTATGGTGTAGATTCTGATGGGAAAACTACTCTTCTTGTTGAAGGAGAAACAGATGGTGATGGAAAGAATTACATCATAAGAGAAGATGAACAAGAAGTAACAGTTGCTTTTTACAATAAAGATTTGATTGAAGCCTTTGACCAAATCAGAATTGTTTTAAAAGCTACTTTAAATGAAGATGCTGTTATTGGAGATACAGGCAATCCAAACCATGCCGATTTAGAATATTCAAACATTGCTACTCCTGGATTTGATGATGACGAATTACCTCCAATACCACCAGAAGATGAAATAATTAAAGTCCCAGCAAAGGACCCTTTGGTATATACATATGCAGTAGAAATAAATAAAATTGCTGGTGATACCGCTCAAAAGCTAGCAGGTGCTGAATTTGAGTTATATAATAGTGAAGGTACAAAATTAAATGTATCTAATGATGGTTCTGATTATGTAATAGATGCTGATGGAAATGCAGTTATTACATCTACTGCATCTGGAGACATTGTGATTAAAGGTCTTGATGCAGCAAAATATATAATCAAAGAAACTAAGGCGCCTGCTGGATATAACTTGTTGACTTCTCCGATTGTTGTTGAAATTAAAAGCGAAAAAAATTATAAAGTAGATGCCGTCAACGGAAGCTATATAGAAATTGATACTAATAAGACATATTACAAATTAGTGGGTGAAGATTATGCTGAACTTGAATATTTGCAAGAACAACTGGTTTCACACAATGGAAAGACATATCTAAATGTAGGTATAGAAGCCGTCTATGAAACCAATGATAACCCTAGTTTAGCAGTGACAAAATACAGAGAAATAATCACAGCAGAAGCCCCAACTTATACTATGGATAATGGTACTGTAAGTTTCACTGTTACCAACAACAAAGGATTTGATTTGCCTAATACTGGTGGAGCTGGTGTTTACTTTTATATATTTGGGGGTTTAGCATTAATTGTCGTAGGTTTTGTATTCTTCTTAATTTCTAGAAGAAAAAGTGCTAAGTCAAACAGTAAATAATCAAATGTAATAATTCATAAGAAGGGACAGCTTTCGAGCTGTTCCTTCATTTAAAAAACAATATCGAAGGTAGTCGATTTGAAAGTTAAAAAAATTATATCAGTAACTATATTTGCTTTAATGATTTTAGCAGGCATTTGCTTAATGCTCTATCCACTTGTAAGTGATTGGATAAATCAGTTTTCACAATCAAAAGTCATATCCGATTATCAGTTAAAATCGGATAAGCTTTCAGATGATGAAAAAGCAAAGCAAATTACTGAGGCAAAACAATATAATAAGGATTTGATAGTTAGTGTCGTTCTCAAGGACCCCTTTGATGCTGAAGCTTTAAGGGATATTAATGAAGAATACTACAATATCTTATCCTTGGACAATACCTCAGTAATGGGGTATCTTAATATACCTAAAATTAATGTTAATCTACCGATTTATCACGGAACGTCTGAAGAGGTGATTAAAAAAGGTGTAGGTCATTTGGAAAATACATCTTTTCCTGTTGGAGGTCTTGGCACTCATGCGGTTTTGTCATCTCATACAGGATTGTCGACTGCGAGACTTTTCACTGATCTCAATAAACTGGATAGTGGCGATGTTTTTTATATAGATGTGATGGAAGAAACCCTGAAGTATGAGGTTGATTTAATCAAGGTTGTTGAACCAAGCAATATTAAGGACTTGCTCATTGATGTAAACCATGATTATGTCACTCTAGTCACTTGCACACCCTATGGGGTAAATTCTCACCGTCTGTTAGTAAGAGGAGAACGTGTTGAAGAAATTTCGGATGATAATATAGTTGATGATGATCTACCTGATATGGATGAACAATCGTCCGAAGAAAAACATTTTGGTAATAATAAACTGCTTTTTTTAATATTTTCTGCTCTTATAGTAATTATTTTAGTGGTGATTGTTTTTTTGATAGTGAGAAAGCAGATAAAGAAAAACAAGGATAAAAAACGGAGTTTGAAATGAAAAAGAAGATACTTACAGTTTTTTCAGTGATTTTCATACTTGTTGGTATACTTATTCTTGCCCTTCCTGCTATTACTCAAAATTTTAACAAACAGCTTGATGATTCACGCATTGATAGATTTATAAAAAGTGTGGAAAACTTAGAACTTCAAAAAAATGGAGAAGATATTGAAGCCACGGACACTGATATACCAAAATATGACCCTGAAAAATTAGAAAAGCTATATTTTGATATGAAGGAGTACAATGAGGAACTTTATGAAAATGGGCAGGATTTAATTTCAGATCCCTTTGCTTATGAATCTTCTAGCTTTGATTTAAGCGAATATGGTATTTTTGACAGCATTTTTGGGTATATTTATGCGCCTAGTGTAGATTTAAAAATTCCATTGTATTTAGGCGCTGATAAGGGTAATATGAATAAAGGCTGTGCACATTTAAATTATACATCTGTGCCTGTTGGCGGCGAAAATACAAATACGGTTATTGCCGGACATAGAGGAGTGCCTGAAAAGCTGTATTTTGATAATATTGTTAATCTTGAAATTGGGGACTCTATATTTGTAACAAATTTTTGGGAAACCCTTGAGTATAGAGTGCAGGAAATTAAAATTATAAAGCCAACAGAAAATCAAGATATTTATATTCAGAAGGGAGAAGATTTGCTTACTCTGTTTACTTGTCATCCCTATGGGAAAACAACCTATCGCTTTATCGTGATTTGTGAACGTATAGGTTAATGAATTTAGCAAAATTAAAATATTTCTACATTATACAACGACCCTAATGAATTATTTCCTAGAGGAATTGATAATAAGGATTGATTTTTAAGAAGGTAAGCGTTAAAAATAAAAGGAACAAGGAACGACGTATATTGAGTTAATTTCAGTTTAATGACTTATTTTCTTCTTATAAGCTTTATTAATATGAAAGTTAATACGCAAAATGCTATGAATATACAAAAAACCAAAAACAAGCATTTTAAATTTGTGCATTTTAATATTATTTCGCTCGAACTAAAAATGGGGATAGTTTGAATAAATGACAATGAAAGCCCTACAATTGTAAACAAAAGCAACGTGGTGTTAAGGCTATCATCTGCTTTACGCTCTAGCCTTTCATTGGCGATATTAGCGACATCACGTAAATTACTCATTTGCTCATCAAGCTCAGCTTTATTCGAGTCTATGTACAACTGCTCTCTGATAAGCTCGTAAATCTCTACGCCTTGCTCTTGAACGGTAGCCTCTGAGATAAACAATTGATTTTGTGCTATGACGTATTTTTTCTGAAGATCTTCAATTTCTGCTAAGTGTTCTCTTGTTGTTTTTTTCTTCTTATTTTTCTCAAGGTTGTTTGATACCCCAGATGCTTTTGCCGAAAGTGCTAAAATAGTTGCACGCTGGACTAAAACAAGAATAGCAAGCTGAATGTATAAAGTTAGAAAGGGATTATAAACGGTTGGTTGTAAACTAGGAAGTTCCCCGGTAAAACAAAACATAGAATGATGCGTACAGGCATATAAGGTCTTATAGTCAATCCATCTGTCATAAACGCATTTTTTAAGAATCTCTTTCTTCATACTTCGGCTTACACAGCTAATGTCGGTTTCAACAAAAATTGTTTTGTAAAAATCATCAGATAATTTATGGTTATTTTTATAGCAATCATTCAAGTAAGAATATTCGCCGCCTTCGCCTGAGGGGATCCATTTGGTTAAGCCATATAAAGCTTTATTATCTCTGATAAGGCAGCACACAAACATCCTGTCGTCAACACATGGCTGTATAAAATACTTTTTATTGTAGATATTAGCTTTTTTCTTGGAAGCTTTAACTTCGCCGTCAACCACTTTTTTCGTGGTGACTCTAAGTCCTCCGTTGTTCAATCCGTCCCCGTCAATCAGCTTTTTTATAGGACTCATAACATAATTCAGCGATATTTGAGTTTTTCCTTTGTTATGAATATTTTCAAGGGTATGCTTATAATTTTCGCACGCAAAATCCTCGTCACAAAACTTTAGTCTAATTTCGTCGGCACAAAGATAATGGCTTGTGCTATTAGGAATGTACGGCATATTTATTCTGCGACCATACTCGTTAATTTTATTGACTTCTTCAAGGGTTTCATGTTTGAAATTTTCAAGCTCAAATATAAGTATCGCAACACCGCTTTCATAAATATTAAGCTTTATATCATTAATATTAAGTTCCAATTCAGAGGGGTTATCTTCTTCCTTTTTAGATTTGTCTTTTTCTTTATCTGCTTGTTTCTTTACAATGATGTATTTGCCGATATTATTTAAATATTTGTTCTTATATTTATATCTGAAGCTTTTAAGAACGCCACTGTCTTTTGAATTTAATAAAATGACTCTTGCAGGCTCTGTGAAATATTGATAGGCGGCATAATCCGAAATCCATTCATGTTTACATTTGTTTTTGAAAATATCTTTATCATTCCAGTCTGTTTGAATCCATCGTGTTCCGATATCCAATATTTTCAAAAAATTATTTTGCTTAACCTTACCTCCATCATTCCACAAAAACGGGAATAAAAAAGTATGATAGCTATACGGAAAATCTTTATTATTATACATTTTAAACCTCACTTTTTCTTAAATTTACACGATCCGCAAATTGAATAAAACTCGTTTGATTTTTCTTTTTTACCTGTTTTCCCTCCACAGATCTTGCAGATTCCTTCATATTTTTCCATTGTGCCATAGCCAACATTAGTTTTAGCACCGACTCCAAGTGTTAGTATAATTTGTTCGAAAGCATCTTTGAGAGCATCAGAATCAATTCCACCGAAATTATTCCACTTGTCAAAGCCAAAGCGAAACATATAAACTACCTCCGGCATGACCTTAAGCATAGTCAGAGGAATTGGATTTTTAAGTAAATTTGGATAATGAGGGGTGATGTTGTCCTGACCGAACAGCTTTTCGTCTTTATTTGCCTTAACAGGGATTGCATCGAAAAAAACGATTTTTTCCGTTCCTTCTTCAAAGATTTTTTTAGTAAGCTCGGTTATTTCCACGTTGTTCAATAATCCGCTCACAAATTCACTATAATTTTCAAACGCATTACGAATAATTCCTTTAACCGTGCTTCCAGGGATAATCGGCAAGCCGGTTACATAATCAAGAGTAAAGCCAAGCTTGATTTCTTTTTCGCTTTTATTATCGATGGCATCGCCTGCAGCGTGGGTGTTTCCAATTCCGATAAGCAAACCTGGGTAGGTTGTTTTCAAGCGAAAGCTATGCATTGAAAAAGGAATATCTTTATCGGATAAATCAAATTTTCTCTCCTTCAACGACTCATTGCACGCTTTATAATGATCATTGTTTAATTTGTCATAGTAAGCATTGTAAAACAAATAGTTAAGATTCATTTTGTCTGGTTTCGCCATCGGATTTTCCTCCTTCTGTGAAAGTATAAAGGTTCATGGCAAGCTTTAAAGCTATTGCTGCATTTAAAATATCCTCTTTGAGCTTCATGTCGTCTTGCTTTTGTAAAACAAGCTTAAACAGCGGATTCACCTTGCTGTCTTGACTTGAATATTCTTCTTTAATCAACTTAAAAATTGCATCCATCAGCAGCTTTCGCTTGACTGAGGCGCTTCCGTTATCGCTGAAAAAGCATACGGCAGAAAGTAAGCTTCCCATTGAAATAGCTGCACCGAATGAAGCAATTTGCCCTCGCCATGCTTTATCAATTTTTCCGTCCTTGGCAATTTCTTTTTTGGCTAAAACTTCATACGCACGAGGAATAAGCTCGTCAACCTTTCGTTTGTTCATGCCTCTACCTCCGTAACTGTTGTATAACCGTTTCCAACGCTTGCGTTGCCGCCAAACTGAACCGGCGAAGCTTCTAATTTTTCTTTAAATTCAGTAAAAAGCTTGTCATCGTCGGGAACAAGAATTGCAAAATAGAAAATACTTTTGTGTGGAACAAGCTCTTCATACCAGAGATTTTTGCTTATTCCGCCATCATCTAAAAAGTTGCGGGCACGAACGGGAAGTGCAAATTCACGCAAGCTTTCAAAAACGACAATGGCTTCTTTGAAAATGGATTTTGAGGTACTTGTTTGTAATACTGCAGGTTCTCCCTCGACCTCAATATTATCGCCATCGGAAAAAACACCTATTAGATTTTTATATCCGTTATCAATTTTAAGCCCTTTTAAAAGGGATTCAAACAAACCCAAAACATCGTTGGAGGTTGCTAAAACGTAAGGTTTATCACCATCGGAAACTCTAAGAGGACGGGCAAGGCAAACTGCTGTAAAAAATTTATATGCACCTTCCTTTGTAGATTTTTTCTTGTTACCGTCGGTATCTGTATTTTCAATTTCGCCGCCGAAAATTTGCTTGATTTTATCGGATTCTATTCCCCAAATTGATTCGAAATGCTGTTTTAACGCACCTTTAACTCCCGTGGATTGAATAATTGGAACGTCCTGCAAAACTGTATCCTTTTGCACCTCGTTGTTTATAATACTATAATTAGCCTCTCCGTTTCCTACGTGCATATCGGTAAGGCATTCAATCTTGAAAATATGTGGTTTCATTACTTTTCTCCTTTAAAAATAATATTATTGAATCCTGCAATTTTTGCGTGGGATGAATCGAATTTTTGTAATAATTCAATATTTTCTTTTGCGTAAAAAATACTACCTGCTTTTATAAGCTTAATCGTTGTCGGATATCGCTTAAATCTGTTTTTAATATCAGTTTTTGTAAAGTCGGTAACAAAGCCTCTAAAGTCCTTGGTTTCAGCATTTACAAACCAAAAGTTTTTATAAAAATCACGTATATTTTCACAAATTTCATTCAAATATAAATCGGATTGTACATATAAAATATTGGGCTGTAAAAGTGCTTTTATTTTGTCAGTTGGCTCTGAAAAAATGTTTTCATCAATATCTCCATATGTATCAACAGAAAAAGGCGATTTTCCTTGTCCTAGATAAACTGTCTTTTGCTTGATATATTCACCTGTTTGTTCGCCACGATTGTTCTCGTCAAAATAGGCAAAAAATCCGAAGGAAAATCCTTTTTTTAGCATTTTGTATTCACGCTTGAAAAAAGCTTCAATATCCCCCTTTTTGTAAATTCCAACTCTAGGAATGCTTTCGAGTAAATCAGTGTGAATTTCCCCATTATCAACACGCATCCAACCACCGATATTTCCTTTTTTCGCATCATATTTTTTGGGGAATTTTTTCAGTCCGTCAGTAGTTTCGACAGCGTTAGGATAGTCTGAATCTGTTTTAAACGGAGTGTATCTAATTTTTCCGCCTACCGATTCAGTATCTGAATTATGATCAAAGGGTGTTGGAATATAAAAGTTATTGTTGTTATCGACGATATAAAGCGGCGAAATTTTTTCAATACAACCAAAGCTTTTGTTGTTATCAAGCAGACTGAAGCTTGTTGACCCAACGTTTTTTAAGCGTGGCTTGTGGGCATATTTTTCATTACTGCTTTTCTTTCTTGTATCGCTCATCATCATAAATCTCAAAGTGCCGAAAAGAGTCGTCTGTGTCGGAACATCAAGTGACCTTATGTAATAATGGGTATTTTGCTCGCCTATTTCAAAAACACGTTCGCCGCCCAAAAAATATGGCTCTAACGGAGTAAGCTTTATGAAAACTACTTTATTAATCATCGTTTTCCTCACCATCCTCTCCCCAAAATTTTGAAAATCTAATCAGTTGGTCAAGCATTTCAAGTCGCAATTCGCTTCTGTTTTCTTCTGCTGTTTTTTCATTATGTTCGTTTACTTTTTGTTCAACAAGAAGCTCGGTTGGCTCTAAAATTTCATAAAGCTCGTGAATCTTATTTAAAATGTCCTCATAATTCTTGTGAATATCATCGTCAAAAGTATTGTTGAAAACATTTTTGAGAGAATCCTTACCACCTGTACGAGCATGAATAAACAGCGTTTTAAACTCCCAAATTTTATCCTTAATTGATTGAAGCGCCTCGCCCTTTTCGTGCAGCTTCATAAGCTCAATAAGCTTGGCTGTCACGTCACTTTGATTAAATTCATCGATAATAAATTCAACTGATTTTCCACTATGTTTTTGAAGTGAAACGGAAACGGAGTTTTTACCGCGTTTTCCGGCTTTTTTAGGTACTTTTTTAGAGCGCTCAAAAAGATGATAATTTGACTCGTCAAACGCTTCATAGAGAGGATATTTAAAATAGCGAATGACAACTCCGGCTGAAAGCGTGGGCTTATCATCGCCTTTTTCAAAAAAATACTCAAACTTTTCTTTTAAATCAACCATTAAATCGATTATTGTGCGTTCGCCGTTTTTTTTATCCACAAGTGGAGCAATGAAAAGTAAGTCGTCGCCGCCGGCATAAATCGGTATTCCACCGTACTCTTTAATGATTTTAGCCGAGCCTGAGCAATAGTCAAAGCATTTTTTGGAAAAATCTCGTTCTTTTCCGCTTTTAAGTTTCTTAATATATTCCCCAAAGCCATCTCCGTCAGTTTTAACAATCGCATAGTAAGAGTTTATTTTTTTGCGTTTTCCACCACTAGCTGTTTCCGCTCGCCGACCTGTTATATCCTCCATATCCGGCAAGCGCTCTTTGCCATTTTCGTCTGCTACATTTGGAAAAGGCCAGTTTCCATCGCTGATTTTATCTCTAATTATTTCTCTTATTTTAATATTTCGGTTATTTTTAGAGCTGTCTAGAAGCCTTTTTATTGGGTTTTCCCCGCTTGTTGGAAAGGTCTTTTCAAGCTCAATCGGGTCGAGATATTCCGAACATTTTAAAAGGGGTCTTTCTTTGCAGCTGAAAACAACCGCGTGAAGCTGTAAATAATCCTTAAACCAGTGTTTTAGACTCTCGTCACCATTAAAAACTTGAGAAAATTCTTTATAAATTTTGTCAAAAGCATTATCAAGTTCAGCAAGGGCGGTTTTGGCATTTCTAGGAATAAAAACAATTCTGTCGTGGTATCTCCCGATTCCATATGAGGCCTCTTTTTTATTGTCAAAATATGGAGAAATTATGCTTTCGGGATTTTCAGCTATTCTATCGGCAACTATGATTTCACAAAGCTTTTTTGAAATGTAAGAAAACATATAGCTTGCCGCCCAAAGCCCAGCAGGTGAGCTTGTAAGGGTGATTGTATCGTAGATTGGGCCTATTGTTATGGCAACGTAGGTTTGGTTAGTCATTGGGTTTCACCTCTCGAAATTTTATATTTATAAATCCCGCCGCTTTTCTGGCGGCTTGATCTCCATTAATGTGGTTGATATACGATGAAAGAAAATCTTGAATATCAAAATCATTTTTCTCAGGAACACTAATTTCTCCTTGCCCGGTTGATGAACTAAATTTGAACTTGTTGCCATAAATTTTATCATCAACAGGAACAGCAAAAACATATAATGTTTTGTCTATTATTCTATATCGAACAGGACAAGCGAACCTATCAATGCACCCTAAGCTTTTAATGTTAACAATTTCCTTGGGGTCATTCCCGTCTTGTCCAAATGTTTTTATATACTCAATTTTCTCACAAATTCCAAGCAAAGCGCGGATATATTTATAGTCTGAAGAAGATGGATATGTTTTGTTCTGATATTCTTTCTCTTTTATAACTGAAGGAGCTATTTTTCTAGATTTTACGAAAGCCTTATCATTTCCATAGCCTAACGATTTTTGATGAAAATATTAAAAAATATAAGACCGTTCATAATTTTTATAATTGATTCCAGACTTCATTATACTGTGAAAAGGTTTAATAATTTTATCGAAAATACAATCATTTGATTGCTGTTTATTAACGCATGCATAAACCTTACCGCATCCTGTGGCAAGATTAATAGCTTTTGCAATATCGCTTTGTGTTGGCGAATTTTCAAGTCGCTTATCATCTAGTATATAACCGCCAAAGCCTTTTCCCTGCATAAATCCAAAGGTATGAGATATGAAAAAAGCCGAAAGATATTTATCGATAAATTCGAACAAATCAGCAGAAAAGCAAACAATAACAATGTTACAATCGCCAATTAAAAATTTTAAGGGATTCTTTTTTCGTTCTTTACCCATATTTGCATAAAAAATTTTATATTTAATATCCCCTGTTCTAGTATTTCTCCCCGCCTTAAACCTCATCTTATACCTAAGCGCAGGATGTTCGCCGATAAGCCAGCCCTTTTCCCGGGCTTTCTTTATTCCTTCTTCATAATCCCCATCACCAAGCCGTTTAAGCAAAAACCTGTCCAGCTTTGGCTTGACTTCACTTGCACGCAGAGTTGCGCCCGATTCGTCGCTTTGAAAGTGAATCAAAGGCGTTTGTTGTGTTAAACAATATTCTTTTGTCAGAATATTCATTTTCCTATTCCTTTCAACATATCTGTTTGTTATAATTATTTTTTCACTGCAATGAGATATTTTTCTACATTATACTAAATATTTTTACAAATAGCAAGCAAATATTTGCAAATTGCATAAAATTATTCATAATTTTTTTAAATTTCTATTATAATTGCTATTAAACATTTTTAGTATGCTTTAAAAATGGATTTAACACTTTAGTTGGGGGTGAGTTGAGGCTGAATTTAATAATGAAAAAATAAAATTAATTGATACTCACTGAAAATAAAGTATTATAAAATTAAGTCTGTTTTTCACAAGTTTAATTGCCGAAAAAACACCACTAGAAGTTACACGTATGTGCAATACTCTCACTACCTGTGTTAGTGTGAGTAGGGGAGAATAGACAAGTTGATTCTGCCAATTGTGCTTGGAGATTTTGTAGCTGAATTGAAACTATAATTGTCCAAAAATAAAAAAGTGTTCCATAATTCGGAATAACCTGATATAATGCTTTTGAACAGAAAACAAATCAGGAGATTCACAAAATAATGGAACAATTTAATTATACCACAAAAAAGAAAGAATACAAGCACATTTTGCGAGATGACAGATATGTTATTGAGCAAATGCTTAATGCAGGTAAGAAAATGTCAGATATAATCGATGTTATCGGCTGTTCGGAGAAAACATTGAAAAGAGAAATTAAACGTGGAACATGGGAATA
>JGI24708J26588_10001531_pt1 | contig 18300 bp, 17 predicted proteins | sample BioPla1DNA2_FD_26588 | JGI IMG/M metagenome (IMG submission 26588) | reverse complement strand
CTTGACAGCAAACCAAAATTTATTATATTTTCCAGATTGTCAAGTTCAGTTATATGATATAGTAATTTTCCATCTCTTATCAACTTATTGTTCCTCCTTACCTCTTAATAGCATAAGTATAGACTCTATTGTTATAATTTGTCAACTCCTCTCTGTTTTTGTCTATTTTAGTGCTTGAGCTAAAACTTACAACCATTAAAACCACAATATATAATTAATTTTGACTTGAAATTAACAAAAAAATTTGTCTCTTGCATTAATTATTAAAATAAGATATAGTGTATTTCGTTGCAAACCCTTCAAGGGATTTGCCTATACAACTATTCGTGTGTTCGAGACCTTCCACACGTAAAACAAAACTAAAGGAGAATAAAAATGAACAAAAGAACTTTTTATGTAACTGAAGCAGCAGTAATTGCTGCTATCTACGTTGTACTGGTATTGGTATTCCAGTCCACTAGTTTTGGACCAATACAATTTCGAATTGCTGAGGCACTTACAATTCTACCTTACTTTACACCTGCTGCCATACCGGGTGTAACTATAGGATGTCTACTTAGCAACTTGCTATTTGAAGCAGATATACTTGATGTTGTATTTGGAACAGCAGCAACACTTCTTGCTGCCTATTTATCCTACAAATTAAAATTCAATAAGTTTCTAGTTCCCATACCACCAATACTTATTAATGCCATCGTTATTCCATGGGTATTAAAATTTGCTTACTTTGAAGCAAACCCCATTCCAATAATGATGATTTCGGTCGGTGCAGGTCAAGTGGCCTCTGCAGGAATACTGGGAATGGTACTCTTATATTCATTAGATAAAGTAAAACATTTTATATTCAAATAAGACAGGGGGACGTTTCCCCTGTCTCATTCTTAAAACAACTAAGGTCAAAAGATGCCTAGTTACAATAAATTTGTAGCTAGGCATTTTTATTTAATCATTTATAAACTCCACTCCTATATTTACCTTAAAAATTTACTTAAATAAGATGACAAGGGAAACGTCCCTCTGTCTCTGAAAAAGAAGACAAAGGAAACGTCCCCCTGTCTTGCCTCTGTCTTGTGTCTTGAAAAAAAGATGACAGGGGAAACGTCCCCCTGTCCTGCCCCTGTCCTGTTTTTTAGAGTTCGCAATGTCCTACGGTTCTTGGGAAAGGAACAACATCACGGATATTGCCCATTCCTGTAAGGTACATAACGCAACGCTCGAATCCAAGTCCAAAGCCTGCATGTCTTACTGAACCATACTTTCTAAGATCCAGATAGAACTCATAATCCTCTCTCTTTAGATTCATTTCATTCATACGTTCAATCAGCTTATCGTAATTATCTTCTCTTTGGCTACCGCCGATAATTTCACCAATTCCAGGTACCAGTAGATCCATTGCGGCAACGGTCTTATTATCCTCATTGAGCTTCATATAGAATGCTTTTATATCCTTAGGATAATCTGTAACAAACACTGGCTTTTTGTATATTTGTTCTGTCAGATAACGTTCATGTTCTGTCTGAAGATCGCAGCCCCAATATACTTTAAAGTCAAAGTTATCATTGTTTTTCTCAAGAATCTCTATAGCTTCTGTATATGTTATTTGTCCAAAATCTGAATTTGCCACGTTTTGTAATCGTTCCAGTAATCCTTTATCAACAAATTGATTAAAGAAGTTAATTTCCTCAGGGGCATGCTCTAATACATAGTTAATGATATATTTTAGCATGTCTTCAGCCAACTTCATATTATCATTTAAATCTGCAAATGCTATCTCTGGCTCTATCATCCAAAATTCCGCAGCATGGCGAGTAGTATTGGAGTTCTCAGCACGAAATGTTGGCCCAAATGTATAGATGTTTTTAAATGCCATAGCAAATGTTTCACCATTTAGCTGTCCGCTCACTGTAAGGTTTGTCTCTTTACCAAAAAAGTCTTCTGAATCATCCACCTTACCTTCTTTGTTTCTTGGCAAATTATCCATATCAAGGGTTGTAACCCTAAACATTTCACCTGCACCCTCTGCATCACTTCCTGTTATGATGGGTGTATGCACATATAGAAAATCTCTCTCCTGAAAGAATTTATGAATGGCATAGGATATAAGAGAACGGACGCGAAAAACTGCTTGGAATGTATTTGTCCTAGGTCTAAGATGGGTGATTGTTCTTAAATATTCTAAGGAGTGTCTCTTCTTTTGAAGGGGATAATCAGATGTTGAAGCACCTTCTATATCCACTTTCTCAGCCTGTATTTCAAATGGTTGCTTTGCCTCAGGTGTAGCAATCAGCTCACCGGTAACGATAATTGCAGACCCTACATTTAATTTTGATACTGCTGCAAAGTTATCCATTGTATCATGATAGACCACCTGTAAAGTATCAAAAAAGGTACCATCATGTAGCACAATAAAACCAAAGGTTTTTGAATCCCTTACGCTGCGAATCCAACCTCCTACTGTTATCTTCTTACCGATATATTTGTCACTGTTTTTATATAGCTGTCTGATATCTACTAATTCCATGTTATACTCCTTTATATATTTATTGTTGGCGGATTTTATTATTTGATTATAGCATAAGATTTTGATATTACAAGAATTAATCTTATGTGAACAAGGGACAACCGCACTTTATTCCTATTAGCTTACCTCATATATTAAAATGAGTCAATCTTTCAATTACAGACTCACAATTTTTTTCCTTAACATCAATAAAGTTAACTGCTTCATTAATATCTCCCAGTGTATGTCCATCAGAATTTGATATTATATTACATTCTTTAAAATAAGGATGCTTAATTATAAGTTCTTCCTTCCTAATTTTATTATTAAGCTCCACACATTTAAAGTCTGCTCCTGGTGGAACAAAGCCAAGATTAGATATTAGGCTATTGGAAGCTTTATCTACATGAGCCGGTATATAGATGCCCTTATACTCATTCATCAACTGTCCTAGATCATCAAAAGATATGTCTGTGGCATTTATTAAAAGGTATGGCTCCTCACCTATCTTAACATCTGCTTCATTATATATCTCTTGCTTTCCAAATATTTTTTCCTGATTAAGAATTTTTATTAGTCTTTGGTAGACATAAGCATCAAATGCCATGGCATCCTCTAGCTTACTAAAAAAACAAAGCACATGAACCTCTTCCACTGTGCATAGTTCCATTCCTGGAATGGNAAGAATATTGTTTTTCTGAGCATAGTTGTAGACAGCAGGACAATTTTTGCAGCTATTATGATCTGTTACTGCAATAAGATCCAAATCAAGAAGCTTAGCCATATTAACAATATTAGCTGGCGTCATATCCTCATGGCCACAGGGAGAAAGACAAGAATGAATATGAAGATCATAAGAAAGTTTATTCATTAATTCTATTATAAACTAAAAGAGCAGTCTCAAAGACCGGCAAATGGGTCCCTAGTACTGTAACACCCTTTTCCTTTGCCTTATCTAAGGCATCTGTATCTAAGGTGGCTCCTTCTGCTAGGATAATGCAGGCTGCCTCGGCAAGGGTTGCTACCGCAAGGGTATTTACATTAGCCATAACCGTAACCCATGCTGCACCTTGCGGCATCTTTGACATAGCAATGCTAAGCAAATCACAGCAATATGGTCCAGTTACCTCCCTGTCTAATTGTGTCCCCTTATTAATTACCTTAAGTTCAGCAAAACACTCAACAAACTTTTCTATTGTCATAACTCTTCCCCCGTACAACTTCTAATATAGTTTATAACCCTAAATCTATTAATTCTTATTATCAAGTCTTGATAACTCATCAGATAACTTATGTATATAATCCCTAAGAATATGAATACAATCTCCTTCCTTAGCCACTCCTCGGACTATATCCTCAGCCAATGACTTACAGGTAGGAGCACCACAAGAGCCACAATCAAGGCCAGGAAACCTTTCGCAAAGTTCTTCAACCCTGGTCATCTTATTGATACTATCCCGTATATTAGTACCTATATTAAATACTGGCTCAAACTTAACATCTACAGTCCAGTTAGCGTCTGTGACCTTTTCTTTATCCAAATGATTACAAGCTACAGGTAGGTATTTTCTAAGTCTCTTCAACCTTACCTTTGCTACATAGGGGTTTTCTACTGTAAGAACCCCACCAACACATCCACCTGAACAAGCATTTAGCTCTATGAATTCCAATTGTTCGAATTTCTGATCTTCTAAATCATCAAGAACTCTAATCACATTCTCTATACCATCTGCTGCCAGATAGTTGTCCGTAAGTAGGGCTCCAGCCTCGCCTCCGCTACCACCCCATCCAATACCAATTCTTCCTGATCTACTAAGATCCTCTACTTGGTCTATACTATTCTTCATGTGTGGAAGAAGTATTGTATATACCTCTTTCATGGCTAGGACACCGTCTATCTCACTGTTTTTTATGCCAATTGGAGATTTTACCGCCGTCACCTTAGCAGGGCAAGGGGATATGAATATAACCCCTATCTTATCAGAAGGAAGTCCAGTCTCTTTCATTGCTTTTTTTCTGGCATTTACAGCAGCCAAATCCACAGGGGCAGATATAGGAAGTAGATGGTCTATTAGATTCGGAAATCTTATCTGTATTAATCTTACTACAGTGGGACAAGCAGTGCTTATTACAGGCCACTTCTCCTCATTCTCAGCAAGGTATCTTCTAGTTAATTCAGATACTATCTCAGCTTCCTTAGCAACTTCATATACATCATCAAAACCCATCTTTTTTAAAGCCGTAAGCACTATATTAATATCATCAAGATTGTTAAATTGTCCATAAAATGAAGGTGCAGTTAGTGCCACAACATACTGAAACTGATTCATTATATCAGGTGAGTCATAGGTGGCTTCTTTAGCATGATGAGGGCATATCCTAATACATTCTCCACAGTCAATACAAAATTCCTTAGTTATCTTAGCCTTACCATTTCTTACCCTAATAGCCTGAGTAGGGCAACGTTTAATACAATTTATGCAACCCATGCATAAATCTTCTTTTAAGTATACAGAATTATAAAATTCACCCATAGCCCCACTCTCCTTGGTAAGTGCTTAGTTCTTCCTACTCTTCTATAGGCACATACACTCTCATCCTTAGTGTAGTTCCTACGCCCACTATACTTTCAATATTTAAATCATCCGAATATTTCTTCATATTAGGTAGACCCATACCAGCTCCAAAACCCAAAGAACGAATCTTATCTGGCGCAGTAGAGTATCCCGCTTGCATAGCAAGCTCTATATCCTCTATTCCGGGACCTTTATCCACTAGTATCATCTCTATCTCATCAGGTGATATAATAACTTCAATAGTTCCTCCATAAGAATGAATCACCATATTAATTTCACCCTCATAAAGGGAAATGGCAACCTTTCTAATAATCTCAGGATCAAAACCCATAAGTTTCAGCTTTCTTTTTACNCTGCTTGATGCCTCTCCTGCCCTTGTGAAATCATCACAGTCCACCTTATACTTTAATATGATTTTATCATTCATCGATAAGAACTACCTCCACCAAGCCCCTTACTGTACAACATACCGCAAGCAGAAAACATTCTATGACCTGTACTAATAAGAGCTATTTCTCTTTCTTTGGCCATTTCTATCATAGTTTCATCAGGTTCCTTACCTCTGACAAATACAATGCAGACAATATCCATCATCTCAGCTGTTCGTATAACCTGCGGATTACACAGTCCTGTTAGAAGAACAGCTCTATCCTTCATGAAAGCAAGAACATCACTCATCATGTCTGAACCACAAGCCGCATGAACCTCTCTGTCCTGATACTCTTCTCCGCATATGAATCTTGCACCAAGAATCTCTCTTACATCCTTTATAGTCATTTGTTTTCTCCTATCGATTTTTTAACTATTTACTACTTGGGGGGTTAAATGCTTCAAATGAACTACTACTTTCTTTCTTCGCTACTAGTAGTGCAGTTTTTGCATTATCAACTGCTGTGGAATAATCTAGACTTCCTCTTGCAAATGTTATTCCTATACTGATACTAAGTTGACTTTTATTAAAACTATAAGAATATAAATCATTGACTTCCTTGCATATTTCTTGAGCTNTTCTGTAGACATACTTATCTGAAGTAATATCCCTCATACAGACTGTAAATTCACTTAAGCCCGTTCTACCAATAATGTCAGTCCTTCTAAAAGATCTTTTTAAAATTTTCGCTATGGATACAAGTACATTTTCTCCATCCACAACCTTTACAATATCATTTATATTCTTGTAATTACCAAGCTCACAAATAAAAAGTGCTGATATGGCACTGGAATCCTGATTCAGCATATGATCCCTTATCATCTTATCTGAAGTATCTTTACTATATACCTGAGTAAGGGTGTCTAGCTTTATCTTAATGGCTGGGCTATCTTCTTCCCGGCGCATGCACATGGCAGATAACTTACCTAAAACCTTAAAGGGATTCTTATTCTCATCAAATACAATAGATGCATGACATACATACCATAAGACTTGCCCATCCTTGGTTATTATACGAAACTCACAACGAACCTGTTTCTTACCGTTCATAACACTTCTATAAACTTTAACTATGCCCGGTAAATCCTCTGGATGTATAATCCCTGTTTTCTCTAGTCTTTTACTAAAATTTTCCACCTTGGGGTCTATACCAAAAGTCTCACGAAAGGTTTTTGAAAACACAAGGGAATCTGTAGCTATCACATATTCAAAAATCAATTCTTTTGACATTTCTGACATAATATCATAGTATTCAACCTTCTGCTCCAGCTGCTTGTATTTCACCATATGGTCAGTTATATCAATTGCCATGCAAAAATAAATAGGGTATTCTTTATTATTCTCATTGTAGCTCTCTTCTGTCTTACTACCATTTATCAAAATCCACCTTAAGTCACCACTTTTTAAAAGCACACGGTAAAACAATGCAAGTTGATTATCCTTCCTTTTCTTCTGAGCAACAATCTGATGTGTATACATAATCATATCAGCAGAATACACGGTTTTAACAATGGTCTTTGGTAATACTGCTTGATTATTGATATCAACATCTATTAGCTTATAGAATTCTTCAGATGCATAAATTATAATAAGCTCATCATCTAGTGCTAATCTTAAAATTCCTCCCGATAAAGACTTCATCATCTGATTCATATCAATTGTATGATTATCACCCATAATCCTCTACCTTTCTCTATGTAAAACATCTGTTTTCCTGGTCATTATTTATATAATAATTATAATACACTTGATATTCAAATACAATCACGGATGGTATCAGATTGATGGTGTCTGTTAGGCTTTATTTAATTTTATTTCAATCTATATCCCGTGTCAATGTTTGTATTAATTATTTATTATCTGTAACCTTCAAAACAGCCTAATTCCATAACTTTACACAATTTTATCCATACCATCCATAAAACCATAATTCTAATAAACTTTCCTATACAATATGTATATTTAATTTGTCAAAATTTTGTTAATCATTGTTTAAATTTATTGTAGATTATTTAACAATATAGTGTTATAATATACTTAATTTTTGTCTTGATTTTTAAAAAACAAGGAGGTATTACAATGGGTATAAGTCAAAAAACTGTACCATTTGCTGGAACAAAACAGCAACATGAGGAATTACTCAAGGTTATTAACCAACACAAAGGTGACCATGGTGCCTTAATGCCAATTTTGCAAGAGGCTCAAGCTATTTATGGTTATTTACCTATTGAGGTTCAAACTATTATTTCAAATGAAATGAATATTCCACTAGAAAAGATATATGGAATTGTTACATTTTATTCTCAGTTTTCACTCAGTCCCAAGGGTAAATACACAATTTCTGTATGTCTTGGAACCGCTTGTTATGTAAGGGGTGCTGGTGATATTGTAAATAAACTTGAAGATATACTGAAGATTTCTGACGGAGAATGCACTGAAGATGGCAAGTTCTCACTAGAATCCTGTAGATGTATTGGAGCATGTGGTCTAGCTCCTGTATTGACTGTAAATGATGATGTATACGGTAAGATTACAGCCGATGATGTTGAAGGAATCCTTGCAAAGTATGAATAATTATGTTGACTGAATTATCTTTAAACATATTGGATGTCGCAAATAATTCTATAAGAGCTGGTGCTAACCTTATTGTTATCCAGGTAAGTATACATACAAGAGAAGATATCCTTACCATCAAAATAATTGATAACGGTCACGGTATGACAAAGGAGCAACTTTCCCAGGTGGAAGATCCTTTTTTCACAACCCGAACCACGAGAGATGTGGGACTTGGAATACCTTTTCTAAAACAGGCCGCACTGATTACAGGTGGAACTTTTTCTATAAAGTCTAAGCCAAATGTAGAGACTTTAGTATATGCAAGCTTTGGTCTTTCTCATATAGATAGAATGCCCTTAGGGGATATAAACTCTACTATATATACACTGGTTTTGGCAAATCAAGAAATAGATTTTCTCTATGTGTTTCAGTGTGATGACAAAGAATTTCAGCTAGATACTAGAAGCCTAAAGGATATTCTTGGCGATATTTCTTTTGACACGCCAGAGGTTGCAGAATTTATTCGTGATTATCTAAATGATAATTATAATGAAACAGCTGGAGGCTGTAATTTCTAGCCAAACAGTTAACTTATATTTAATAATAGGAGGAAAGCAGATGAAATCTCTAGAAGAGCTAAAAGCTATAAGAGAATCTATGCAGGCACAAATGGGGCTACGCAATGAAGATACTAACCAAACCCGTATAGTAGTTGGAATGGCAACATGTGGTATTGCCAGTGGAGCAAGACCTGTACTAATGGAACTTTCCAAGATCGTTCAAGAAAAGGGGTTATCTAAGGTAATGGTAACACAGACCGGATGTATAGGTCTTTGCCAATATGAACCTATTGTAGAAGTTATTGAGCCTGGAAAAGAAAAAGTAACATATATTAAGATGACACCGGAAAAAGCAAAAGAAATAGTTGACCAACATATTATCCGTGGTCAGATTGTTAGCAAATACACAATTTCCGAAGATATCGGATAACCAAAGGGAGGTAACATTATGTATCGTTCACATGTACTAGTCTGTGGTGGAACAGGTTGTACTTCCTCTGGCGCCACAAAGATTATAGATAGTCTAAATGAAGAAATTAAAAAAGCTGGAATAAGCGATGAAGTAGCCGTTGTAGAAACCGGTTGTCATGGATTATGTGCTTTAGGTCCTATTATCGTTGTATATCCTGAAGCTACATTCTATTCCATGGTCAAGGAAGAGGATATACCCGAGATTGTTAATGAGCATCTTTTAAAGGGAAGGGTAGTTACCCGTTTGGTTTATGATGAAACCATAAAAGATGATGAGATAACTTCTATTAGCGAAACAGATTTCTACAAAAAGCAACACAGAATCGCTCTACGTAACTGCGGAATAATTAATCCTGAATGTATTGATGAATATATTGCAACAAATGGTTATGAAGCCTTAGGAAAGGTACTTACTTCATATACTCCAGACCAGGTTATAGATACACTTTTAGATAGTGGTCTAAGAGGAAGAGGGGGCGGCGGATTCCCTACTGGTCTAAAGTGGAAACTAGCCAAAGGAAATGATGCTGATCAGAAATATGTATGTTGTAACGCTGATGAAGGTGATCCCGGTGCATTTATGGATCGTTCCGTATTAGAGGGTGACCCTCATGTGGTGTTAGAGGCTATGGCAATTGCCGGTTATGCAATCGGGGCATCTCAGGGATATATCTATGTACGTGCAGAATACCCTATTGCTGTTGATCGTTTAAATATAGCTATTAAACAAGCTAGAGAATACGGACTTTTAGGCAATAACATCTTTGGAACAGATTTTAACTTTGATATTGAACTTAGACTTGGTGCAGGTGCATTTGTCTGCGGTGAGGAAACCGCTCTTATGACATCTATTGAAGGAAACCGTGGTGAACCAAGACCTCGTCCTCCTTTCCCTGCACAAAAAGGACTTTTCCAAAAACCTACCATATTAAACAACGTTGAAACTTACGCAAACATTCCGCCCATTATACTAAATGGCCCTGAATGGTTCAACTCCTTAGGTACGGAAAAATCCAAGGGAACCAAAGTTTTTGCCCTTGGTGGAAAGATCAATAATACTGGTCTTGTAGAAGTTCCTATGGGAACTACCCTCAGAGAAGTTATAGAAGAAATTGGCGGAGGAATTCCAGGGGGTAAGAAGTTTAAGGCAGCACAGACAGGTGGCCCTTCAGGTGGATGTATACCTGTTGAGCATTATGATGTCCCTATCGATTATGATAACCTTTTAGAAGTAGGCTCAATGATGGGCTCCGGTGGTCTTATCGTTATGGACGAAACCAACTGTATGGTTGACATAGCCAAGTTCTTCCTTGAGTTTACAGTTGATGAGTCCTGCGGAAAATGTACTCCTTGTCGTGTCGGTACAAAAAGGCTCTATGAAATGTTAGATAAAATAACAAAAGGCAATGGAACTATGGAAGACCTAGACAAACTAGAAGACTTGTGCCACTATATCAAAGAAAATTCTCTATGTGGACTAGGTCAAAGTGCACCAAATCCTGTATTGTCAACCCTTCGTTACTTTAAAGATGAATACATAGCCCATGTTGAAGATAAAAAATGTCCAGCAGGTGTATGTAAGGCTCTACTATCTTACGTAATAGATGCAGATGCTTGTAAGGGTTGTACATTATGTGCCCGTGTCTGCCCTAACGATGCTATTACCGGCAAAGTAAAAGAAGCACATGTTATAGATCAGGATAAATGTATTAAATGCGGTGCATGTATGGAAAAATGTCGCTTTGATGCAATATCGATACGCTAGAATGGAGGTAAGCATGGAAACTGTAAATGTTAAAATAAATGGTATATCTATAGATGTTCCAAAAGGTTCCACCATCTTAGAAGCAGCCAGACTGGCACATATTGAAATTCCTACTTTATGCTTCTTAAAAGAAATTAACGAAATTGGAGCCTGTCGAATCTGTGTAGTAGAAGTTAAAGGTGCAAGAAGTCTTGTAGCTTCCTGTGTCTACCCTGTTTCTGATGGAATGGAGGTTTACACCAATTCACCAAAAGTATTGGCTTCACGAAAACAGACCTTACAACTTATATTGTCAGACCATGATAGAAAATGCTTATCATGTGTAAGAAATGGTGATTGTGAACTTCAGAAATTATGTAAAGATCTAAATGTTGATGACGAAACCTTATATGAAGGTGAACAAAACCAATATGAACTGGATTATTCATCAGCCCATATGGTTAGAGATAACAATAAATGTATACTTTGTCGTCGTTGTTCCGCTGTATGTGAACATGTTCAAGATGTAGGTGTAATAGGTGCAAACGAAAGAGGATTTAAAACTAATATCTCCTGTGCATTTGAAATGGGACTTGGAGAAACCAGTTGTGTATCCTGCGGTCAGTGTATTGCAGTTTGCCCTACCGGTGCATTATTTGAAAAAGATTTTACAGATGAAGTATTTGAAGCTCTAAGTGATCCTGATAAATACGTTATCGTACAGACTGCACCTGCTGTTCGTGCCGCCTTAGGAGAAGCCTTTGGCCTACCAATTGGCACCAATGTACAAGGAAAGATGGTTGCAGCCCTACGTCGTCTAGGATTTGATAAAGTATTTGATACTGATTTTGCAGCTGACTTAACTATTATGGAGGAAGCCACTGAATTCTTAGACCGTGTACAAAACGGTGGCACCCTACCACTAATTACTTCTTGTTCTCCAGGATGGATTAAATACTGCGAACATTATTACCCAGATATGTTAGATAACTTATCCAGTTGTAAGTCACCTCAACAAATGTTTGGTGCAATTACAAAGACTTATTACGCACAAAAGATGGGTCTGAATCCTGAAAACATATTTATGGTCAGTGTAATGCCATGTACAGCTAAGAAGTTTGAAATTGGTCGTGATGATCAAAATGCAGCAGGTGTTCCTGATGTAGATATCTCAATTACTACTAGAGAGCTTGCAAGAATGATTGATCGTGTTGGACTAAATTTCTTAGCACTTCCAGATGAGGACTTTGATGATCCTTTAGGACGCTCTACCGGTGCAGCTGTTATATTCGGTGCAACTGGAGGCGTAATGGAAGCAGCTCTTAGAACTGCTGTAGAAGTCTTAACAAATGAAGAACTTCCAAAACTTGACTTTAAAGAGGTTAGAGGTACAGAAGGAATTAAGACTGCTAGCTATAATGTTGCTGGAATGGATATAAATGTGGCAGTTGCTTCTGGACTAAAGAATGCCAGGACCTTGCTTGATGAAGTAAAATCCGGTAAAGCCAACTATCACTTCATTGAGATTATGGGTTGCCCAGGTGGTTGTGTAAATGGTGGCGGACAACCACAACAACCAGCTAGCGTAATAAATACTGTAGATGTTAGAGCAGTAAGAGCAAAAGCTCTATACGATATAGACGCTTCTATGCCTATCAGGAAATCTCATGAAAACCCTGCGGTTAAGCAATTATACGATGATTTCCTAGAAAAGCCAGGAAGCCATAAGGCTCATGAGCTTCTGCATACAACTTATGTTAAGAGATCTATTAACTCACTTTAATAAGTAAAATCAATAATAATAAATAAGACCTAAAGACATTTGATAAATCATTTGTCTTTGGGTCTTTTATTTTACTACTACTATAAACAATCCGGGCAGAGACCATAAAAGTAAGCCTCATGTCCCTGCACTTTACCAGCAAAGTTTTTATTGGCTAACTTATTTATATCATCAATAGTCCCCATCTCTAAATCATAGATATTGCTACATTTATTACACAGAAAATGATAGTGGGGTATTACATGTGCATCAAAATGGTCGCTTCCATCTATACCAGTAAGCTTAAAAGCCTCTCCTTGTTCAACAAGCAGATTAAGATTCCTATAAACAGTTCCAAGGCTTATATTTGGATAGATCTTCTTAATATTCATATATACTACATCTGCAGTAGGATGTTCCTTTGTATTAGAAAGGTATTCCTTAATGGCTTCTCTTTGCCTACTGTATTTCATAGTAGCCATAATCATTCACTCCTAACAATTGCTTTCGCATCAAATAATTTATTAGAATAACAGTAATTATTATTATAACAAATTTATCTGCAATGTCAAGTTTTCATATTTAATCCCACTTATATATGAATCTTATGCACATTAGGTCTACTTACGATTAGCTGGCTCTATATTTAGACTCTTTCCCTTAATCTTTGCTGACTTCATTGTCTGAATAACATCAGATGCATATTCTCTTGGTACCTCTACAAATGTATACTTATCATACATATCTATAGATCCAACCAAAGAACCTGGCATCCCTGTTTCACCTGCTATTGCCCCAAGAATGTCACCGGGTCTTAATTTTTGTTTCTTTCCTAAGTTGATAAATAATCTAACCATTCCAGCTTCTGCCCCTGTATCTCCAAAGTCTGCATAAGCTCTATCATCCATAGATTCGCCCTTTTCATCTCCCATCATATGCTTTAGGAATGCAGCGGCTACATCTAGGGAAGTATATCTTGACTCTTCATTAATTCGGCTTTGAATCATGTCAATCATTTTAGTCAGGTTATTATCCTCTAATATATCATAAATCTTATCAAGTATCTTTTCTGCCTTTACTTCAGTCACATCATAAGCAGAAGGAATGGGCTGAAGCTTAATCTTTGTCTTACAATATCTTTGGATATCTCTCAACTTATAAACTTCTCTTCCAACCACTAATGTGAATGCCATACCCACTCTACCTGCACGTCCTGTTCGTCCAATTCTATGAACATAGTATTCATCATCCTGAGGAACATCGTAGTTAAATACAGCTTCTACATCATCTACATCAATACCTCTGGCAGCCACATCAGTAGCTACAAGTATTTCAGTCCTACCATTACGAAAGCTATTCATAACCCTATCTCTTTGTTGCTGCTTCATATCTCCATGGAGCCCTTCTGCAAAATAACCTCTGCCTTGCAGGTTCAAAGTCAGTTCGTCTACCATTTTTTTGGTGTTACAAAAGACAAGGGAAAGCTTAGGATTATAAATATCTAAAAGCCTTGAAAGAACTTCTTCCTTCATCTTAGCACTTACCTCATAGTAATACTGATCTATCTGAGGTACAGTAAGCTCTTTTCTTATTACCTTGATTATTTCAGCATTATTTTGATAAGTACGAGCTATCTCCATAATAGGTTTTGGCATTGTGGCAGAGAAAAGCGCTATCTGCCTTTCATCAGGCATATCCTTTAAGATGGTCTCAATATCCTCCCTAAAGCCCATGTTAAGCATTTCATCTGCCTCATCAAGAACTATCAACTTGATATTTTCCGTACGAATAGTTTTTCTCCTCATATGATCCATGACACGGCCAGGTGTGCCAACAACCACCTGAACTCCACTTTTTAATGAGCGAATTTGCTTAGATATTTCCTGTCCACCGTATATAGGTAATATCTTAATCCCATGCATGTACTTAGCTAATTTTCTAAGCTCATCAGCTACTTGAACGGCCAATTCTCTTGTGGGACATAATACCATGGCCTGAACTGATCTATCCTTAGGATTTATTTGCTGTAAAGAAGGAATACCAAAAGCTGCTGTCTTACCTGTTCCTGTCTGTGCTTGACCTATAATATCTTTTCCACTTAATATAGCAGGTATAGCCTTTACCTGAATAGGTGACAATTCCTCAAAACCCATATCCTCAACCGCTCTGTATATCTCCGGATACAAATTCATTTCTTCTAATTTTGTTACTTCCATTTAAACTTCCTTTCGTTATTAACTGTTTATTTCATCTTCATTTGTCTAGTATATACATAATAAAAGGCTCTTAGTCAAACTGGACCAAGAGCCTTGATAACCCATATCCTTTTGTAAAATACTTTGGGTAGTATAACACACTATACTATACTTGTCAATTATTTGTAGATATAGCAATTTCTCTATATCTCAACAGATTCCTCTACAAGAAAATCCATTATCTTATAAAAGAGGATATCATCTATTATCATGTCTATATTTATAGTCTTTGATTCTATAAATTCCTCTTTGCTTTCAAAACCATAACTTAATGCATATCTTTCTACTTCATCTTCTATCTCTTCTTCTGTAGCTTCAATGTTTTCTGCAGCACTTATGGCCTTGATTATAAGTTCTCTAGTAGCCATGTTGTCAGCATATTTTTTAATATCATTCTCAAATGCTTCCATTGTGTAGCCAGAATAAACAATAAAGGTTTCTAAATCCAAGCCATATTGAGCTGAAATATTAGTATATAATGTCCTTAAGTCAGCCCCATGATATTCTACAAGGTTTTCAGGTAATGTAATCTCAGAACCATCAATAACAGCATTGAAAATATCATTTTCTTTCTTACTCTGCATTAAGAGTTCACTTTCTTCAACAAGGACATTACGAACGCTTTCTCTATATGCATCCACCGTATCAAATCCTAATGTATCCTTTACAAAATCCTCATTAATCTCATAGTTCTTTATTCCATTAACAGTAACCTTAAACATTGCCTCTTCTCCAGCTAAGGTTGTGTTCATATAATTCTCAGGAAATACTACATTAACTTCAATTTCATCATTAATAGCCGCACCAACTAACTGTTCTTCAAAGCCGTCAATAAATGACTTTGAACCCAAAAGTAATTCATGACCTTCTGCAGAACCACCTTCAAATTCTTCACCCTTATGATATCCTACAAAGTCTATATCAAGTGTATCACCTAACTCTGCAGTCCTTCCGGTTACATCAGTAAGAGTCCCACCATTTTGAAACATATCTATCTGAATTGCTAGATCTATATCTTCATCTGTTACTTCTAGTTGCTCAACTTTTACTTCAATACCCTTATACTTACCTAATTTAATATAGTCATTAAAATCATACTCTTCCTTAACTACAGGATTTTCAATTTCTTCAGGTAACTCTATATTATCATTATCTTCATTGTCAGCATTGTCAGTAGCCTCATCATCATTGTTTTCCACTGGTGTGGGAGATGCATCAGAGCTATCACCCTTATCGTCCTTATTTTTACTACACCCTACCATAGCAAGCATCATGCTTAGGCTTATTACTAATACTACAACTATCTTTTTCATAAAATTATCCTTTCCTTTTTCGGCTATCGAAACATAACCCCCAAATTTCATTTTAAATTTGAAAACAATCTTTTAATTCATTTTCACTCCTACATTTATAACATATTTAGAGTAAAAAAGAAAGTAAAAAGAGTTATTTCACTAATATTTCATATATTCTTCCCATGATTATCTTGGAAGTAAAAGCAAATTTATGGTGGCTTTCTAGGCATAAAAGAAGAAGGGCTCCTCTTTAAAAATATCCCTTCTCCTTTAAATATTTATCTTATTACTTATATTTTTTCAAACCGATCTACTTCAGTTACAAATATTGTGGCTCCTCCAACGTTTACCATTACATTCATCGAGGTATATTCTCCTGTTCCTACAGGGTTAGATATAATCTGCTTTCTAGGTCCACAAGCCTTCTTTACTATGCTAATGACTTCATCTACTTTTTCCTCGTCTGTTCCAATCATTAGTGTTGTATTTCCCTCACGCAAAAAACCACCTGTGGATGCTAACTTTGTAACATAGTAACCCTTTTTATTTAATGCAGCTGTAACATCCCCACTATCAATATTACGTACAATTACATAAATAAGCTTCATGGAACTCACCTCTCAACCTTTATATATTATATTACAAGACTTTCAACATATTAACCTGTTTATCATATAATACTTGTTATGGCCTCATTATATAATATATTCGACAAAATGTAAATGCAGTAAAAGCCTTAAACAAGTTGTTCGGCCTAAAGTCTTTCTACTCCAAGTGTAACTTGCTCTCCATTGATGTTCCATTCTTGTGTATAACCCTTACTAGAATTATACTCTAGCAACTTGGCTAATACTTCGGATTTGATCTCATCCTCATTGCGCTCCATGATGGCCTTAATATTATCATTGCCTTCCACAGATACACGGATATGATCCATAACCTCAAAGTCAGCTTCCTTACGCATGGTTTGAAGTTTACTAATGATTTCACGAACAAAGCCTTCTTCTATTAGTTCATCAGACAATTTCGTATCAAGCACTACAGTAATTCCACGATCGGAATCAGATACATAGCCCTCAGCTTGTGCCGTTTCAATCAATAAATCTTCTTTATCAATAGATATCTCCTTGCCATCTAAAGTAATGGTAAGTTTGCCTGTGGCATTAACTTCTTCCATGGCTTCATTGCCATTAAGCTCTGCCAAAATACCCCTTATAGCCCCTACCTGCTTGCCAAACTTAGGACCTAAGGTCTTTAACTGTGGCTTAAAGCTGTATGAGGTAAAGTCTCTTACATCATCAGTAAATATGACTTCCTTAACATTAAGTTCATCTTCTATAATGTCTACAAAGAACTGAGGCAAACCACTCTCTGCTTTAACATACATCTTTCCAATGGGTTGGCGATTCTTAATATTAGCTGTATTTCTGCAAGCACGACCTAGAACTACCACCTCTAAGACCTCATCCATATTCTCCTCTAACTCATTGTCAATAAAACTTTCGTTAAATGTAGGATATGATGTTAAATGAATACTTTCAGGAGCATCATCCCTTAGATTAACTACCAGGTTCTGATAGATATCCTCTGTTATAAATGGTACAAATGGTGCTGCAAGCTTACTAAATTCAACCAAGGTTGTATATAGGGTCATATAAGCATTAATCTTATCCTGAGGCATTCCCTTAGCCCAGAAGCGTTCCCTACTTCTTCTTACATACCAGTTAGAAAGCTCATCTACGAAGTTTGATAATAGCCTTGCCGCTTCTGTTATCTTGTATTTATCAAGGTATTGGTCCACAGTCTTTATCAAGGTATTAAGCTTTGATAATAGCCATTTGTCCATAACAGGCAGCTTATCATATTCTAATTCATATTTACTAGCATCAAATTGATCTATATTGGCATATAGGACATAGAAGGCATAGGTATTCCAAAGGGTTCCCATGAACTTTCTCTGACCTTCTGTAACAGCATTATCATGGAAGCGATTAGGTAACCACAAGGCAGAATTAGTATAAAAATACCAACGTATAGCATCTGCTCCGTGTTTTTCAAGGGCATCAAAAGGATCTACTGAATTTCCTTTGGATTTAGACATCTTCTGTCCATTCTCATCCTGTACATGACCTAGAGCTATACAGTTCTTAA
>JGI24708J26588_10001530_pt1 | contig 18300 bp, 17 predicted proteins | sample BioPla1DNA2_FD_26588 | JGI IMG/M metagenome (IMG submission 26588) | reverse complement strand
CCTATCGTACATACTATCTTTGTTTTTCTCATTATTTCTTTTCCTCCTTCATAGTTGTAAACACACTATAATATCTATTGTAATTTTAGATAGATAGTTCCCCCATTAGTTTATACAAGCTCATATCTAGATTGTGTGGTTTGCTAAGTACATCAGCAATTTTGTGTTGAGTGAGCTGATTAGCTTCAATCCCAACCATCACACCTTTTTCACCATCCAGTAGCAAGTCAATCGCTTGCGCTCCAAGACGGCTCGCCAAAACGCGGTCTGATCCTGTTGGTTGACCGCCACGTTGAATATGCCCTAATACAGTTACTCGAGTTTCGTAATCAGCTGTTTCTTCAATNCGTTTACCAAATTCGATCCCGCTTCCCACACCTTCAGCTAGGATAATAATACTGTGTTTCTTGCCACGTGCTCGTCCTCTTTTCAAACGCTCAATCACATTTTCAAAAGGTTCATCATGCTCAGGTATAATCACACTTTCTGCACCATTTGCCAGCCCTGACCAAAGTGCTAAATCGCCTGCATCTCGGCCCATAACCTCAATCACATATGTACGCTCATGAGAAGTTGCTGTGTCTCTTATTTTATCGGCAGCTTCTACAATTGTGTTTAATGCTGTATCAAAACCGATTGTAAAATCTGTACCAGGAATATCATTATCAATTGTACACGGAATGCAGACACAAGGAAAGCCCTTCTCGGTTAACTTCAGTGCCCCCATAAATGAGCCATCACCACCAAGAACGATTAAACCTTCAATCCCTAATTTCTTTAGTTGTTTGATTGCGAGTTCTTGACCTTCATCTGTTTTAAATTCTTCAGAGCGAGCAGAGAACAGAATCGTTCCACCACGTTGGATAATGTCACCAACAGAACCTAATTCCATCTTCTCGATTTTTCCTTCCATCAAACCTTGAAAGCCGTTAGAAACTCCATATATTTCAACTCCATGATAGATCCCTTTTCTGACAACAGCTCGAATCGCTGCATTCATACCTGGAGCATCTCCACCACTTGTCAAAACAGCTATCTTCTTCATTTAATCACCTCATTCTAAAATCTACACTCTATTAGCTTAACATAAATGTGTAGATATATCCTAATATCATNCCCATTAAGATTATACATTAAAGTTAACAAAATCTCACCCCAAAATGTAGAATTTTAGGGGTGAAATTAAAATAATTTTACTAACAATATTTNTTGTTCTACCGAGTTACGTCTATTCTGTGACTTAATTTTGAATTTCCCCAATTTTTTTGTACTTTTGCCAACGTCGTTCGATTAGTTGTTCGAGCGGAAGGCTCTGTAAATATTTAATCGATTTTTTTATATGAACGTCTAAGTACGCGGCTTGCATTTGAAAATCTCGATGGGCGCCACCTTTTGGCTCAGGAATAATATCATCAATAATGTCAAGTTGCTTTAAATCTTTGGCATTCAATTTTAACGATTGAGCTGCCTCTTTTGCTTTCGTTGCATCTTTCCATAAAATACTGGCTGCTCCCTCTGGAGAAATAACCGAATAAATTGAGTTTTCGAGCATATAAATTTGATCTGTCAAACCAATGCCCAACGCACCACCACTTCCACCTTCACCAATCACAATTGATAAGCTAGGTACTCGAAGTTGTGCCATTTCTTTTAAGTTACGAGCAATCGCCTCACCTTGGCCTCTTTCTTCTGCACCTTTACCTGGATGAGCACCTTTAGTATCAATAAATGAAATAATCGGTCGATTAAATTTTTCGGCTAACTTCATTTGACGAAGTGCTTTACGATAGCCTTCTGGATGAGCACTGGCAAAATTACGATAAATATTTTCTTTCGTATTCTTCCCACGCTGTTGAGCAATCACTGTTACTGGCTGACCTTTATAGCTAGCAATTCCAGTTATAATTGCTGGATCATCTCGAAATAATCGATCACCGTGAAGTTCAATAAAGTCAGTGAACAAATGGTCGATATAATCCAATGCCGTTGGTCGCTCTGGATGTCTGGCGATTTGAACACGATCCCAAGCAGATAGATGTTGATAAATATTTTCTTCTAAATTGACAAGTCTTGTTTCTAGCCGATGAATATCTTCAGCTAAATCAAGTTCACTATCTTCTGCCATCTGTTTCAATTCAGTAATTTTATCTTTTAATTCAAAAATTGGTTTTTCAAAATCTAAGAATTGTTTCATGAATGATCACCCCCGACGGTATGGAGGTCTAATACGGTTGTTAACAATTGTTTTAGTTCAGAACGTTTGACAATTCGATCAATTTGACCTTGTTCCAATTGAAATTCAGCAGTTTGAAAATCATCCGGTAATTTTTCGCGAATCGTCTGTTCAATAATTCTTCGACCCGCAAACCCAATCAATGCATTAGGCTCTGCAAAATGATAATCACCAATCGAAGCAAAGCTTGCCGTCACTCCACCGGTCGTTGGATTTGTCATCACAACAATCAAACAACCACCCGCTTGATCAAAACGGTCAACAGCCATTGCTGTTTTGGCCATCTGCATTAGACTGATCATACCTTCTTGCATTCGTGCCCCACCTGATGCTGTAAAAATGATAACCGGTAACTGACTGTCCTTTGCTCTTTCCAAAGCACGGGCAATTTTTTCACCGACAACACCGCCCATACTAGCCATCCGGAAAAATGGGTCCATCACGACTAGCACAACATCAGTTTTATTTATTTTCCCTCTTCCAGTAACAATCGCATCATTTAAACCCGTTTTTTCTTGATCTTGAATTAATTTTTGCTCATACTCTGGAAAATTTAATGGGTTCGTTGTTTTGAGCTCAGCATCCCACTCTTGAAAACTTCCCTCATCGATTAAACTTGCGATTCTTTCTCTCGCCGTCATCTTATGGTGTGTTCCACAGGATGGGCAAACGTGAAGGTTGTTTTTCCATTCTTTTTCATAAAAAATTTTTGAACATTGTTGGCACTTCTCAACTAGTCCTTCAGGGATATCTTGTTTTGCTTTTTCAGTTGGAAGAGCTGCATATTTTCGTTTATTCTTAAAAATACGTTTTAATGGCATCCTGAGTCCCTCCTAAATAAGAGATTTAAAGCTTAAATTAAACGTATCTAGTTAATTATTTATTGGTGCGACCCCTGATTTTTGTGCAGCGTTAGCTACAGCTTGACTGACTGNTTCCGCCACGCGCGGATCAAATGGGTCTGGGATAATATATGTTTCGGATAAGTCCTCTTCGTCGATTAATTCTGCAATCGCATGAACGGCTGCAATTTTCATCGGTTCATTAATCTCTGATGCCATCACAGTTAATGCTCCCTTAAAAATACCAGGGAATGCTAACACGTTATTGACCTGGTTTGGATAATCTGATCGACCAGTTCCGACAACTCTTGCTCCAGCTGCAAGCGCATCTTCTGGCATAATTTCTGGATTTGGGTTAGCCATCGCAAAGATAATTGGATCACGATTCATCGAACGAACCATGTCTTGATCAACTAAGTTGGCCAAAGAGACACCGATAAATACATCAGCGTTTTTCATCACTGCTTTTAAATCTCCAGTCTCTTTCTGATCATTTGTTTCTTTAGCGATCGTCTGTTTAATTGGGTTCATCCCCTGCTCGCGTCCTCTATAAATCGCACCTTGTGAATCACAAATAACAATTTGCTTGACTCCAAACTGATTGAGTAATCGAACGATCGCGATTCCAGCTGCGCCTGCACCATTGACAACTACTTTAATTTCAGACATCTGCTTATCAACGAGTTTAAGTGCGTTAACTAAGCCAGCCACTGTCACAATCGCCGTTCCATGTTGATCATCGTGAAAAACAGGAATATCTAATAATTGTTTTAACTTTTCTTCAACGTAAAAACAATCAGGCGCTGCAATATCTTCAAGATTAATGCCACCAAAGTTCGGAGCGAGCATTTGGACTGTGTCAATCAATTGATCTGGATCTGTTGTGTCGAGACAAATTGGAAATGCATCAACGTCAGCAAAGTTCTTAAATAAAACTGCTTTCCCCTCCATAACAGGGAGNGCGGCTTGTGCCCCAATGTTTCCTAGTCCTAGTACAGCCGTACCATTTGAGACGACGCCAACCATTTGACTTTTCATTGTGTACAAATAGGCTTTTTCTTTGTCTTGACTAATTTCTAAGCAAGGTTCTGCAACACCTGGTGAATAGGCTAAGCTGAGTTCCTCTGCATTTGTGACTTTGACTTTTGATTGAACTGAGATTTTACCTTTGTTATCTCGATGCATCTTTAATGCATTCTCTTTTAAACTTGACAATCTTAACCGCACCCTTCATTTGTTTGAATTGCAATTCTTTTCTCTTATTCGAAGTAGCTTCTCTATTATACCAAATTAGTANCTGGTGTAAATAACAACANNTTATTATTAGAAAAAACAGTTTATTTCAGCTGACTAACCGTGATTTCTAATCTAGTTGGAAATCATGATTTTTGTACAAATATATTGTTCGTATGTTAACATGCATAGGTTGCTATGAAATTAACCATCTCTATTTCAATACAACATTTGCATTACCGAGTTGTTTTTTAAGTGTATTGAGCACTCGGTAATTGTTGGTGATTGCGTAACTTTCGGCTAGTTGGAATGTTTTGTTTTGATCTTTTTGATGAATAATAATTGGTATTCTACCAGGGTATTGATTTGCTAATTCTTCCAACAAGCTTATTGTTGTCTGAAGTTCCGAACCATCTCCCACTTGAATAAATAACCGTTGTGATGGCTGGGACATTGAGTCAATTGCCGACAAATCTAATGGCTCGATCTGTTCTACAATTAACTGTTCCTTGCCATTTCGTAATTCCTTCTTTCCTTTAACTAAACAAAACATTTGTTCATTTAAGGTCAATTTCACCTCTCGATATAAATCAGGAAAAATAACCCCATCAACTTCTAACTTTTCATCACTAAACTCAATGAAAGCCATCGAGTCACCACGTTTCGTTCTAATTTGCTTAATTTTTTGAATCACAGTTGCGAATNAAATATTTTTCACTTGCCGATTTTGGTAAAAGTAAGCCCAATCCATAATACCATTTGCTCTCAATTTACGACGATTCACTTCGAGTGGATGGTCAGAAACATATAGACCGAGCAATTCTTTTTCAAAACTCAATTTTTCTAATAAATCAAATGGCTCAACTTCTTGATAACGATCATCTAAGTTGATTAAATGACCAAAAAAAGATTCCTGATCATCCATCCCACCAAATAATTCACCTTGTTCAATCGCTTGGTCAACAGATGCAAGCAATGAAGCTCTTTCAACACCAAATTCATCAAATGCACCTGCTAATATCAATGTTTCGATCGATCCTCGGTTAACGATTTTAAGATTAATGCGCATACAAAAATCAAATAAACTTTTAAAGTTAGCCTTTTTCCTAACTTGAATAATTTCATTAACAATTGGGTAACTCAATCGTTTAATCGATGATAACCCCATTCTTATCTGACCATTTTCTGGTTGATAATAATAATGGCTTTTATTGATCGTCGGGGCAAGTAACGTTAGATTNTTTTGTTGCGCTTCTTTAATATAGTTAGCTGTTTTCGTCTGTTCACCAATAACCGTATTTAATAACTCGACAATAAAGTAAACGGGATAATTCGCTTTAAAATAAGCTAAATAATATGCAATCATACTATAGGCAACCGCATGACTCCGATTAAATCCGTAGTTCGCAAATCGAACAATCCATGAAAATAATTCGTCAGCAATCTTTTGTGAATAGCCTTTGTTTAAACAACCATCAATAAATTGCTGCTTTAAATCTTCCAGCTCGCTGCGATCTTTCTTGCTAACTGCTCTTCGTAAAATATCAGCTTTACCTAGACTTAATCCAGCAAAACGATGAGCTAACTGAATAATTTGCTCTTGATAAATTAAAACGCCATAAGTTGAATTAAGGATTGGCTTTAGGTCAGGATGCATATAGCTAACTGTTTCTCGATTGTTTTTTCGGTTAATATACGTATCGATAAAATCCATCGGTCCCGGACGATAAAGGGCGTTAACAGCGACTACATCCTCAAAGTGCGTAGGTTTTAAGCGCGTTAACACATTTTTCATCCCTTGTGATTCAAATTGAAAAATCCCGTTTGTTTTACCTGTTTGAAAAATCGTATACGTTGCAGAATCATCTAATGGAATCTGTTCTAAATCGAGATCATTTCCTTCATAACGGGCAATCATCTTCATAATCCGTTCAATTGTCGTTAAATTACGCAACCCAAGAAAATCCATTTTCAATAATCCAATTCGTTCTACATCATCCATTGCGAATTGAGTCAATTTATTGCCCGAACCGTCCGTAATTAAGGGCACAAATTCAACCAGCGGATGATCATGGATAATAACACCAGCTGNATGAGTCGACATATTCCTAGGTAAATCTTCAATCACGCTAGCCACTTTGAAAAAATCCTTCAAGTAAGGATTGTGATTAATATAATCTAATAATGATTGCGATTGTTTAATTGTTTTTCCAACTGATTGTGCACCTTGTCCCGGGATCTCATTTAAGATAAACGTTAAATCCTCATTTGCTAAATCAAAAGCTTTAGCCAATTCACGAATCGTTGAGCGTGTTTTGAATGAACCAAAAGTACCGATCTGAGCGACAGAATCATAACCATACTTTCCCTTTACATATTCAATGACTTCATTTCTCCGATAATCTGAAAAATCGATGTCAATATCCGGCATCGAGATCCGTTCTGGATTTAAAAANCGTTCAAATAATAAATTGTATTGAATCGGATCGATATTTGTAATCTCTAATAAATAGGCAACTAACGAACCCGCTGCAGAACCACGTCCTGGACCAACTAAAATACCTTCAGTTTTAGCAAAACGAACAAAATCCCATACAATTAAAAAATAATCACTAAAGTCCATGCTTTCAATGACTGAGAGTTCATAATCTAATCGCGCTTGAGCTGCTTCTTGTTTGTCCGTAGAATATTTTTCAATTAACATTTGCTCGCATCGTTCACGTAAATAAACATGNGCTGTTTTATCTTCTGGCACTGGATACTTTGGTAAGTGTTGTTGGTCAAAATCAAAACTAACTTGACATTGATCAGCAATTTCTTGCGTCTTTTCAATAAGCTTTAACTGATCTTGAAAATATGCATTCGCTTCAGTTTGAGTAAAAAAATGTTGATATCGTTGAGTATCTTGAATAACGAGTTTTACTTTTTGATCCATTGCCCGTAAGTATCGATAGGCTTGTTGATCTGTTTTTTCCACATANCGTACGTCACCTAATGCAACAAGGTCGACACCTAGTTGGCTTGCTGCCCCAATCAAGTCAAGTTCAAACCGGTTAATGCCAATCAACGGTTGTTCCGGCCAAATTTGTAAAAATGCTCGTATCATTTCTGGATCATTTTCATTGAAAAAATCTCTTAATTGAGTTGTTTCAATCGGTAAGATCAAAATACATTCTTTTAACTGTTTAGTAAACTCAGTCAGTTGAATTTGCTTTTCTTCTGCTGTTTGGATCATTGAGCTAATTTTTAATAATGACTGATAACCTTGATTATTTTTAGCTAGAACAAGTACGTTGTTAATTTTTCCGTTNACTTCAACAGTCGTTTCCATCCCAATGATTGGTTGAATCTCTTCTTGTTTACATGANCGATAAAATTCAATCGCACCATGAAGAACATTGTGGTCGGTTAAAGCAATCGCTGCCATCCCATCTTGTTTAGCTTTTTTAACAAGTTGATTGATTTTAACGGTACTACGCATAAATGTATAACCACTTCTCACTTGCAAATGAACAAACGACATTTAAACGACCTCACTTTCAAAAGAATGAATTGCTTCTATTATAGCTGAAAAATTTGTGATTTGAAAAATAAAACATAGACGAGCATCTTTTAACATAGATTANAACNAACGAAATCAATTGATTCGATAGAGTGAGTCTCTCAATGTATTTAATAAAGGAGAAAAATGATGGAGGAACGTTTTTTTGCGACAATGATTCAGTGTTTTTTTCTTGCCCTTGGCGTGATTATTGGTGGTGCATTTATCGGAAGTATCGGCGCCTTTGCTAGTGGCGAGCCACCATTAACATCAATCGCTAGAATTGCAAAAAGTCTTCGTATTTGGGCGATCGTAGCCGCTATAGGAGGAACCTTTGATGTCATCTCAAATTTTGAACGTGGCATTATGCAAGGCTCAACAATTGATATTGTTAAACAAATTCTAATCATAGTAACAGCCATGGGTGGTGTCCAAGTAGCACTCTTAGTCATTGAATGGTTCACCCAAGAGGAACTAAACTAATGCATCTCTTCCCTTATTATAAAAACAAAAACTGGCAACGCTTTTTNGTCGGCCTTTTTATCGGAGCAATCATCAGTTACTTCGTTTTTATTTACATGTATGGTCAATTGTTGGAAAAACGGATTGAAGAAAATTTACAATTAAGAATTGAAAACCAGGAACTACAACTGAATTATCGAATATTAGAAGAAAATATGTCGGATTTAAATCAAAAATATCAAGAAAAATTACACATTCATTCAGTCGATATCCTAATTACAAATGCAGATGTATTTAAATTAGATCGTTTTAGCCTACACGAACTCACTGAATTAATCAAAAATGAAGTAAATGATATTATCGGAAAAGAAGTGACAACATTAACAGAACACTATCCATTATTAATCCGAACCATTGAAAACAAAACCTATAAAATCGATGACTTTACCTATCGCGCAAAAATTAAGCATCTCTTTATTAATGAGCAGAGTCAAATACACATTGAGCTTGATTTTTAACAATAGCAAGTGAAAGACTCGGACACAATTGAATAATCCGAGTCTTACATCATCCTANTTGCAGGCTGCNTTTAATGCTTCTATTAGCCGATCTGCCTCTGCCCAACTATAAACGGTAGCACCTGAAGCAAACGGATGGCCACCACCATTGAACTGTTCAGCAACATGGTTAATTTTTGTCTTTTTCGACCGAATTCGAACCCGAATCTGATCATCTTCTTCAACAAACATCGCCCAACAATCGATCCCTTTTATTCCCCCATAAACTTGAACGAGTGCACTCGATTGATCTGCAGTTACTTGATATTTTTCTAAAATATCTTTAGTTAACTTAATTCCGACGACACCTAGATNATCAATTGACAATTGATCGAGTAACCAGCCTTTTAATTTGGCTAATCCAGGCTTAATTTCATATAAATTTTCATAAATCTCCGAGCGATTAAATGGATNCTTCACTAGCTCTGAAGCAATTTCAAATGTTCTTGGTGTTGTGCTCTGGAATAAAAATCGTCCCGTATCACCAATGATCCCTGCATAAAGTAATCGTGCTACATCTGTCGTCATTTTTAAGTTTTGTTGGTCACTCGATGTGATCAAATTATAAATCATTTCAGAAGTTGAACTTGCCTCCGTATCAACCCAGTTTAAATCACCATATTGATCAACNATTGGATGGTGATCAATTTTAATTCGTTCTTTTGCTAAAGTATAACGCTGATCGTCAATTCGAGGATGATTTGCCGTATCACAAATAATGACTAATGCATCTTGATACATTTGGTCAGTGATCTCATCCATCGTCACTAAATAAGTTAATGTCTCATCATTTTCACCAACACAGTAGACTTCCTTGTTGGGGAAGTTTTCTTTAATCCATGTTGCTAATCCAACTTGTGAACCGACAGCGTCTAGATCTGGACGGACATGACGGTGAATAATAATTCGATTATATTCCATGATTTTTTCTCGGATTTGAGCTAATATTTCTTTTTGCATAAAAAGACCTTCCCTTCTCTTAGTAGCGTTCGATTAATTGACCAATCAAGACAGCTTTACCAACGATGTCTTTCTCGTGATAAAGTTCAATATCTATTTTGACAGATTTTCGCCCAATTTCTAAAATTTTCGGGACAATTTCAACAATACTTTCAATCTGCACTGGTCGAATAAAATAGACCGAGATATTTTCAGCAACTAAATCGCCCTTTTTCATTTGTGTAATTAATCGACTAGATACTTCAGTTACAAATGAAACAAATACACCGTTAGATAAGGTGCCGAGTGAGTTCGTCATTTGTGGTGTAATTTTTGTTTTATATGTTATTGATGAACCATCTTGTTGCATCGATAGACCACTTGTGGCAATATCATCAATTGTTTCACCGACTTGCGGTTGCCGTTGAACGTGTTGAAGTGCTTTTAAGACGTCTTGTCTTGAGATCAAACCAATCAATTGATGGTTTTGTCCGACTACTGGAACTAATTCAATCGCTTCCCAAATCATCATGTGGGCTGCGTAAGCAAGTGATGTTTGTTTAAACACAGTTTTAGGAGTTTTTGTCATGACTTTATCTATCAAAGTGTCTGNGCTTTTACCGATGACATCTTTTGATGTGACAATGCCAACAACACGCTTTTGATCATCAACTACCGGATAGCGGGTATGTGTCGTTGCTTGATTCAATTCGTACCACTTTGCCAACATATCTGTCCGCTTTAAGTAATGTGTTTTATTTAATGGTGTAAAAATATCNCCNACAAGAACAATTTCTTTTTTGATTAACTGATCATAGATTGCACGGTTAATCATTGTTGCAACTGTAAATGTATCATAACTTGTTGAAATAATCGGTAATTTCAAATCATCTGCTAGCCGTTTAATCTCTTCATCTGTGTCAAATCCACCTGTAATTAAAACAGCAGCACCTTCTTCTAACGCAAGCTGATGTGCTTCAGTTCGGTTACCGATAATTAATAAAGAATCTTTTTCTAAATAACGTAACATCGCGTCTTGTTTCATCGCACCAATGACGAATTTATGTAACGTTTTATGCAGACCATCACGCCCACCTAAAACTTGACCATCAACGATGCCAATAATTTCAGCAAAGGTTAAGTGTTCAAAGTTCTCTTTACTCTTTTGTTCGATCCTAATCGTTCCAACACGCTCAATCGTGCTAACTAAACCTTGATTTTCCGCTTCTTTTATCGCTCGATATGCTGTCCCTTCACTAACATTTAAGTCTTTAGCCGTTTGTCTAACTGAGATTTTTGTACCCACTTTTAATGAATCAATATGTTTTAAGATTTGCTCATGTTTTGTAGCCACGTCTATCACCTATCTTTCCGAATCTGTACCATTATTTTTTTAGTTAGTGTTATTATACAGTTTTTTATAATAAGTATCAATTCAAACTGATTAATCTCATATTGTATGAACTTAATTCATTAAAATCTTTTTTTGACTATAACAGAAGTTTAACATTTGTTTGATTGTGGTATAATATCACTATAAAAGTTAGGGAGTGATTGAAATGTTATTAAATGATGCTTATCAAAATATCGTCGTCGCTATTGATGGATCCCAAGCTTCTTTACGTGCTTTTAAGAAAGCTGTGCTAATTTGTAAACGAAATCAAGGTCAACTTATTATCGCTCATGTTGTCGACACAAAAACAATTTCAACCGCCGAAACATACGATCAGTCAATGATCAACCGTTCAGAGACTTACGCAACACACTTACTTAATGATTACAAACAACAAGCAGAAACATCTGGCCTAACAAATGTCCAAACACATATTGATTATGGATCACCAAAAGTAAGAATTCCTAAACATGTTGCCAAAGCCTTTAACGCGGACTTAATCGTTTGTGGGGCGACCGGTTTAAATGCGGTCGAACGCTTTTTAATCGGCAGTGTCTCAGAAAACATCGTTCGCTATGCACCATGTGACGTACTAGTGATCCGTTCAGACGAAGACCTCGATGAGGATGAGACAGAAAAATAAAAGAGGTGCCGATCGAGCATAAAAAAAGGTGAGAAATCAGTTTTAATTGATTTCTCACCTTTTATTTTATAATGCAACTCGATTGACGTCTCGAGCAATCATTACCTCTTCGTTCGTTGGAATGACTAAAACTTTTACAGGTGAATGTGGATAGTTAATTATCGCCTCATCACCTTGGACCTCATTAAGAACAGGATCCCAATAAACACCCATAAACTCTAGTCCCTGTAGTATCAACTCTCTAACAACCTTACTGTTTTCACCGATACCAGCAGTGAAAACAATCGCATCTACACCATTCATTTTCGAAGCATATGAACCAATGTACTGATGAATTCGATCCGCAAAAATATTTAAAGCTAACGTTGCGCGTTCATCACCTTCATCAGCACGCTTCTGAATATCACGCAAATCACTTGAAAAACCAGAGATTGCTAATAAACCACTTTCTTTATTTAAGACACGAAGAACTTCATTGACATCCATACCTGTTTTGTCCATGATATATGGAATTAAAGCAGGGTCAAGACTACCTGAACGTGTTCCCATTGTTACCCCTTCTAAAGGAGTAAAGCCCATCGATGTATCAACAGACTTGCCATTCTCAACAGCCGNCACACTTGCACCATTACCAATATGACATGTGATTAAACGTAAGCGATCTGCTGGCTGTCCCAACATTTCCGCCGCCCGCTCTGAGACATATTTATGACTTGTACCATGGAAGCCATACTTACGAATCCCGTATTTTTCATAATACTCATACGGTAAGCTATATAGATATGACTCAGGTGCCATCGTTTGGTGGAAAGCAGTATCAAATACCGCAACCGCTGGAACATTCGGAAGAATTTCTCTAAATGCTTTGATTCCTGTAATATTTGCTGGATTGTGTAATGGTGCCAATTCAGACACATTTTCAATTTCGGCTAATACTTCATCAGTTACTAAAACAGAGTCACTGAATTTCTCACCACCGTGAACGACACGGTGACCAACACCATCAATTTCATCAAGTGATTGGATCACACCTGATGCTTTTAGACGCTCTAACAATAACTCAACTGCTCGATCATGATTAGGAATATCTAAAGTTTCCTCTTCATCTTTATCATTGTATTTCAATCCAAAAATGGAGTTATCAAGACCAATTCTTTCAACTAACCCTTTCGCTAAAACCTTTTCTTCTGGCATTTCAATCAATTGAAATTTCAATGATGAACTTCCAGCATTAATCGATAAAACTTTCTTCAAAATCATCCAATCCTTTCACATTCCTATTTTGTCTTAAATTACTTACTTTTATATATTAACGAACAACCGACATCAAGTGCAACTAAATTACAACATCCAGATAAACTAGCATGAGAGTTTTTTTATTTGTTATATCCCGCTTGTTCAAACCAATGATTCATTTTTGCAACAATATTTTCTGTTGCTTGTAAATCTTTAAATGACGGTAGTTTTGCTAGCAAGGCTTCTTTAGGTGCTTTTGTCTGTTCGCTTTTTTTCTGAAGGATAAACAAGCTTTTTTCATTTTGTTCTGATTTAAAAATTGAACTCGGTAATTGTAGCAATCCGACGACATGCGCAGACTCACGAATGAGTTCATGTAGCTTGGTTGCTTGATCACTATTGAACAGTGAGTTTGGAATCACAAATATTAAAAAGCCAGCTTCTTTTGTATAATTCAAACTTTGTTCAATTAATAAGTGATGGGCATATGTGTGTTCATTAGTCACATGAACTTTAAATGACTTTGCCCGCTCATCATCAGGATAATAACCAACCGGTAAATCGGCGATAACGAGATCGACTGGATCTAATAAAAACGGCTGTAGACTATCTTGATGAAAAAATTCAACCGCATTTTGCTGTAAATTTGCACTTAATACACTCAATTCAATCAAGCTCGGATCAACTTCGCTGCCGTATGATTTTACCGGACGTTTTAGTTGATTCATGACTGCAGTGATTAGATTTCCAGAACCAGATACAATATCAAACAATCTAATTTCTTCATCTCCAGGGAAAATCTTTTCAATTAGATAAGCAATATAGCTCGCTATTGTATCAGGTGTGATCAGATGTTGATTCTGAACAGCACCTCGTAGGCCTTTGAGAATCGCAAATTCAATCACTTTACGCACTTGATCCTTCTCCAGACGATCGATATGTAGCTGTTTAACCTTAGTTACGAATTCATGACGATTCAGTTGTTCCTGATCAGATAAAAGCATGTCTAATACAGTTATTAAACTGTCTAAATAGTTGTTATTTGTTGTATTTGAGAGTTCTTCTACTAATCCATCTAATTGATTAAAATGCTGTTCAATCAAATTTGCTCTCCTCCTCCATCCAGTTATACAGTATACCATAAACAGTCCGAAAACGTTGGTTTTTGCTCTCTCAAAACAAAAAGACTTTAATTTATCTAATACGCTTAGATTAAATCAAAGTCTTCAAATAAGTTTATCTTGATTTTTCACTTTTTCGTTCAGTTAACATATCTTTAATTTTATCTACGGCTTGTGGGGCAACTTCAATTAACTTATCGTACAAGTGAATCCGATCATGTAAATGAATAATATTATGACCTTGCTTATGAGTGACTAAAAAAGCAATTGGTGTAATTGAGACACCGCCACCACTCCCGCCACCAAAAGGTAGCATCGATTCGTCTGTATTACTTTGACTATCTTCTTGACTATTCTGTTGTTGATCAGGAAATTCACTACCACCAGCGACAAAACCAAAACTAACTTTTGATATCGGAATGATCGTGCTACCATCAGCAGTTTGAATCGGTTCACCGATAATTGTCTTAACATCAATTAAATGTTTAAGTTGTTCCATTGTTTCAGACATTAGGCCTTCAATTGGATGCTGTTGCATAATTTTCGATCTCCTTTTTTTATTTGCGTTTAAATTTCATATAAATAGCTTGCCATAATTTTAATGAAAATATGCATTGACAATCAGACTGAAACATAAGCTGCTCAAAATTTGGCTGAACGAGATAGTCAAATACTTTCGGCTGATTTAATAGCTGAAAAATTACTTTAGTTATCATCCCTTTAATGATCAAAAGACTGCTAACAGATAAANCAGTTTCATCTGCGTGTTCTAAGCCGATTTTCGTAGACCAATTAAACTTAACTAGTTTGATCGTTTTTAACCAATTTGGTTTTTCGAGTGATTTTTTAGTTAGCATTTGTTCAAGATGATCTTCAATGAATGAATCATAAGAAATCTGATCTGTTTTTCTGTAAACTGAAAAATTAACCAGTTTAACGGAGAGCTCAACATCAATTTGATCACCAACTTTCAGACTCAATTGACAAGTCAGGGGCAAAAACAAACTACTGATAATTAGGCAGAGAAATATAAATACTATAATTATAATCCAGAACATGTCACCTCTCCTATCTCACAATTTGTTTAACCCCATTAACATCAACTTCTAGTTCATAGTTAAATTATGACCGAATGAGCACGAATTCATTCTTAAATCAAAGAAAGGGTAGTACTTATTAAAAGTACTACCCCGTGTTTTATGATTGATTTAAATTAATTTGATTGTCCACTTAATTGCTGTTCAGCCATTTGTACAAGACGTTTTGTAATTTCACCACCAACAGAACCATTAGCACGTGAAGTTGTATCAGGACCAAGATTAACGCCAAATTCTTGAGCAATTTCATACTTCATTTGATCAAGTGCTTGACTTACACCTGGTACGACAAGTTGATTACTATTACTGTTGTTTGCCATTTCTGTATTCACCTCCTCCTTAATACAATTCTAGAATGTGCAGATTCGGAGGTTTCATACAGAAATTTAGTTGGTAGTTGTTACATACTCAGGCTGAGATTACCGCTCTTAGAACAATTCATTTAATGGATCGTTGGCTTTACTTTTAGCTGAAACATGAATCACTTCAATATTAGCAAGTAGTTCCTCAAGCTCTTTTGTTAAATCAAGTTGACTCTCATAGTATTCAACCTTATCTTTTCGAGGCTTTGTTTTTGGTGAACTTGGCACAAAAACTGTACAACAATCATCAAATGGTCGAATTGAAATTGGATACGTGTCAACTTCTTGAGCAATTTTAATAATCTCTTGCTTATCCATTGTGATTAATGGACGTAGGATCGGAAAGTTCGTCACTGAATTAATCGCATGCATACTCTCCAATGTTTGACTTGCGACTTGACCTAAACTCTCACCGTTTGTAATCGATAATATGCCTCGATTTAAGGCGACAATTTCGCTAATTCTTAACATCATTCTCCGCATCACTGTCATCGAATAACCAAATGGAATTTCACGATGAATTTTTTGTTGCATCGCGGTAAACGGAATCACGTGTATCTTAATGTCATGCCCATGCTCAGCAAGTTTCTGTGTCAAATCAATCACTTTTTGTTTAGCACCATCACTCGTATAAGGTGGGGAATGAAAGTGAATGGCTTCAATTCTTAATCCACGACTCATTGCAAGATATCCAGCAACTGGACTATCAATTCCGCCCGATAATTGCAACAAAGTCGAACCAGATGAGCCGACAGGCAAACCACCAACGCCAGGATAACGTTTTGATGTAATATATGAAAAATTATCGCGGATATTAATGTTGACATTCAAATCAGGATTATGAACATCAACCGTCACATTATCTGTGTTTGACAATAGATGACCGCCAATGATTTGATTCATTTCTGGAGAATTATATGGAAATTCTTTATTTGCTCTTCTAACAGATACTTTGAATGTTTTTACATTGTCAGCTTCTTGTAATGCGAACAAGGCAGCTTGCTTAATCGAGTCTAAATCATTATCTACTTTAACTGCAACACTCATATTCTGAATCCCGAAGATCCGTTGACAAATAGGGATGATTTGATTCGGATCTTCGCCGTTTAATTTAATCATCATCCATTCTCTTGAGCTTTCGACTTCTAGATTTGAAAATTGACTTAATTGCCGTTTTACATTTCGGCGTAATTGCTTAATAAAATCTTTACGGTTTTTCTTTTTTAATGAAATTTCCCCATATTTTAAAATAATATGATCATATAGCATTATCTTTTACCTCATATCTTGTTTTAATTCTTTAATAATTCGTTGCAGCTCGCGAATAAAAACGTCAATCTCATCAATTGTATTGTGATAAGAAAAACTAATTCTAATCGCAGAATTTCGTTGGTTTGGCGGCAAATGAATCGCACGCAAAACAGAACTTTCACTTGCTTTTTTTGATGAACAAGCAGATTGAGTCGAAACATAAATATTCCGTTCTTCTAAAGCATGTAAGACAATTTCTGGTTTGAGTCCAGGGATTGAAAAATTAATAATATGTGGCGCCTGATTTTCCGGTGTATTAATGATTACTTCATCAATCTGTGTTAACTCATCCCTCATCCGACGATTGAGTAGCTGAAGGTGTTTCGAACGAGCTGAATTTTGCTCTAAGATCAATCGGATCGCTTTACTTAAAGAAACAATTCCAGCTAAATTTTCTGTTCCAGAATGGCGATTATCTTGCTGTCCACCACCATGTAATAACGGAAATAGACGAACACCCTCCCTTTGATAAACAAGACCTGTCCCTTTCAGACCGTGAATCTTATGACCAGAAATCGTTGCTAAATCAATGGCTGACTGTTTTAAATCCAATCCTATTTTACCAAATCCTTGGACATTATCGACATGAAAAAAGGTATACTTTCTATTTTTCAACAGTTGACCAATTGCTTCAATTGGTTGAATCGTTCCTAGTTCATTATTGACATGCATTACACTAACAAGAATAGTGTCTTCACGCAACGCTTGCTTAACCGCATCAATTGAGACTACTCCTGACTGATCAACTGGCAAATAAGTGACTTCAAAACCGAGCTCTTCTAAGGCTTGAAAAGTATTTATTACAGAAGGGTGTTCAATTGTTGTTGTCATTAAGTGTTTGCCACGATTTTGATAGGCAAGTGCAATCCCTTTAATCGCTAAGTTATTGCCCTCAGTCCCACCAGAAGTAAAAATAATTTCGGTCGGTTTTACTGCGAGTAATTGACTAATGTGCTGATATGACTTTCTTAATAAATGTTCTGCCTCTAATCCTAGTTTATGAGCTGAAGAAGCATTTCCATAATATCTTCGCGATACTTCAAGAAACGTCTCTAACACATCACTGTTCGGTTCAGTTGTAGCGCTATTATCAAAATAAATCATGACTTTTCCCTTCAATCTCTATAAATTGTTTGTTTCTACGTTGCAATCAGATTCAAGAAATTATTTTAACATAGCTTAGTTATATTTTAAATAGAAGAGTTTATTTTATCCTTAATTATTCATATGAGAGGTCGTCATCTGAAGACACTTCGCGTTCCGCGGGGATGGCCTCAGCTAACTTTTGTAGCAAAAATCGCTACAAAAGTGGATCTTCGGCTCATCCGAT
>JGI24708J26588_10001529_pt1 | contig 18301 bp, 17 predicted proteins | sample BioPla1DNA2_FD_26588 | JGI IMG/M metagenome (IMG submission 26588) | reverse complement strand
TTCGAATTGAAAAGTTCGAAGGGGAGTTACCTGAATTAAACCCAGGAGATCATATAAAGATTATGTATATTGAAAATGAACATGGACAATTAATGNTACAGGGAATAGAAAAGTTATAGCGATTAAGGGCATGAAAGAAGTTGCATGTGGAGTGTGTATACGGCTTACTTCCAGTTTATTTAGTTTATGAATATGTATATCCATAAACTAAATAGAAAAGAGAAAAAGAAAAAAAGAGAGTGGTAAAATCAATGATGTATTGGTTTTACTACTCTTTTTTATATAAAGGAAAAGGAGCTTTGAATGCGTATAGAAATAAAGTTTCTAAAAAATAAATAATTTATGAAAAAAAGTTGAATTTACTTTTATAAGCGTATATAATATAAGTAATAAGATACAAGGGGTTTTATAAGGAGGATGATCATGAAAAATGCCTTTCAAGATACAATTCGGCTACTAGAGCAAGGGCTAGAAGAAAAAGTGTATCCCTATAGTGTAGTAGCCGTAGGGAATAGGAATGGAGAAATCTTTAGGTACTGTGTTGGAGAGGTAACGGAAGATAAAGTATTTGATCTTGCCTCTCTTACAAAAATTGTATCTACATCCACTATTGGATTTCAATTCATTCAACAAGGCTATCTTTCCCTGCATGATAAGTTAAGTGATTTTTTTGATGTTCCCGATGATAAAAAAGATATCACTATTAAAAATTTAATGACTCACACAAGTGGACTTCCTGCCTACATTGATCTAATGGATCAATGTCCATCTCCTGATCAAGTTGTTAATTTTATTTTACATTGGCCCCTAGCCATACCTGTAGGTACAGATGTGATTTACAGCTGTATGGGATATATTGTATTAGCAAAAATCATTGAACAAATCAAAGGAATGCCAATGGATCTTATTTTTAATCAGGATGTAGCTCAACCATTAAAGTTAAAAAATACAGGTTTTTGCTTACAGCATCCCAATATAGCACCTACTGCCATTGATAACAAGACAGGACGCCCCCTTTGTGGAGTAGTCCATGACCAAAATGCAAGATACTTAGGAGGTATTTCAGGTAATGCTGGACTTTTTTCAGATATTCATGATTTATCTATCTTTGCTCAGATGTTAGCTAATGGTGGAGTGATTTATGGGCATGAGTTTATTAGTAAAAGAATGTTACAAGTGGCCGTTCAAAATTATACGGAAGGAATGAGTGAACATCGAGGTTTAGGGTTTAGCTTAAAAAGCCAAAGATCTCATCCAGCAGGAGATTTATTTTCCATAGGCTCTTTTGGACACACTGGATTTACAGGAACATCTTTATGGGTTGATAAAACCAGTGGTACTTATGTAGTTTTTTTGACCAATCGGGTGTATTTGGGTGTTAGCAATAATAAGATTATTCGGTTTAGGCGGTTATTGCACAATACTATTATAAGTGAAATACAAGGTTTTTAAAATACCTAGAAAAAAGGAGTAAAAAATGAAACTGAAAAATTTAAATTTAGGCAGTTTAACAACAGAATCAAACAATGAAAGAACCAAGTATATTGATCGTTATAGTACCTTTGAGATGTTAGAAGTGATGAATAATGAAGATAAAATGGTTGCTTTTGCAGTAGAAGAAGAACTTCCTAAGATTGCAGTTGCAGTGGATAAAATTGCAGAGGCTTTTGAAAAAGGAGGTAGATTGATTTATTGTGGTGCAGGAACCAGTGGGCGCTTGGGAGTTTTAGATGCATCGGAATGTCCACCTACTTTTGGTACTCCTAAGGAAATGGTACAGGGATTTATCGCAGGAGGAGATTATGCTCTTCGAAATGCCATTGAAGGAGCCGAAGATAACTTCCAAGATGGAGTGGATCTCATTAAAAGCATTGATGTAACAGAAAAGGATGTTGTGGTTGGAATAACGGCCAGTGGAAGAACAAAATATGTACTAGGTGCGATGGAACAAGCAAAAATACAAGGAGCCTATACAGTTGGAATTTGTAATAATCCAAATACAGAATTGCATCAGGTTTGTGATACTACCATTGCACCCGATGTAGGTCCAGAAGTTATTCAAGGTTCTACTCGACTTAAAGCGGGTACAGCCCAAAAGCTAGTATTAAATATGTTGACTACGGGATCTATGGTAAAGATAGGGAAAGTGTATCAAAATTATATGGTGGATATGAAAGCATCTAATGAAAAGCTTTTAGATCGAGCCATTCGACTTGTCATGCTTTCTACTGGTGTCAATTATGAAAAAGCAAAAGAAGTGTTAGAAAATTGTGATTTTCATGTTAAGACAGCCATTGTCATGATAAAAGAAGACTGTGATTATGAAACAGCACAACAATTACTAGAAGATGCCAAGGGGTATATTGCAAAAATTGTACGTTAAAATAGAAAGAGGATGAAAATGGCTCAAAAATGTGTAATTGGTATCGATGGAGGAGGAACAAAAACCCATTTGCTCTGTACAACCCTGGACAAGAAAGTGTTATGTGAAGTTTTTGGTGGTTCCTCTAATTTATGTTCCAACCCTCAAGAACAAGTAGAAGAAAATTTAAAAGAATTGATTCAAAAATGTATTTATGAGATAAAAGAGGATGTAGAGATTGTATCCGTTTGTTTAGGGACGGCTGGACTTAGCTGTTTTCATGCGGAGGAAATCTTAACAAACCTATTACGGCGTTATACAAAATGCGATAATATCAGTATTGTAGGGGATATGGTTATACCATTAGTGGCTGAAATCCAGGATAAACCAGGACTCATCATTATATCTGGAACAGGGGCTATTAGTTATGGAAAAAATTCTTTATTAAACCATCATCGAAGCAGTGGTTGGGGTCATGTTGTTGGAGATGAAGGAAGTGCTTATTGGATTGCTGTAGAAGGGGTACGTGCAGCTTTACGATCTTTTGATGGAAGGGGAGAAAAAACGAACTTATACTCCCTTTTGCTCAAGGAATTAGATTGTCAAAATATCACTCAATTGATAAATAAAATCTATGGGAAAGGATATGGAAAAAAAGAAATAGCCAAGCTGTCCCAAGTTGTCAATCAAGCAGCCATAGAAGGGGATCAGGTTGCACAAAACATTTTACTACGGGCAGCGGAAGAACTGTTTGATACGGCACAATCTGTCATTCATACTTTAAAATTAGACCATGAAAAAGAATTTCATGTGGTACTATGTGGAAGTGTGTTATTAAAGAATACTTATGTAAACCAAAGATTCAAACAACTAATGGAAGAAAAATACAAACAAATGATTATGGTAAATGCCCAACAAGATCCTGTATGGGGTTCCATTACCATTGCATTGAGGAGCGTTAAAATGGATGATTATACTTTAAAAATTAAAGAAATTTATGATGAATTAAACCCGACAGAAATAAAAATTGCAGATTATTTACTAACTAATATTGATGATGTTTTTAATTTATCTATTCAAGAATTAGCTGAAAAAACAGGAGCCAGTCAGGCAGCTTGGGTTCGTTTTTGTAAGTTATTAGGATACTCGGGGCTGAAAGAGTTTAAAAAAACCTATATTATGAGTGGACTCAATAAAGTAAAAAACGAAAACAATGATGAAGAACAGCTATACACAGATATTAAAGGATACACCAGTGTAGAAAGCATCGTTGAAAATGTAAGTTTGTTAAATGCTAAAGCCATTACAGATACTCAGAAGATACTGGATATCAAAAGTGTAGAGCAGGCTGTTAGGGCCATTAGTCAAGCAAAGAAAATATTATTTTTAGGAGCAGGAGCATCAGGTTTAGTGGCACAAGATGCGGCCTATAAATTTACACGTATNGGTAAATATAGCATAGCGGCTAGTGANTTTCATATCCAACTAACCCATACCTCATTATTACAAAAAGAGGATGTAGTTGTTATTATCTCCTATTCTGGCCGAACAAAAGAAATGATTGAATGCTTAGATATTGCAAAAGAAATTGGTTGTCCTGTCATTAGCATTACGAAATATGGGAAAAATGAAATCGGTAGCAAAGCGGATATTCCACTGTTTATTAGTGCGCCTGAAATTGAAAAAAGAAGTGGAGCCATGGGCTCAAGAATTGCCCAATTAGCCGTAGTGGACATCTTATTTACTGGTGTAGCCAATCGAGAATATGAAAGTATTGAAGCTATTTTAAAGCGGACATCTGAATATACAGCAGAGCATAAAATATAATAATTTAAAATTTTATTTCATAATAAAATTATTTATGTGAAATATAGTTGACAAGAGTCTTAGTTTTTGTTAAGATGAAATTAACAAAACAATGAGTTAAATACAAATAGATTTGTGCAATCAATACAGAAAGAGGGGGTATAATGGAAGTTGTTAACATAAAAAAACAAAAAAAGGTAGATCGTCAGAAGGTCGATCTTCGAAGAGTAAGAACAAAAATATGGGCGGATCGGTATATGTATCTGATGACACTACCTGTTGTTGTATATTTCCTAATCTTCAAATATTGGCCTATGGGATGGCTGCGTATTGCTTTTTATGATTTTAAAATTTTAAGAGGTTTTAAAGGAAGTACCTTTGTAGGATTAAAACATTTTAAGACTTTTCTACATAATCCTGATTTTATAAGGATCATGTGGAATACATTATATCTTAATATTTTAAGCTTGATTTTTGTATTTACAGCACCTATTCTTTTTGCTTTATTACTAAATGAAATTTCAAAAAATAAGTTTAAGAAAGTTGTTCAAACCATTAGTTATTTACCACACTTTTTATCCATGGTAGTGGTAACTAGTATGATTACAACCTTTTTATCACCTTCCATTGGGATTGTAAATGCTATCATTAAAAAACTTGGATATGAAACCATTCATTTCTTAGGTCGGCCACAATATTTTAGACCGATTATGCTTGTATCTGGTATCTGGCAAGGGATGGGATGGGGATCCATTATTTACTTATCCGCTTTAGCAGGGATTGATATGGAGCAATATGAAGCGGCTGTTATTGATGGGGCGGGACGCTTCCAACAAGTTTTATACGTAACCATACCAGGAATTGCAAATACCATTATGATTATGTTGATTTTACAGATTGGAAATTTACTTTCTGTTGGATTTGAAAAAGTATATTTACTTCAAAATGCACAAAACATTGCAGTTTCAGAAGTGTTATCCACCTATGTATATAAAATGGGTATTCAAAGCAGTAATTACAGNTTAGCAACGGCCGTAGGTTTGTTTAATGCAATTCTTAGCCTCATTCTTGTTTTAACAGCCAATCGTCTAAGTGCTAAATATTCTGAAGTAAGCTTAATCTAGAAGAAAGGAGGAGTCCAATGTCTATTCCCAATAAAAACAGCAAAGGAGAAAAAGTTTTCGATATCTTTAATATTATCTTAATGTGTGTCCTAGGTATTGCTTTTATTTATCCCGTTCTTAATGTATTAGCTATTTCATTAAGTGGAAGTTCCCCTATTTTGCGTGGAGAAGTAACCTTTTTTCCAAGGCAATTAAACCTAGGTGGGTATCGGGATGTCTTTACAAATAAATACATTTGGATGTCTTATGCTAACTCGATCTTTGTGGCAGGGGTTGGTTGTGTATTAGGATTGATTATGATTTCTTTAGCAGCCTATCCTATGGCTTTTGGAGATTTTTATGGAAAGAAAATATATAACTATATGATCTTATTTACCATGTGGTTTGGCGGTGGATTAATTCCCACTTATTTAGTTATGAGTAAATTAAATTTAGTTGGTTCTCATTGGGCATTAATTTTTAATTTTTTAGCACCCGCTTACTATATCATCGTTTTACGAAGCTTTTTTGTTGGCATACCCGAATCTTTAATTGAGTCAGCTAAATTAGATGGTGCCAATGATCTTATTTGTATGATCAAGATTGTATTACCATTATCAAAACCTGTACTAGCNACTATTGCTCTTTGGATCATAGTAGCCCATTGGAACAATTTTTTAGGACCTTTAATGTATTTAAATGACAAAAGCAAATATACTTTACAAGTCATTTTAAACGATATTGTTTTACAAGCATCAGGAGCTCTCTATGAAATTAGTGATGCGGTACAATCAGGAGATGGGGTTATGGTTGTACCACAACAAGTACAAAATGCAGTTATTTTTGTTTCTATGGTACCTATGCTTATCATTTATCCTTTTGTTCAAAAATATTTTGTTAAGGGTGTAATGATTGGCTCTATCAAGGGCTAAATCTTATATTATATTTCATATCTAAAAGGAGAGGAGTATTAAGAATGAAGAAATTAACAAAAAAAATTATTGGATTAACAGTAGCCAGTATGATGCTAACAACTGTATTTACAGGCTGTTCTGGGAAAAAACCAACGACGGAAACAAATAACACACCAAAAGAGAATACGACATCAAAAGTAGAAAAGACAGACACGACAGAAAGTGATACTTTATTTAAAGAAACCTTTAAATTTAGTTACATGGGTAATATTTGGGATCCACATCCCCAAGATGGAAACCCAGTTTTTGATGAGTTGATGAAACGAACCAATACAGAAATTGATTTTCAGTGGCACCCTGCTTCTAATTATGAAGAGAGGGTAGCTGTAACCTTAGCTTCTAGAGACATTCCAGATATGATTTATGGTGGAAGCATTCCCACATTAATCGCTCAAGGGGCCATTATTCCTTTAGATGATCTTCTTGAGGAACACGGACAAAATATCCTTTCCCATTTAAAAGAGGGAGATTATCCTCATATGAGACAAGCAGTGGATGGACAGATCTATCACTTACCTGCTATCCTTGATTTTCAACCAGCGTATGCTATGCAAATCAGAGAAGATTGGTTAGATAATGTAGGTATCGACAAAGTACCTGAAACATGGGACGAGTGGAAAGCAGCATGGAAAGCTTTTAAAGAACAAGATGCCAATGGGGATGGAGATAAAACCAATGAAGTACCTTATGCAGGAGATATTTACTCATTACTACCTGCTTTTGGTATCAATGTTGCAAACAAAATTGGTTTTGTACAAGATGCCAATGATAATTATACATTAATGTATGAATTACCTGAGTTTAAACAATACTTAGAAGAAATGCGAGCTTTGTATAAAGAGGGACTTTTGGATAAAGAGTTTGCTACTAGAGGAACTTTCGTGAATAACCCTGAGTTAGAAAAAGTAGCTCAAGCAAATCTTGCAGGATCTATGATGACATGGGCCGCTAATACAAGAACAACAACAGAAGTTCTTCGAGAAATTGATCCTAACGCCAAGTTAATCGGAGTCAAACCTATCCAAGGACCCAATGGAAAAAGCGGAATCCCGGCAAGAAAAACTGTTAGTGGTTCTGCTGCTATTACCATTGCAGGAGAAGAAAAAGCAGCAGATATTATTAAATTCTTTAATTATGTATTTAGTGAAGAAGGAATTAACTTAATGTCCTATGGTGTTGAAGGGCGACATCATGAAATTGTAGATTCTAAACCTGTATTAAAAGCACCTTATAACGAATCCTTTAAAGCAGCGAGAGAAGACGGGCTTAACTTTACACCATTCCCCCATCTTTTTACAGAGGATGCTTATATGCAATTAACACTTACAGGAAAAACCTATGATGAAATTTCAGAACCTATGCAAATTTTCTATGATGCATTATATGTTGGCCAAGATCATTTCTTTGATGCATTGCCTACTTTAAATACAGAAGCATATACTGAAAAACAAGCACAAATCTTCCCTAACTTAGAAGGATTATTAGCCCAATGTGTAACAGGAAATATTTCTGTCGATCAATTTTATAGTGAATATAATAAATTAAAAGGTATTGGTTTACAAGATATATTAGATCAAGGAAATGAAGCTTGGAAGATGATTAATAAATAAAAGAAAAGATGAATCAATCTAGGCCTTTGAGGGTTACCTCGAAGGCCTAGTGTTGAAATAGGAGAGATTGGTATGCTAGATATTAACAAATTATCGTTAGAACAAAAAATAGGACAATTATTAGTCATTGGTTTTACGGGAACAGAGTTAACGAAAGAACTTAGGGAGCATATTCGGAAGCACCATTTCGGAAATATTATCTATTTTGCTCGCAATTTAGAGGGGAAAGAGCAAATCATTGAACTCAGCCGTTCCCTACAAGAGTTGGTTCTAGAAGTAAATGGAGTACCTGCTTTTATTACCATTGATCAAGAAGGTGGTATGGTTACGAGAATTTTTGATGGTGGAACATTTTTTCCTGGGAACATGGCTTTTGCATCTGTAGGAAATCCGGATTATACTTATCTGGAAGGAAAGTATATGGCAAAAGAATTATTAAATTTAGGTATCAATTTTAATTTGGCACCTGTATTAGATGTAAATAATAATTCTAAAAATCCTGTTATCGGAGTTAGGTCCTATGGGGATGATCCACATCAGGTTGCTAAATTTGCCTGTGAGTATATCAGAGGTCTTCAATCAGAGGGAGTGATTGCTACAGGGAAACATTTTCCAGGACATGGGGATACCAGTGTAGACTCTCACTTTGCATTACCCGTCATAAAACACACCATGGAACGCTTAGAAGAAGTGGAACTGGTTCCTTTTAAAAAGGCTATCGAATCAGGAATAGAAGCCATTATGACCTCACATATTTTATTTAAAAACCTTACAAGTGATAACTTTCCAGCTACCTTATCTCCAGAAATTTTAACAGGGCTATTAAGAAATAAATTAGGGTTTGAAGGTCTCATCATTACTGATTCTATGGAAATGAAGGCCATTGCTCACGGCATTGGAACAGCCAAAGGAGCAGTACAAGCCATTATTGCAGGAGCTGATTTACTTTGTATCAGTCATACAGAAGAAACCCAAGAAGAAGTATTTGATGCTCTTTATGATGCTGTTCAATCGGGTGTGATCTCAGAAGAAAGAATTAACCAATCAGTAAAGAAAATATTATCTACGAAAGAAAAATATAAAATAAACAATTATAAATCCCATCTCAATCAACTTTCTAAGGAAGAAATGGAAAAACATCAGAAATTTGCAAAAGAAATAAGCCGAAAAAGTGTGACTTTAGTAAAAAGAAAACAAAGTCCTATCTGTACACCAAAGGAAAAGACACTTGTAATCTCTACAGCACCAGTGGCACTCAATGCGGCTGACGCAAAATTACAAGAAAGGCGTACTTTTGCTAAATTATTAGCGGATCAAATTGGTGGGGATTATAAAATCATAGGTTTAGAAGTAGAACAAGAGGAGATTACAAAGCTAGTAAAAGAAGCAAAAAAATATGATAAGATTATCATCGGAACATATAATGCCACTGTATTTATTTCCCAAGGAACCCTTGTCAATGAAATTTACAAGGAAAATAAGAATGTAGTAGCTGTTGCCTTAAGAAATCCTTATGATATTGAACTGTATAGTCAAGTACCAGTCTTTCTTACAGCCTACGAGTACAGTCAATTATCCGTTCAAAGTTTGATTTATGCAATGACAGAACCTTCTTATACCTATGTAGGGAAATTACCTGTTACACTATAGGTATCCAATCTTATAATCTAAATTTTGCAAGATGCCTATTCATTGGCTCACGCTCTGATTGTCCTCCTGTTGTTCCAAATATAAAAGCAGGAAGCAACAGGGGGACAAAAGTTGCGTATTCGCCGATCATATAACTCGTTTCGTAATTAGAGTTGGTGTATTCATAAGCAAAAAACTGGAAGTAAGCCGTATATTCACTTGACATGTGGCTTCTTAAGTAGAGAATTGAGTTTTGTTCTTTAAAAATCAATGAATCGTTTAGCTCTTTTTAATATGGTTTGTATATAGAACAATAAGCAAGATAGAAATCAATGTACATGAAGTGAAGGGTATGGACAAGATAAAATAGACATGTTACTATAATAAAAGTCTCTGTGATTTCATCATAGAGACTTTATCTATGGGAGTAAGTTTTAACGTTTGACGATATGTTAGATGTTTATAGATAGAATGTAAAAAAGGAGGGAAAAGGAATGAGTTCATACTCTTATTTAAGTGCAATTGGGTTTCATACTTTGAAAGGAACCAAAGAATGGAATCGTCTGATTACTCAAGTAGTGGAGTACCCAACAGAAAAATACATTGCTCAACAGGATGGTAAGACAATAGCAATGGAATATTATCGTGCTTATGGAGAGGGATTTGGTTTATTAGTACGAGGAATATTAGATGAAAAAGAGCAAATCTTAGTAAAGACTTTTGATCCTATAGTAGAAGCCAAATATATTACCGATGTAGTTGAAGTCGAGGTTCTAGAACAAGAAGAAGACATTTATCACGCTTTTTGTGAAGAAGAACAAACAGGAACAGAAATTATCTTTCACCTTCAGAATGTGATTGATTACTGGGATGTAGAAGAAATGGATCAAGTTACCATAGAAGGCGTTAAAATTGTGGGTTTAGGTATTGAAGGAAAGGTTATTTTACCGGTAGAAAAAAGTGAAGTAGAAAAAATGATTGATGCAGAAGAAGAAGAGTGGTATCAGGAATTGATAAAAAGAGCCCGAGAAGGAGATGAAGAAGCACAAGAATTAATTGACATTGAAGAAGAAGAAACAGCAGAGATTATCGCAGAAAGACTTCAATATGAGGACTTTTTAACCATTGTAGAAGGTTATTTTATTCCCTTTGAAGACATTGATACCACCTATTCGGTTTTAGGTGTTATTCAAGAAGTAGGAGAAATGAAAAACAAAGAAACAGGAGAAAAATTATTTTGGTTATATATTAATTGTATGGGAATGCATTTTGAAATTTGTATCAATGAAAAAGATTTAACCGGCATTCCCTTAGTGGGAATGCGGTTTATGGGTATTTGCTGGGTACAAGGACAAATTGTTTTTTCTTAGATTTCGTTTTCTCGTAATACCCAAGATTGATTCTTGGTTTTTGTTTTAGGAGTCAATTTTTTCTGCTCTTTTTCTTGTAGATATTGAACATGGGCTTCTTTTGATACTTCTTTATAGGCCTTTATCATTAATACAACGGAAGTTACAAAAGCAATTAAGTCAGAGATGGGATAAGCAATCCAAGCACCCCATAATTCAAATTGAAAGGTAAGAAGAAAAACCAAGGGGATAAAAATAATAATTTGTCGATAGATGGATAATAAGAAAGCAGATCGTACTTTTCCTATGGCTTGGTAGTAATAAATATTGAGGTAGTGGACTCCTAGTACAGGGAAGATCAAGATCACGATTCGTAATGCTTTGGTTGCTTCCGCAATAACAATGGGATCTTTTACGAAAGCTCTAGCAATCGGTTGGGCGAAGACCATGGCTCCACCCCATAAAACGAAAGTAGATGCGGTGACTCCAATGGTCGCTTCACGTAGCACTTTCTTTAAACGAATAAAATTTTGAGCTCCAAAATTATAAGCTGCAATAGGCTGCATGCCTGTACTGACTCCGATGACGGTCATAAATAATACCATAGTAGAACGAGAAATAATTCCTACAATGGCAATGGCAGTATCGCCTCCATAAGTAGAAAGCAATTGATTTAAAATAACAGCTACAACAGCATCAGAAACTTCTACAATAAAGTTAGAAAAACCAATGGCCAAGATGGATTTGGCAATGAAAAAATCTAGTTTTTTAGAAATATGAATATTTTCTTTTTTAGCTGCCTTAGTGAAAACAATAAAAGTATAAACAGCAGCAATAAATTGAGAAGAAATAGTGGCAATGGCAGCTCCTTGTACTCCTAATGGAATCAAAATGACCAATACATAGTCAATGATAACATTACAGATGCTACCAATCAACATACTAGTAAGCAATACGCGAGGCCGGCCTAAAACAACCATAATATGAGAGCAAAGGGAAGTAAAAGCCTGAAAAAACACACCCCATAAAACAATACCAATATATGTTTTAGCATAAGGGAAAATCGTCGTACTAGAACCTAAAAAATAAATGGTCTTCTTTAAATTTAATCCAATGAATAAAGCTGTACCTGCGATAATAACAAAAAGCAGTAAAAAAGAATTAGAAATAATATGATTGACTTTTTCTACGTCTTTTTCTCCATAGGAGCGAGCAACATAGGTTGAAGTTCCCATGGCTACCATGAGGGCAAGGGAAATAAATAAACGCTGTACGGGAAAAGCCACTGTAAGAGCACCCATACCCAAAGTACCTACTGCATTTCCTACGAAAATCGAATCTACCATATTATACATTTCTGATACCAGCAAAGATAAAATAGCTGGTAGAGAAAATTTAACCAATAGCGTACTAACTTTGTGCTTTTCAAAAATATGACTGCTATTGGTCGGATTTTGTGATGACACAATAAAACCTCCTTAACAAAATAATAACCCTATATTTTCTATAGGGTCTGGGTGACCTTATTTTCCATGGAGAGTCTTTCCAATAAGGCCAGTCTGTTATCAAAATAGTGTTCCCGGCGGGAGTCGAACCCACGGCCTACCGCTTAGGAGGCGGTCGCTCTATCCTACTGAGCTACGGAAACATAGATAAGTGAGGAAACATAGCATTTCTATTGTACAGACTTTTTAAGAATTCGTCAAGAGTTTGTAGAAAACAAAAAGATTTGGAGCCTTGTACAAATCCAAAGGTTGTTATATAATAAAGAAGAAAGAAGTTTCATTCTATCATATGGAGGAAAAAAATATGTTCAATAATTTATTTAGTATGGATGGTCCTCTTTATAAATTTGGGAATTTGGTTTTTGATTTATTTGTATTAAATCTTCTTTGGGTGATTTTTAGTCTCCCTTTTTTTACTATCGGCGCCTCAACAACAGCTCTATTTTATGCCGTAGGCAAGCGAATTCGAGGCGATGAAGGATATTTATTTAGAGATTTTTGGACCAGTTTTAAAATGAACTTTAAGCAAGGAACCATCGTATGGTTAATTGTTGCTGTGATTTATTGGGTTTTATTTACCAACATTCGTAATATCCATTTATTAGGTAAAATGGCTACGATTATGTATCCGTTACAGTTGGTGATGTTAATTGAATTAAGTATTATTACTGTGTACATTTTTCCCTTGCTTTCCCGTTTTCATATAAAAGTAAAAGATTTGTTTAAGACAGCTTTTTTTATGGCAAATCGACATTTCATAACAACGATTTTATGTTTTGCTGCTTTTGCAGGTATGATTTTTTTAACAGTAAAAGTTCATCCCATATTTATATTGTTTTTTGTCAGTGGTTATGCTTGGTGGGTCTCTTATATGCTTGAACGAGTTTTTAAAAAGTATATTCCGGAGAGTGCAGGAGGGTTAAAAGTAGTAGAAGAAGAAAATAGTGAAGATCAGCCTTGGAAAAAATATAAGCGAGAAAAGGCTACTGAGGATCAAGAGTATACAACCAATATCGAGATGGATGCTTATCAAACATGGGAAGACATTCAGGCTCAAAGAGAGCGATTGGAAGAACCATCAGAGTCTTCATCAGAGAAGAATCAAGCGAATGAGTAATCATTCGCTTTTGTTATCATAATGACGATTATTAATTGATAATTGGTTTCAATTATAAAGTAGATGCGATAAGAGGAGCAAAAGAAAACAATTATTACTTGATTTTTTCTTTTTTTAGAGTATAATAATAAGTAGAGTCAACAAGAGCCAATGATCTGTAGATAAATAAAAAGATCAGCTCTTAAATAAAGATAAATCATGAGGAGGTTTTTAGATGAAATCATTAAAAGGAACGAAAACCGCAGAAAACTTACTAAAATCTTTTGCAGGAGAATCTCAAGCTAGAATGCGTTATAATTACTATGCATCCATTGCTAAAAAAGAAGGATATGTACAAATTGCAAATATTTTTCAAGAAACCGCTGATAATGAAAAAGAGCATGCAAAAAGATTTTTTAAATTTTTAGCGGAAGATTATCAAGATGAAGCCATCGAAATACAAGCAGCTTATCCTGTTGCTTATAGTGATACAAAAACCAATCTATTATCTGCAGCAGCAGGGGAAAATGAAGAATGGACAGATCTTTATCCTACTTTTGCAAAAATAGCAGAAGAAGAAGGGTTTTCTCAAATTGCAGCTGTTTATCGAAAGATTGCAGAAGTAGAAGACCGTCATGAAAGACGCTTTAGAAAACTAGCAGAGAATATCGATAAGGGAGAAGTATTCAAAAAAGAACAACCGGTATTATGGAAATGTAACAATTGTGGTTACATTCATGAAGGAGAGGAAGCTCCCAAGGTTTGTCCTGCTTGTGCTCATCCTCAAGCTCACTTTGAAATCTTTGTAGAAACTTATTAAAAAATATAAAGATTATATTTATATTATCAAATAAACACCTCCTATTTAGGACATACTAGTTAAGTATGCTAAATAGGAGGTGTTTTTTGATGGATCAAGAGTTACTAGAATAGAATTATTGTTCTAGAACAGCAAAAAATAGATCTATCTTTTATGATGATGGAAATGTTTCAAATTTTATTGCAAGCAGTTTTTACTTTTTTCGCATTACTATTATTAACTAGAATTTTAGGGAAAAAGCAAATGAGTCATTTAACTTTTTTTAATATCATTAAAAAAAGGAAGAATTATGGAGAAGGTCCTACAGGATATGAGATTAAACTTAGATGATGTAAGCATGCTTTTAAGAAGTAAAGATGTTTTTTCCGTAGCAGATGTGGAATACGGTATTTTAGAACCCAATGGATCTTTGAGTGTTCTTAAAAAGGCAGAAAAAGAAACAGTTACTAGGCAAGATATGAATATTCAGCCACAAAACCCTAATCATCTACCAACAGAAATTATTACAGATGGAAAACTTGTGCAAAGGAATCTCAGAGAATTAAACTTAGACCGAGGATGGGTAGAGCAGCAGCTTAGGATGCAGGGGATCCATTCTATTGAAAAAGTATTTTATGCAGAAATTCAAAAAGATGGAAGTTTATATATCAATCCTAGGGAATAAGGAGTTTTATCAATCAACTCCTCGGATTCCCACAGATTGAAAAAATGGTTGTAATTTTTCAGCAAAGGCATGGAGTGTTTCTTTTGAATAAGGAGTAAAGCCTTTTTGAATTTGGTAGGGTGATTCTTTATACTGTTGTAGAAAATAGGCAGAGGCCCCTTTTAACCATTCACCAATTTGGAATAAATCCTCTTCTTGATGTAATTCCTTCACAATAGTGGTTCGAAATTCATAAGGAATGGATTGTTCCATGAGCAGGGAAGAGCTGATTTTAATTTTAGAACAGTCAAAGTCTAAAACACCAATGGTCTTCGGATATTTTTTAAAACTATTTTTAATATCCATAGCAACATAATCCACTAGTTTTTTCTCTAGTAATTCTTTTAATAGATCAGGATGACTTCCATTGGTATCTAGTTTTACTTTAAGACTCATTTCTTTTATTTGCTGAATGAAAGAAATCAAGTCTTGTTGTAGCGTCGGTTCCCCCCCGGAAATACATACACCCTCTAATACTTTTTGGCGTTTTTTTAGATGAGTGATAATGGTTTCCATAGGAATCGCAGGCTCCTGGTGGGAGTTTAAAACCAAGTGGCCATTGTGACAATAGGGACAGCGAAAATTACATCCACCTGTAAAGACGGTGGATGCAACTTTTCCGGGATAGTCAAGAAGTGTTGTTTTTTGATATCCTTGAATTAACATAAGAACCTCCTANATGACAGCAAATTCTTTTCGCTCTTTAAATTCTTCTTGNTTTCCTTTATTCCAGTTTTGAACAGGTCGATGGAATCCTACAATTCGAGTCCATACTTCGGCATCTTGGTGACAATAGGGACAGGTAAAATGTTCTCCTGAAAGATATCCATGTTCTGGACATACAGAAAAAGTAGGAGATACAGTAAAGTAAGGAATACGATAATTTTCCATAACAGTAGAAATTAATTTTTTACAAGTGGTAATATCCTCGACTCGCTCCCCTAAAAACCCGTGAAATACAGTCCCGCCTGTATATTTACATTGTAATTCTTCTTGTAGATCAAGAGCATCAAATAAATCACAGGTATAATCAACAGGTAGTTGAGTACTATTGGTATAGTAAGGTTCTGCTTTACCAGCTGTAATAATCGAAGGATACTTTTCTTTATCTAAGCGAGCTAGGCGATATCCTGTTCCTTCCGCCGGAGTTGCTTCTAGGTTATAAAGGTTGTCAGTTTCTTCTTGGTATTCGGCAATTACTTCTCGCATATAGTCCAATACTTTTAGAGAAAAGGCTTGGCCTTTAGGAGTAGCAATATTTTCTTTCCCATTAAANAAGTTTAGAATACATTCNTTCATTCCATTTAATCCAATGGTGCTAAAATGATTTTTCCAATAGTTNCCNAAACGTTTATATACATCAGACAAGTAATAACTACTATAAGGATAGAGCCCCATCTCTGTATTTTTTTCCAATACTTTTCGCTTGGTTTCCAGGGAGATTTTGGCAAGATCCATAAGTCGATGGAGACGATGGAAAAATTCATCTTCCGTAGAAGATAAATAGCCAATACGGGGTAAATTAATAGTTACAACGCCAACAGATCCAGTTAAAGGATTGGCACCGAAAAGGCCACCACCTCGTTTTCGAAGTTCTCGATTATCCAGGCGTAAGCGACAGCACATAGAACGAGCATCTTCTGGAGACATATCGGAGTTGACAAAGTTGGCAAAATAGGGAATTCCGTATTTTGCAGTCATTTCCATAACTTTTTCTGTTACGGGACTATTCCAATCAAATTCTTTTGTTACGTTATAGGTAGGAATGGGGAAAGTAAAAATACGTCCTCTTGCATCTCCCTCCATCATCACTTCACAAAAAGCAATGTTTAAAAGATTCATTTCTTTTTGAAAATCTTTATAAGTATAATGAGGATGATATTGTCCGCCAATAATGACGGCTGTATCTGCTAAGGTTTTAGGGCAAACCAGATCCATGGTTAGGTTCACAAAGGGAGTTTGAAATCCTACTCGAGTAGGAACGTTTAAATTAAAGATAAATTCTTGCATGGCTTGTTTAATTTGGCTATAGTTTAATTCGTCAAAACGAATAAAAGGAGCTAAATACGTATCAAAAGAAGAGAAAGCTTGGGCACCAGCAGCTTCTCCTTGCAAGGTATATAAAAAATTAACCAATTGACCTAAGGCTGTTTTAAAGTGTTTAGCAGGTTTACTTTCAATTTTTCCTTCGACCCCTCCAAAGCCTTTTAGTAGAACATCTTCGATACTCCATCCACAACAATAGGTGGACAGTAACCCAAGATCATGAATATGTAAATCTCCTTCGATATGAGCTTGTCGTATNGGTTTTGAATAGACTCTTTGAAGCCAAAAGTTTTTTGTTACTTCTGAAATGATATGATTATTTAGACCTTGTAAAGAAAAGCCCATATTTGCATTTTCTTTTACTTTCCANTCATCTTGATGAACATATTCATCAATCATTTTTTCTCCATCTAGGAGAATTTTTCTTCCTTCTCGAATTTCTTTGTGNTGAAAACGATAAAGAATATACTCTTTGGCAACGGATTTTTCTCCCATCTCGATCAGTGTATCTTCNACTACGTCTTGGATTTCTTCCACAGAAGGAAAGAGTCTTGTAAAATCTTTTTGGGAAAGACGATAGATAACCTTATCACTAATCACTTCAGCTAATTTTTCCAATTCTTCTTTTCGACGATCTTGATAAACAACTTTTAATCCTTTTAATATGGCATTGGTAATTTTTCTTTGCTCAAAAATAGAAGGAAAGAGTCTTGTAAAATCTTTTTGGGAAAGATGATAGGTAACCTTATCACTAATCACTTCAGCTAATTTTTCTAATTCTTCTTTTCGACGATCTTGATAAACAACTTTTAATCCTTTTAATATGGCATTGGTAATTTTTCTTTGCTCAAAAATAGCAGTACTGCCATCTCGCTTCATTACATATTCAAACACATAAAAACCCCCTAGAAAAAATTTAAGTACTATATTTTGTTATAACCTTTATTATAAACCACAAAATATAGTTGTCAAATGTTAAAATGGGTAAAAAAGAAACAAAAAAGAAAGGAGAACCTATTAGGGACTCCTTTACAAAGGCGTAAGTCTTTTTATAATTTATTTCTCATTAGAAGAAATTTCTTTATGAAGGATTAAAATTCGCATGGCATTTAAGATGGATAAGAGAGCAACACCGACGTCAGCAAAGATAGCACTCCACATGGAAGCAATTCCTAAGGCACCTAATAAAAGAACAATCCCCTTAGTTCCTAAAGCAAAAACAATATTTTCTAGAACAATGCGACGCGTTTTTTTAGCAATTTGAAAAGCTTGTGGTAATTTAGATAATTCATCCGTCA
>JGI24708J26588_10001524_pt1 | contig 18363 bp, 12 predicted proteins | sample BioPla1DNA2_FD_26588 | JGI IMG/M metagenome (IMG submission 26588) | reverse complement strand
AATCCCATTTATTCTGAACATATAGGTCATACGGATCGTCTAATCCATGTGCTTCAAGAACTTCTCTATTGTATACCAGCAAATCACCCTCATATGTATAAGGTACTACGCAGTAATAATGGTCGCCCCATTTATACTGTTCCATGATTTCCCTAGTATCTGCCCAAACATCATCTTCTATATCGATAATATCATCAATAGGCGCATACATTTGGCTGATTATACCAGTTGGGAAGTTATCACTCTCGAATGGGAAAATGTCAGGTGCGTCCCCGCCCATTACCTGTGCCGATAGTGTTGTATAACGGTTCTCCCAGTTTGTAAACCTGTTAATGATATTTCCATCGTATGCTGATTTAAATAGAGCAACCTCAGCATCTTCCTCAGCTAGTTCCCACCATGCAAGCCAAATTACATCTTTATTCTCAAGCTCAATCTTTGGCAATGAAGATGCAGTTTGGTCTATTACATTTTGTTGATCGCTAGTTAGTGAAGTTTTAGGATCAACAGGTTTGCTTTCCTTACTGCCATCACAAGCTGCAAAGCTAAGCATCATTGATAAGCAAATTAAGCCTGTGAGAAGTATTCTTGCAATTTTCATTTCATTTCCTCCTATAAATTTTTATGGCATATCCAAACAATAATATATCATGCCCTAACTTGAGCAAATGATATCCATCTTAATGCTATCGGCAAATGCATTAGTAATCCCAACTAAATTTAGTTAAGTAAATTAGAATTTGCCGAATTGGATACTGTACTATAAATGATAGCAGATTTTTAATTCTATGTCAATGAACAATATGTAGTATAATGTAACCTTTCCTTTGTTGATTTTAAACAAATTTTTACCTAAGCTAGTCCATTCATAACTTAAATGCTCAGTATAACGCAATTGTGTTTTAGTTAAAATCCAATGGTAATTAAAACTTATAAGTAAAAACCGGCTCCTTATAAGTTTATAAGGAGCCGGTTTAGTATCAGTTTACTTCACAAATTCAAACTCTTTTAGGGAGATTGTCCAATAGCTGAAGCTAATGTAAATGTCGTGCTTGCCCTTAAGCGGCTTTATATCACATTCGAAGTCCTCCCAAATTTGCCATCCGCAAGTTGGTGGTACTTCACATTCGCCGATAATTTCTCCATCAGCTGAATCAATCCTAATTGTGAGCGTTCCGCCCGTTTTACCGTTAGCACATCTAGCAACGAATTTCGTTTGCTCATCGAAGATGCAATCCTTGTATATTGCAGTGCCGGCGCATTTCTCAATAGCGACGCCGCCCTCTTTGCATTCGCCGAGAATCACATTATCATAATCGTCAAAGTTCATTGCTTCTATCTTGCCATGTGCTAAATCACGGTCGCAAATTTCCTCACCGGTGATTCTCACTTGCTTTTCGGTAATTACTTCATCAGCATTCCTACAAATTTGAATGTTGTAATCGCCCGTTTCAAGAGTGTAGCTATCATTGCGTACGTTCCAAATGCGGAGCTCATCGGTATCGATACTTAATTCAACTGTAACGGTTTCGCCCGCCTTAATGAAAGGCTTTTCGAATGCTTTTAGCTGCCTCTTAGCACGGAAGATTTTGCTTTCTTCAATTGCTACATATAGCTCTACAACTTCATGCGCATCAATGTCGCTTGTNTTCGTCACATCAACAGTAGCCTTAATCACATCGCCCTTGCCATAGCTATCTTTATCAAGGCGGAGGTTGCTGTACTTAAAGTCCGCATAGCTTAGTCCATGACCGAATGGATATAGCGGCTCTGATTCAAGATACATATAGGTTACTTTATTCTTCATAATGTCGTAATCTTTCATTGATGGTAGTTGGGTAATATCCTTATACCATGTCATCGAAAGACGGCCCGACGGTGAATATTCACCCGACAACACTGCCGCAACCGCATTGCCAAGTTCCTGCCCGGAATGCGAACAATATAGCATTGCCGGAACATTCTCATCAGCCCAATTCATCGCAAAAGGATAACTTGCGGTAATTAGCACAATTGTATTCTTGTTGGCCGCATGAACCGCCTTAATTAACTCCTCCTGATATGGGGGTAGATTGATGTCCTCCCTGTCATAATCCTCTTTAGCATTGATAACGGGGCTATTCCCAACGACGACAACAGCATAATCATTTTCACTTGCTATCTTACAAGCACTCTCGATTCCATCATCTACAATTTCTATATCAAATAGTCTATCGTCCTGAACATATCCTGCTCCAGTTGATGTTAGCACATCATCATTAACTGTAAATTCATTTTGCCACCAGTCACGAATTACAAATCCGCCCGTGTCGCCGTGTTCATCTATGTTCAGCTTTTGCATTACGAACCATCCCCAAATGGCGGGCCCGTTGCAAAGTAATTTGCCGTCGGCACTTGTTACATATTGACGTGTAGTCGCACTTCTTAGCGTCTTACTTCCATATCCCCAGTCATTTAATTCGAATACAGAATTCTCATCAGGAGTAGATAAAGTCGCCTTGAGCGCCTTGTCATTCTCATCGAATGTCACATACTTGCCATTCTTCCTCGATTTAAGTCTAACTAGGCAATTACCGGTATGGTGGGTAATTTTATCTTCGCCAAATGCATTCTGCATTCCCTTTAGTGGAGAAACTTCATACGGAGCAAGCCCCGTATACCAGTCTTTGAAATTCTCATCAGCTAACGGGCCAATGAATGCAACTTTCTTATCTTTATTAAGTGGAAGAATTCCATCATTTTTGAGCATTACAATGCTTTCCTTAGCTGCTTGGAGTGAGCTCTCTGCGTGTTCCTTACTGCAAAGTAGACTCTCGTCAACATTGCCGTACGGATTAAGCTCCACCGGATCGAATTCGCCTAATCTAAATCTTCCCTTAAAAATGTCAAACAATGCTCTATCTAGATCTGCCTCCGTAATCATGCCTAGTTTCAGCGCACGATTCGCCGCCGCTATTACTAGATCCGAATCGTCATTGAAGCTATCAGTACCTGCCTTAATCGTCATTGCGAATGATTCTGCATGGTCATCTACATATTCATGAGCATTTACAGTTTGGCTAAAGTCCGTTCCATCAGTTACTACGAACATTAATCCCCAATCATCTTTTAAGATATTTTGCACATCGGGGTGCATGATACACGGCACACCATTAATGCTGTTATATGCGGTCATTACCGATAATGCACCTTCGCTACGGATTGACGGCTCAAATGCTTTTAGATAGTATTCCATCTTTTCACGTGGCGGCATTGAAACAGAATCGGTTGAGCGGCCTTCCTCATTATTATTAGCATAGAAATGCTTTAACGATGGAATTAGCCTTAGATAGAAATCATCGTCGCCACGCATACCATGGCAATATGCATTCGACAATTCGCCAGCTAGATGCGGATCCTCACCGTACGCTTCCTCCGTTCTTCCCCATCTTGGGTCACGCTCCATATCGACTGTAGGCGACCAAATCATCAGGCTGAATAAGTTATCCCGCTGATGTATAATTCTCGCCTCATTCCCTACTTGATTGCCGATTTCATGGAGAAGTTCCTTGTTCCATGTTGATGAGAAACCAATTGTCTGTGGGTATACCGTAGTAATGTCGCCCTGCTCATGCCTTACAACGCCGTGAGCGGCCTCCGCCCCGACATTACAAGCATTAATGTTAAGACGTGGTATCGGCGCCATTTTGGTCGGCATTTGAGAAACCTTTTCTTCTAGAGTCATTCTAGATAATAAGTCATTAATTCTCTCATCTAAATCTAGTTGTGGGTTTAAAAATGGGTATTTACTCATTTAATTAACTCCTCTATATATTATTACTCTCTATATTACTTTTTATATTACTTCTTATACTTTAATCAAGTGGATAATATGGCTTTGGAAATCGCCATGTAATTTCGGTATTAGGATACCTGCATTCATCAATGTATCTCCGCCATAAATTTGGCCTGTTTCCTCATCTTTATACTTCGCCTTAGCATCAAGTCCTTTTAGCCTAATGCGGTGCTCGAATAATGAAGGTACCTTTAGCACTTGAATGTATTCAACTAATGCCTCGGATTTATCCTTAGCTACAAACATCCACGAATCGAATCTGCTATTTGCAAACGGATCGCCGATACGGTAATAGTCTCCCGTTCTGACAAGCTTATTATACTTGTTAAACTCGATAATCTGCTCCCTGATGTCATTCTTATCATCTTCCGATAGCTTAGTTACATCAAGCTCATATCCAAATGTGCCCACCATTGCAACATGTCCTCTTGTCTTGAATGGTGTCTTTCTTCCTACTATATGGTTAGGTGAATCGCTTACATGGGCGCCCATTGTTGATACTGGATATACAAGTGATGTTCCATGCTGAATCTTTAATCGTTCAATCGCATCGGAATCATCGGACGTCCATATCTGCGGTGAATAATAGAGCATTCCTGCGTCGAACCGTCCTCCGCCGCCTGCGCAAGTTTCAAGCAATATATGTGGGAAATCGGTGGTGAGCTTTTCAAGCATATCATAGACACCTAGCATATACCTATGCCATAATTCCCTTTGCTGATCCGCCGGCAGAACTTCATTCCCCATCTCGGTGATTTGGCGGTTCATATCCCATTTAACATATTCAATGTTCGCCGATGACAGAATTTCTTTCATCTGACCGTAAACATGATCCCGCACATCTTGTCTAGACATATCAAGCACTAATTGTGAACGTGCCGTTGTTCGCTTTCTCCCGTCAACGTGAATGCACCAATCCGGGTGCGCACGATATAGATCGGAATCGGGGGAAATCATCTCAGGCTCGAACCATATACCAAATTTCAGTCCTAATTTGTTGACTTCTTCAACTAGGTTCTTCAGTCCGCCCTTAATTTTATTCTCGTTAACTACCCAATCGCCAAGCCCCGTAGTGTCGTCATTCCTCTTACCGAACCAACCATCGTCCATTACAAGCATTTCAATGCCTAGNTCGGCGGATTCTCTAGCAATATCGATTAATTTATCAGTGTCGAAATCNAAATATGTTGCCTCCCAATTATTTATTAGGATCGGTCTGCGAACATCCTTATACTTCCCTCTGATTAGATGATTCCTATATAAATCGTGGAAAGTCCTCGACATCTTGCCGATTCCCTCATCGGAATATACCATTACAACTTCCGGTGCTTCGAATTCGGCATTCGGCTCTAGCTTCCAATCAAAATCATACGGGTTAATCCCCATTACAAAGCGTGATTTTTCATATTGAGTTCCCTCAGCCAATGCAAGGAAGCTACCCGAATATACTAAGCTAAATCCGTATGCTTCACCAGCATCTTCCGTTGCATCGGGTGAAACTAATGCTGCGAATGGATTGAGCGAATGGCTCGATGCGCCACGAATAGAATCGACACTTTGCTTACCATAGCGCAGCTTCCCACGTTGAACATGCCTTTCCCTCGCCCATGTTCCCTGCAATGTTATCATATCCATATCAGCAGTATCAAAATCAATGCAAGTCGATAGAACTCTGCGAATATGAACGACGTCATCGCTAGCATTCTTCAGGCGGACACTCCTCGTGATAACATCTAACTCATTAAATACTGTGTAAATTAGCACTACCTCTAGATTAAGATGCTTATCAATGCAATTAAGCTCAAGTGTTTGACAATCGCTATCTTTATTTGCGAATGTCGCCGGCAGTCCCGTAATTTTCGGCTTGCCATCATAGATTTTATGGGAAGTGTATTCGATTTCACATGCGCTCATGCCCTTTTTATCCATCACTTGCAAACATGGCTCACGAAAATCTGCAACCCCGCTTGTCGAATACTCAAGCGGCGCACAATCAAAAGAATGCGGTCCCATCGCATCATGTACAGCGGGAACGAATTTCTCATCGCCTAGCCTCAGTAAATAATATAGGTCGGTATCCTCAACAAATTTCCCATAATACATATGCAAAAGATGATTTGAGTCCGTCACATGGAATAGATACGACGTATCCTTCGCATCTAGCTTGAAAATCCTTTTGCTTTCGTCAAACTTAATTCCCAATAACATCTGCTCCCTTCATTTTGATGTTTTTACTTAAAAATTAGCTAAAACTACTCTTTTGACTTACAACCCATATTATATGAAAACTACAAATAAGTCAAGACAAAATGTTCAAATTTTGGCGCTTGTTATGGGTAATCTCTTAAAATTTCTCATCACTTGCTGAATATAAATTTTCTCTTAATGCAATTATACTATAATTTTTTTATGAATTCTCATATTATACTGTTACATAACAACAATATTCTGTTATTGTCTGTATTGGGTCGCCTTTTATTCCCATGAATCTCATTCTAGAACCCGTTTTTTACTTAACTAAAACAAAATTCCCCCACTGAATTTCAGTGAGGGAATCTACATTATGCGTTATATCTTTTTTCAATTGCCGCTCTAACGAAGTCGGCAAAAAGCGGATGCGGTCTATTCGGCCTCGATTTAAATTCAGGGTGGAATTGCACACCAATGAACCACGGATGTTCCTTTAACTCCACTACCTCTACAAGGGTAGCATCGGGTGACGTTCCCGATATTTCTAGCCCTGCCCCGATTAAATCGTCTTTATAATCATTGTTTAATTCATATCTATGTCTGTGCCTTTCATGAATGAGGGAATCTCCATATATGCCACGCACACGTGAGCCTTCGGCTAATTCACAAGGATGAAGTCCTAGTCTCATGGAGCTAAATCCGTCCTCGGTCAATTCCCTGCCCGGCATAATACCTATAACAGGGTGATCCGTCTGGGCGAATTCGATTGAATTAGCATCTTTTAGCCCAAGGATATTCCTCGCAATATCAATTACTGCAACTTGCATTCCTAGACAAATGCCGAAATACGGTACATTATTTTCTCGTGCGTATCTTGCTGCAATGATTTTGCCCTCGATACCTCTATCGCCAAATCCGCCCGGAACGACAATCCCATCGCAGTCGGCCAAATGCTCGCCCACATTATCATCTTTAACAATCTCGGAATCTATCCACTTAACTTCTACATCGCCGCCATGGGCAATTCCGCCATGCCTGAGTGCCTCTGCCGCCGATAGATAAGCATCGGGTAGGGCGACATATTTGCCCACAAGCCCTATTGTAACTTTCTTCGTTGCGCTTCGCTGCCTATTGCACAATGCTTTCCATTCAGTTAAGTCGGGTTTGCGATTTTCAAGNTTTAGATGGCGGCAAGCAGCAGCTGCAAGCCCCTCTTTCTCAAGCATTAAAGGAACATCATATAGTGAGGGCGCTGTAAGATTCTGAATTACATCATCTTCACGAACATTGCAAAACAATGCAATTTTAGACGTCATGCTCTCCGGCAATTCAAGTGAGCTGCGACACACTAAAATATTCGGTTGTATGCCAAGTGAGAGAAGTTCCTTTACTGAATGCTGTGTTGGCTTTGACTTAAGTTCGTTTGAGCCGGTGATAAATGGTATTAATGTAACATGGATATATAAGGTATTGTCCCTGCCCATTTCCGTCGACACTTGACGAATTGCCTCTAAAAAAGGCGTGCTTTCAATATCGCCAACTGTTCCGCCAATTTCCGTTATGACAACATCGGTATGTTCCTTATCGCCAACACGGTATATTCTCTCTTTTATCTCATTAGTGATATGCGGTATAACCTGCACCGTTCCGCCGTCATACTCGCCATTTCTCTCTTTATTCAAGACTGTCCAGTATATTTTGCCCGTTGTAATATTTGAATCTATCGATAAATTTTCATCAATGAATCTCTCATAATGCCCGATATCAAGGTCCGTTTCTGCTCCATCGTCGGTGACAAAAACCTCCCCATGTTGATATGGACTCATCGTTCCAGGATCCACATTAATATATGGGTCAAATTTCTGTATCGTTACCCTATAACCCCTATCTTTTAAGAGTCGTCCAAGTGATGCGGCTGTTATCCCCTTGCCGAGCCCNGATACAACTCCCCCCGTGACGAAAATATACTTGACAGACATCTTTTAAACAATCCTTTCGGTATAATTAATCGCTCAATAGCTGACGTGATACTTTTAAATTCGCTCTTTTACACAAAAAAAGCGCATCTCAATATTCGACACACGCAGGCTAAAAAACACAACATAATTCATTGTACTATTTTTNATCAAAAAAATCAAGGTAGAAATAGCATAAAAGTAAATTAAATTATGCAAATCTAGCTTTTCTTACATAGTATTTTCTTCTTTATGGATAGAAGTTTAAATCGCACACATCTGATAGTGCTAAATATACCGGCGAATAGCGATTCGTCACATATTCCGCCGTCTTTGATTCAAGGTATAGTTCCCCTCCATCACCCGCCCTAATTGGGAATCTCATTGTGACGCTTGTTCCTTCGTTAAGTTTCGACGATAATATGATGCTCCCGCCGGAAAATTCGGTGAAGTTCTTTGCAATGAACAATCCCAGCCCCAAATTATCGCTAATTGCTTTTTCTTGCGATACGGAGAAAAATGGCATGAATACTTTTTCTAGTATATCGTTGTCTATCCCATAGCCATTATCGTTAACTGTAACAGAAACTGCATCTTTAACACGTCTAACGCTAATATTGACAACGGCATTATTCGTGCTATAAGCAAGGGAATTCGCTATGACGTTCATTAATGCTACTACGAATCTTTCATCATCAATTAATGTCATCGTATCCTTATCCGTCGATTCAAATATAATTTTCTTACTTGTTCCACGGATTAGGGTATTGCATGTATTCGCTATATCCTCGGTTAACTTCGCTATATCCACTAGCTTCGGCTTTAAATCGTCCCGGCCAAATCTCGTTATCTCCGATATATTCATCAGCTGCTTTAACATAAGATAGCAGTTGCCAATCTGCGAATTAAGCTTCGCAATTTCGTCATACATCTCAACCTTTTCGCATGATGCATATAGTGACGATGCAAGATTTATCACACCGAAAATCTGCTGACGGAATACCGACGATGTCTTTCGCAGTCCACGTGATAACAGCGGATAATGTTCTTCTATGAAATCACTGAGTAGGAATGCCTCACATAAATAGAACGCTTCCCCCTCCCCCGTCTTATGCGGGAATGTCTTTATCGTTATAACCTCTCCACCTAGCATTTGGGTTACTGTATCGCTCGATGCTCCTAATTCCTCGCTAGTTATTATTTCATCTAGACTATCGGGGAAAAATCCGTCCTTTCTTCCCTCTTTGCTCCATATAATTTTTTTATTCTTATCATATAAGGATACATTACCACGACTTTTATTATAAAAGCTTTCTAAGAAAGCCATTATATCCTCCATTTTCAACCTCCATGCAACTTATATTTCTAATATTTAATCTAATAGCTATTATAACCTTTTCTAGTTTGAATGTAAATAAAAAATAATACATCTTATTTAAAAACGGCATTACTCTAACTCTAATCGTTTCCATTAACTCTGCATTGTGCATTTTAAACAAGTTCTATTAATCTTTTTGGTGTTAATAGCCTAATTTTTGTCGAATCCTCTGAAGCAAATTAAACATAGATAAAAATAATCGATAAAAATTTATCAAACTACTTGATAATTCTTCTAATATGTTATAAAATAGAGTTAGAATAAAAATAGGAGGTCTATGCATAATGGCAATTAAAATTGGTATTAACGGATTCGGCAGAATCGGAAGACTTGTTTTCCGTGCTGCTATGAATCAACCAGAAGCATTCGAAGTAGTGGGGATTAACGATCCATTCATTGATCTAGATTACATGGTTTATATGACCAAGTACGATACCGTACATGGCAGATTCGATGGAACTGTTGAAGCAATTGATGGTAAGCTTGTTGTTAACGGCAAGCAAGTCAATGTATACGGCGAAATGAAACCTGAGGATATTCCTTGGGGTGACGCTGGCGCAGATTATATCGTTGAATCAACCGGTGTTTTCACAACAACTGAAAAATGCGGCGCTCACCTTAAAGCTGGCGCTAAGAAAGTTGTTATCTCTGCTCCTGCAAAGGATGCTGAAACTCCAACATTCGTATGCGGTGTAAACCACAAGAATTATAAGAAGGATATGAAAGTTGTTTCAAATGCTTCTTGTACAACTAACTGTCTTGCACCATTAACAAAGGTAATTAGCGATAACTTCGGCATTGCTGAAGGGCTAATGACAACTGTTCATGCTACAACCGCAACACAAAAGACTGTTGACGGTCCTTCAATGAAGGATTGGCGTGGTGGACGTGCTGCCGCTGGCAACATTATCCCATCATCTACCGGTGCTGCTAAGGCATGTGCACTTGTTCTACCTGAAGTTAAAGGCAAGCTAACAGGAATGGCATTTAGAGTTCCAACTCTTAACGTTTCTGTTGTTGACTTAACTGTAAAACTTGAGAAGCCTGCAACTTATGAAGAAATTTGCGCTAAGATCAAAGAAGCTAGCGAAGGCGAAATGGCTGGAATCCTCGGCTATACAGAAGATGCCGTTGTTTCAAGTGATTTCTACTCAGATCCTAGAACATCAATCTTTGATGCTAACGCTGGTATCGCTCTTAACGACACATTCTTTAAGCTTGTTGCATGGTATGATAATGAGTGGGGCTATTCAAACAAAATCCTCGATCTTATCTCCCATATGAACAGTGTTGATAACGCATAAGCATTAATTTAGCTTGAAATCCCACCATTAATGGTGGGATTTTTTTCGTGAATTCAGTACTCGCATTCCACCCTACCATCAGCAATTTTAATTCTTCTATGTGCTAATGTTGCTATATTCTCGTCATGNGTGATTAGCAGGATTGTCTTGCCNCCTTTATTGAGGTCCATTAAAATATTCATGACATCAGCACCTGAACGTGAATCAAGATTCCCCGTCGGTTCATCGGCAAGTATTATATCGGGCTGTGCTGCAATTGCCCTCGCTATTGCTACCCTTTGTTGCTGCCCACCCGACATTTCACTCGGCTTATGGTGCATTCTATCACTAAGACCGACCATTTTGAGCGCTTCTTTCGCCGTACCACGTCTGCTAGATTTCGGCATTCTTCGGTATATGAGCGGCAACTCGACATTCTCCTCGGCATTTAGCGTATTAATAAGATTGAAGCCCTGAAAGATAAATCCAATCCTCTTATTACGAATATGGCTTAATTGGTCGTCGGATAAGCACGATGTATTCTGACCGCCTAATTCGTATGTTCCGCTAGTCGGTATATCAAGGCAGCCAAGCATATTCATCAAGGTCGACTTACCCGATCCGCTACTACCGACAATAGCGACGAATTCCCCATCGTTAATTTTAATGCTAATACCATCTAATGCCCGCACCTCGTTCTCACCATGGTTGTAGATCTTATAGACGTCTTTTATGCTTATTAAGGACATATGCTCTCTCCCATCTTAATTTTAACTATAAGATTATCATATCCATTTTAGTGTAAAAATAACCGCACCACACATTAAAAAAACGTGGTGCGGTTAATTACTTTTTCTAGAATTTTATTCTCTGCTCAATATAGGATTCTAGCTCTGAAATTGGTATTCTCACCTGCTCCATGCTATCCCTATCACGGACTGTAACACAATTATCCTCAAGCGAATCGAAGTCATAAGTTATACAGAATGGCGTTCCGATTTCGTCCTGTCTGCGATATCTCTTACCAATAGCGCCTGATTCATCATAATCTACATTGAAGCTTTTTGCAAGTGTGTCGGCGATCTCTACCGCTTGCTCACTTAACTTCTTAGATAGCGGTAATATTGCCGCCTTAATTGGCGCTAATGCTGGGTGGAATCTCATTACCGTCCTAGAAGTGCCATCTTCCAATGTTTCCTCATCATATGCTTCACACATGAATGCAAGCACCATTCTATCAGTACCTAGTGATGGCTCCACTACACAAGGTACATATCTTTCATTCGCCTCTTGGTCGAAATAATCAAGCGATTTCGTACTATGTTCCATATGTTGTGTTAAGTCGTAATCCCCTCTATCGGCGATTCCCCATAATTCTCCCCAACCGAACGGGAATAGGAATTCTATATCCGTTGTCGCCTTTGAATAATGCGATAGCTCCTCCGGTGTATGGTCACGGAATTTGAGGTTTTCTTCATTGACGCCCAACGATATAATCCAGTTAATGCAAAACTCCTTCCAATATTCGAACCATTCTAAATTCGTACCCGGCTTGCAAAAGAATTGGAGTTCCATTTGTTCAAATTCACGTGTGCGGAATGTGAAATTCCCCGGCGTAATCTCATTTCTAAACGACTTACCCATTTGCCCAATGCCGAAAGGGAGCTTCTTCCTCGTTGTACGCTGAACATTCGCAAAATTAACGAAAATTCCTTGTGCCGTTTCAGGGCGAAGATATATTTCATTCTTCGCATCTTCAGTAACACCTTGGAATGTTTTAAACATTAAATTAAACTTCCTAATATCGGTGAAATCATGCTTACCGCAAGACGGGCAAACGATTTTTTCCTCCTCGATATATTCCTGCATCTTTTCATTGCTCCAGCCATTTGGCTCACTGCCGGTAGCATCTTCAATAAGCTTATCCGCACGATGACGTGTTTTGCAACTTCTGCAATCCATTAAAGGATCGGAAAATCCACCCACATGCCCCGACGCAACCCATGTTTGCGGATTCATCAGAATTGCACTATCTAGACCAACATTATACCTTTTTTCTTGAATAAATTTCTTCCACCATGCTCGCTTAACGTTGTTTTTTAGCTCTACTCCTAATGGACCATAGTCCCATGTGTTAGCAAGCCCGCCATAAATTTCACTCCCCGGATAGACAAATCCTCTACCCTTACAAAGTGTGACTATTTTCTCCATTGACTTCTCTTTTTTAACAGGCATATTAATTCCATCCTTATTAAAGTAATTTTATATCATACCTATGCTTTTCTAATAAAAGCTATGGTAAATTTCTATTATCGTCTAATCCTAGTAATGTAATATTCTCCGCATATCTTCATATAATAATGAGGCAATTACCGTGTTGGAATTTATCTTAACTCGCCACTATTATAATTACCCATTCATTATAACAAACTTTATTACATAGTGCAACAAAAAGTTGGTATAGGTGCGGCGCAAGCTCTATCAATATTTGTTTCGACATAGCTTGACAATATCTTCAGTGTATTGTATTATTAAAGGTGAGAATTTATATTAAATAGAAATTGGGGACTGCAATGTATTTTGGAAGTGTGAGGTTTTTTAAACATTTAATCATCTCAGCGATCCTTTTGGGGATTGTTCTCCCCACTGTGCTTAGCGTAATCCTTTTTTTTGATGTAAAAAAAGCCGATGAAGAAATTCGGTTATTAAAGGAGCAAGTTGCTGATTTAAATGCTGAGAATCAGAAGTTGCATGAGCCTAGCGATCTTCTATTATATATGCAAGAAAATAAGGAATACTGGCTTGAATTTTCAAGCACTATTAGGGAGAAGGANCCCACCCTCCTTGCTGACTTTTTAAGAGGGAATAATGTTCCTCCNCAAATCGTGGAGAATGCGCAGCTCTACCCCGATTTATACAGTGTATCGGCACCGGTTTACCGTGATGATGAAAATGCCATTTATTTAACATTCGATGATGGGCCATCCGCCGTAACTGATACATTGCTCGATGTTCTATCACGGCATAATGTTAAGGCAACATTCTTTGTTTGCCCACGTGATAGTGATTCATCTATGCGGCTGCTAAAACGAATTCATGATGAAGGGCATACTATCGGTGTGCATTCGTATTCGCATGAATATGAGAGTATTTATAATAGCGTTGCCGATTTCCTAGAAGATTTTGATAAAGCATATCAAATCATATATAAAGCGACGGGTGTTAAACCTACGATTTATCGCTTCCCAGGGGGGAGTGTTAATTCATATAACAAGCTTGTTTATAAGGATATTATTGCGGAGATGAACCGCCGTGGCTTCCGCTATTATGATTGGAATATAGATAGCCTTGATTGGACTGGCGCTAGTTGGACCGCAATGTACAATACAATTATGGACGGTGTCCACAAATATAATCGTGCTATTGTTTTAATGCACGATAGTGCACCACGTAAGAATACACCGGATATTATAGACAGTGTTATCGCAAAGCTTTTAAAAGAGGGCTATAAGCTTGACAAGCTTGATAATGATATACGTCCCGTTACTTTCAGCGTTATTGATTAATTCACAGGGGGTAAAATACAATGAGTATTAAGAACAATTTTTCTAAAGCGGTCAAGGATTTATTGAAGAAAGATAATCTTGTCGGTGATGACTTGAAAAATGATGGGAAGGACGCTTCCGAGCTTAATCGCTATCTTCAAAGTGATGAGCGACAGAGCTTTACAAATACTACAAATTCCCCTGAACCGGAAACGGTAAACGAGCAAGATTATAACACAATGCCCAGTATCGAAACATCGAATGAAGATTTTGATAGAAGTAGTGATTCATACGAAGTTACTGTAATATCACGTAATACAGTAATTGATGGTAATATTAGCTCCTTTGCTGATATGAATCTTGAGGGTAATGTAAAGGGTAGCATTAACACAACTAAGAATATCGATGTCAGCGGTAAAGTTGTCGGTGATATCGTATGCAATAATGCCAGTATGAAGGGTTCCTCAATGCAGGGGAATGTTTCTTCAAAAGGACAAATACTTATGGATAGTGATACTATCCTGCTAGGGAATATCAATACCCAATATGCTGATGTCAACGGTAAGGTCAAGGGTAATATTGAAGTTGGCGGCAAGGCAGAATTGGGCAGCGATGCCGTCATAATTGGCGATATCAATGCCTCTACAATTAGCGTTCTAGATGGCGCCGTAATTCAGGGGTATATTAATACATCACACCTGCAAGAAGATAGTTCGAAAATCTTCCCCGATTCAATAGCCGTCGGCGACTAATATCAACATTTTACCCCCTTTATGGATTTTCCATAAAGGGGGTTTTCGTATGCTTTATACATTCGCACCGCTAGCCGAATACGACGCAAGAAAGAGCNTCTTCAATGTAATAAACGTCGCTTTTCAAGGAGTAGAATCGATGCCGTGCGAATGCACTGCGAGATGAATACGACGNAAGAAAGAGCGTCGTTTATTCTTGGTCCGTGATTTGAGAATACATGCGCTGGGTATACTCTAGGAATTTCTCCAATTCATCGGGGGTTGCATAATTTTTTTCTATGTTGGTTTTCATTGAGTTTAGGTATTGCTCCCATTCTTCGAATTCATTTTCGTCGATTTGTGTGCCTATGTTTCGTTTTACTAGGGAATGTACTTCTTCGCAACGTTTGTTGAGTTCCTTTGGAATTGGATTTTCATTATTGGCGGCGGAATGTTCACGACAGGTTTTGCCATCTGTGCCGACTATGTCGCAGTATTCGCCGTTGTAATTTATGGTGGATTCGTAATATCGGGCGCAACGGGCGCAGGGTTGGAGGAGAATATTGTTTGATATGATTTTATCAAATTCTAAATCTAGGAGTGGTTTAAATCCGGCTGGCTTGTAGATTGTGTCTTCAATTTCACCGAACATACTGCGTATCCAACCTAGTTCAGTGTCGATCGGCGGTTGTAATTTTCGCATGTAGCTATAAATATCCATTGAAATTTGGTCGGATAGTCCATCTTCAGGGAATTTCGGCGTAGGCACCAAGTTGGCATCTTCAATTCCCGTTTCGATGCTTTTATAAATTTCCTTTGACATTCTGCTAATCATAAACACGGAATTCGGCAGTAGGCTCTTATTATAGGTTGAGATTTTGCCAAGTCCTTTATCCGAACAGCCAAGTTCACGTGATATTACTGAGAATGTGAGGTCAAAGTAATTTTTCTTGATATTCGCATCTTCAATGTTTTTTGTTCCTTTAAAGATAAAATCAAGCTTGTTCCTTGTATAATCTTGCAAACGCACTATATCAAGCCATTCATTAGCGGCACGGTTACATTTATAGTCGGATAGCCGAGCAAAAATCATCTTATCAAGTTCAGTCTTTGGGCTGATATATTTATTCCATAATGATGATTCCCCGATTTCCTGCGTTCTGCAAATATTTTCGATTATACAATCGACCACGATTTTATCGTACTTCCCGCTGAAATTCGCCGCTATATAGGGGTGCGCATCTTTTAGCAAATCACGTATTATATAGGATTCCTTCAATGGGTACTTGCCTGATTCTCTCGCCTTTTCGCCGAATTCTATTGCTTGCCCCATAAAAAAAGATAAATCGAACTCCGCAAACTTAATTATAGATTGCGCAAATTTAGTCTTATAAATTGTGTTAGTCACATCATTGACAAAATAGATTTCATTCGCCATTTTTAACACCTCGTCAATTCTACTCTTGACCTATCCTTTTCTTCTTGAATCCGTCTATCAATGTAAATAATGCACGTAGCCCGACTTTAGCATTTGCAATGATTGCTATTATAAATAATATCGCTAGATATACCCCCATGAACCGTGGATCGTTTATTATAATTAACGACATCGCTAGTAGTATCCCCGTATTTGTGATAATTTTGCCCCAGCTAATTCTGAATTTTACATACTTCCTTGTATCTATAACACGAATGGGGAATACGACTGCATAGCTAATGAATGTTGCAAGCGCCGCCCCCATCGGTCCTAGAATTGGAATGAAGCATAGATTTAGCATTATGTTGAGAAATCCGCCTATCGACATCGTTACTAGTGCTCGATTTGATTTCTTTTGTGTTACATAAATGCTGCCGAAAAAGCTAACAAATGCGGAAAACACCGTCGACATCACTAGGAATGGTGCATATATATATCCATCAAAATAGTTGAAATTCCCCCGCAGAAGGATTTTCATAAGCGGCTTAATAAACAGCAGCAATCCTGCCGACCCGACGAATATTAATGTTTGATAGAAGTCAAACACCCGCTCATAGAACCGATTCCGTGAGGCACTCTCCTCCTCCGCAACTGCTGATATCTGCCATGCCTGTGCAAATAATCCCGCTAATATCGTAATTATATACGGTAGTTTTGATGCAGTATTGTATAGACCGTTCGCCGCCTCGCCTTTCATATATGTTATCATGAATCGATCAGATGCATTGGTAATCCACCACATAATTGCAGTCGGTATCATTGGTATTGAATACGCTACCATCGCCCTGCTCATTGTCTTGTCAATTCTTCGCCATTTTACAAACTTGCCTAAGTCGGCTATCTTAAATAGGAAAAGTATCGATATACAATCGGCTAGAATTATTGCTGAAATATATCCCTGGATACCACTACGCATAACAAGTAAGAAGAATATTGTTAAGAATGACATTATAGCTGTGTTCATTATACCATCAAATGCAAACAACTTGACATAACCCATGCCCCTAATGAAATTCGATGCTATCGCCTTGAATGTTCCGATGAACACATATACATATAATAGCACTAAATGATCGGCGATTATCCGCACAAAAAGAAGTAACGGAAAAACACATAGCAATAATGATAGCCCGATAAAGTTGACTATCAGCCCGGTTGAAAATACATCTGCTTTATTGCTATCCCTATCAAGGGCGAAGCGGAGTACCGCCTCATTTATCGATAGTCCGGCTAGCGGAATCAGCAGATATGCAGATTGGATAATATTATCGGCAGTCCCTAGTTCAGCAGGTGCAAGAACTCCCGTATAAATTGGTATAAGTAAGAACACCATCAGTTTTGAGCCAAAGGTGCCTAGGGCGAAAGTTATTGTATTTACTATTAGCTTTTTATATTTATTCATATATCTCGCCTTTCATGATATTGAATCACTATCCGCTCTATTATATCATATCTGACTCATTTTTAAAAGTAATTATGCCTGATTTTACATTCACACCATAAAAAATGGAAGGCTATAAATTAGCCCTCCATTTTTCTGTTCTATTTTATATAATCTATATGCTCCACACATTGCTATAAACCGTATACTATCCTTCTTCTTTAACCGCCATCAGTTGCCTTAGTAATTCTTGATCCTTCATCTTGAATGTAGTTCTATCATAGAATACATCTGTTACATCCCATACAACAGGGCACATCTGCCTTGAATATGCCGCCTCGGTCACTGATGCCATATATAATCTTATAACCTCATCAGTTTTATTGCTCGTGGTCACTCCATATTCGCCAATGATTACAGGAATACCATTATCAATGAACCTCTCTTTAACTAAGTCAAAGTTATCGTTAAGCTCTTTAAAGTCTGCCTCATTTCCCCATTCTGTTCTAGGTTTGCCCCATNNTNCNTCTTTNTCNAATANGCAGAATGTAGCAGGTGTATAGTAATGCACAGACACCGCGCAGCGAT
>JGI24708J26588_10001521_pt1 | contig 18382 bp, 14 predicted proteins | sample BioPla1DNA2_FD_26588 | JGI IMG/M metagenome (IMG submission 26588) | reverse complement strand
AGCCTATTAATCTCATCAACGATTCTTCTCGCTACATTGTAACCTTCTTCTTTATCTAACCCGGGAAGTAAGACCACGAATTCATCACCGCCATAACGCACAATTATATCGTCATCGCGGATGCAACATTCAATTATTTGCGTTAATTTGATTAAGATACTATTACCTAGCTCATGATCGAATTGATCGTTGAATAGTTTGAAATCATCTATATCAAGGAATAAAATTGTTATCAACTCATCTGCGGGTTCATTGAGCCATTTAGTTAAATATCGGAAATTATAAACCCGAGTCATCTCATCAACCAAAAGTTCCTGCTCTAGGTTTTGTCTTACTTTCATTTCAACAGATGCTTGTGTAGATTTTTTTATCAATAAAGATAGTTGAACTAGAAAAAAAGAGAAAATAAGAAACCCAGGAAAACCATGAGCATCAACAAACAATGTAAATATAAAGCCTACAAAGTTGGTTCCAAAACTACTCCTTACCCAACCCAAAGTTTCCATTCTTTTGAGTTTATGACGCCAATTAGCCCCTTCCCGCGCCACATCATGTACCGTTACCAACACAAAATTAAGGCAAATGTAAGTAATCATTGCCAAAACAAAAGCAAACATCCTTTGCCATGCTAAAATAATCGCTTTGCCTCCTAGTTGCTCAAATATTAATGAGGCAATTAAGATGCAAAGCACTATTTGTGAAATATTGAATACAAACGATAATTTTTTTCTTTTTTCGACTAAACTCCCAAAAAACGCAGCTAGTGCGCTCATAAGCATGGCCGCGGAATGACCGAAAATATAAATAACGGGAAAAAAGGTCACAGCGGCAAGCGAGTAACCCATGGTTTTACTCCACTCAAGGGAAAGCGTTTCTAAATATATTGTTAGACATACAAAAAAGCCCAAAAGGAGTAAATCAGTTCGGGGTATTGGATCAAAGAAAAGTATTATTCCCGCTATACTTAGCGATATAATGCCACAAACAAAAAAGTAATAAAGTCTGGATGGTCTCTTCTTACTCAAGATACGACCTCATTTCCGAGGAACATTTATTACTCCTATTAATTCTTTGTGAAGACGATAAATCCTGCAATTATGGACTAAAATGGAAAAGTGTTTGTTTTTTATGATTAATGCAAATTTCAGCAATTTTCCGTTTCTCTAAAGTTAAACAAACGCCCTATATGGAGATTTCCTTAAAACGTAGCGTATTTTTACCTGATTGCTTTGCTTTGTACATGGCTTCATCTGCGACAGTAATCAATTGTTGCTTATCAACATTAGCTTCTTTAGCTACCGCAATTCCAATTGATACGGTCAAAGGTTGATTGGCGCGGATAATCATAGAATCCTCTAAGTCTTGCAATATTCGTTCGCCAATGGCAATCGCATTTTTACTATCCGATTTTGGCAGTAGTATAATGAATTCGTCACCACCATAACGGATTACTTTATCCTTATCGCGGATGCATTTTTTTATAACCTTGGTAACCATATATAAGATTTTGTCACCTTGTTGATGGCCATAAAGCTCGTTATAATACCCAAAGTTGTCAATATCCATAAATATTACAGCCATCTTGTCGCTCTTTGGTTCATTAAGCCAATTATTTAAAAAGCGAAAGTTATACGCAGTAGTTAATTCATCGATGAGTAATGCCTGCTCCAATTCGAACTGCATCATGCGCTCATTACTGATCTTCGAACTGGCTCCCAATAAATCTGATAAGTGAATTAATAAAAGTCCAAAANCAATAATTCCCCAAAATCCATACGAACTAACAAGTAACGTAAAGATCAGACTGGCTAACGCTTTTTCCATAACATTGAAAAAGCCCGCCATGCCAAATTGCCTCAATTGCCTCCCCCAACTTATCCCCGTCAATATTGATGCAAGCAGACTAACCAAAAGAATATTCACGATCATTTGAGTAGCAATACCCAAACTTAAGGCGATTAATCCTTTGTACATAATAGGAACACTTGAACCTCCAAGCTGATTAAACACCACTGCTCCCACCACAGTACAAAGAGATAACTGGGACATGTTAAACACTATCCGCAGCCAGTATTTTTTATTCAAAATTCCGTCAATTAAGCCTATGATTAAAGCTACAATAGCTGCCGGAGTAACACCTAATGAATATATTATTGGGAATATCGTGGTTGTGGCTAACGTAAAGCTAATTCGGTGCGTTAATCGGGCAGAGATACTTTGTAATAAGATGGTTAAAAAGAAAAAATTGAGCAACAAGAACCAGTCATCCCACGGAATTGCACTGGAATACGAGTACAGCATCGCGAGATTAATGATGGTTATGCCAGAAACGGTAACAACATAACATTTAGGTAGTTTTCTTTCCCCCATAAAATTACCCCATTTGTAAGCTACTAAACTTTACTCTTAATAAAACCTTTCTTAAGTATACTATTATGATACTGTCCACAAATGTATATCGTCTTTACCCTTCATTTTGCCCATATACATTGCCTGATCCGCATAGCTCAGCAATTGATGCTTATCTGCGGTATCGTAAGGGGCAGACGCCACCCCTATGGAAACCGTGATTGGATGTTCTTTTAATGCATAAGGAAGTTGTGACAATTTTTCCTTAATGCGTTTAGCAACTTTTAAAGCATTTTCCTTGTTTTGATTAGGCAAAAGAACAACAAATTCGTCTCCACCATAGCGAATTAGGCTATCGGTCGATCGGATGTTATCTTTTATTGTCTTTGTAAGGTTTTTCAACACAGCATCGCCTTCCGCGTGTCCATAAACATCATTGAAATTCTTGAAATCATCTATATCTACAAATAAGACTGCAACGTTTTCTTCTCGAGAATCTTCAAGCCAATTATTTAGAAAACGAAAGTTATATGCCTGAGTCATTTCATCAATTAATAGTTCCTCTTCCAATTCTTGCCGTTTGACTTTTTCTCCGCTTAATTCTACTGTAAGTGCTAATAAACGGGCTAAATAAACTAAAAAGACACTAAAAATCACTAGACCAACTATAAAATAGGCATCAACGAACAAAGCAAATATGATCCCCACAAAACTTATCCCTAAACTACTGAAAAAGGCTTCCCTTCCCAGTGTAATTAACCGGTTTTTAAAGTTTGTTTTAGTTGAAATGGAAGCCATAATGGCCACGAGTAAAAGATTAATGTAAGTATAAACCAAAGCCGCTAAACCTAAAGCAAAAGCCCCATGATACCATAAACCTATTTTCTCCTTAATAGCCACCTCGTATATTATACTTCCAGCAAGCGTTGAAAGAGCTAATTGAGAGATATTAAACAAAGTTCGCGTAAAACTTTTTTTATTAAATATACCATCGCCTAAACCAGCTACAACCGCAATTAACATGCCAGCGGTAGGTCCAAATAAATATATTACAGGAAATATTGTAGAGGTAAATAGAGAATAGTTCATTTCTTGTGGAAGTTTTTTAGAAACGAAATGTAAGTACAATGTAAGGCCAATAAAGACCAGCATATAAAACCAACGGTCCCAAGGGAATCCCGAATTAAATAGAATCCCTCCCGCTATTGTTATAAGAGCTAGACCCCATACAAATACATATTTAAATAACCGCAATTCTCGCCCTCTCAAATCATCACCTCAACTTTTAACAAACTATTTTACGTTGCCGAGAGATGGGCTCTGTTCTTTCCACCGAGCTTTGCTGTGTACATGGCTTGATCTGCTAGCATTAATAGTTGGCGTTTATCGATTGTGTCATCGGGGGAAGACGCTATACCAATTGAAAGCTCAACTGTTTTTCTTTCAATTTTAGAGGTCGCAGAAATATTTTCTAAAATTCGTTGAGCAATTAGATGAGCTTGGTTTTTATCTTGTTTTGGGAGTAACACAACGAATTCGTCGCCTCCGTAACGAATTACTGAATCAGTTTCTCGGACACTTTTCTTGATCATGTCAGTAACTAGCTTCAAAATACGATTACCTTCGGCATGACCATAGAGGTCATTAAAAATTCTAAAATTATCAATATCTAAGAATAAAACAGAAACCTTCTCCTCTTTTGGATCATTCAGCCAATTATTTAAATACCTAAAGTTGTAGACCTGCGTCATTTCGTCGATGAGAACCTCTTCTTCTAACTCTAATCGGGCTTCCCTCTCCCGGCTTATTTTCCCTGCTGCCTCAAATAACTTTGATAAATAGATCAACAAAAGACTAAACCCAATTATGCCGAATAGTTCATACGCCTCTATAAAGAGCGTAAAAATAATACCAATGAATCCCGAACCCACATTGCTATACAGGTGTGCGGAAAATACCCGTTTTATGCAAATAGCTAAGTTGGGTCCACTTAAAAGGCAATGCTCGGTAGCGAACAAAAGAAGGTATAATGTTATAAAAGTTGCTATGGCTATCATCATAATTAATGCTTTATAGTACCAAGGACCGATCGTGGCTCCACCTAGTGACACAAAGACAATGGAGCTTAGCATACCTCCCAGTGCAGATTGGGAAAAATTGTATGTAATTTGAGTTTTCGATTTCTTTTGAACAATTCCTTCTATCAACCCTGTCAAACCAAATAAAAAAAGTGATACCATGGGTCCAAAAAGGAATAGGGATGGGTAAGCAATTGAGTGGGAGAAGGAGTAAATCATGGTCTGATTTAAATCTGCACTGGCAAATTCGAGGTAGATGATCAACCCCATTAAAATAACCCACATATACCAGTGATCCCAAGAGATACTCCGATAAAAAAACACAGAACCAATCAGTACGAGTAATAAAAGGCAACCCATGAGAAATTTGTATGAAGATCTTACTTTTTCCACCTTAAAATGATCACCTCTCACCGATATTTTTCAGCGTGCATCGGCATTTTCCATAAGGCTTTTTATTGCCCCCAAAACTTCTGAGCGACCCTGCTTACTTTGTGACGAAAACAAAATAGGATCAGCTCCCATTATTTCGCGAACAATCTTTGCATGTTGTTGATATCTTCCTCTACTAATCTTATCTAATTTTGTGGCAATTAGTACATGGGGCATGTCCATTTCGCGAAACCAATTAATCATTAATTGATCATCTTCACTAGGTTTATGGCGTACATCAATCAACTGCAAAACCCCTACCAGGTTAAGTCTATCTGTCAAGTAAGTCTCGATCATTTGGCCCCACTGTTGCTTTACTTCCTTAGAGACTTTGGCAAAGCCATATCCGGGCAAATCTACCAGGCAGATTGTATCTACCCGGTAGAAGTTTATAGTTTGCGTTCTTCCCGGTTGGTTCGATGTACGAGCGAATTTATTTCTATTTACTAAAGCGTTTATTAAAGAAGATTTCCCAACATTTGAGCGTCCCACGAAAGCTACTTCCTTCAGAGCATGATTGGGATAACCTCTTGAATCAACTGCACTGGTTAAGAATTCAGAGTTGTGCAAATTCAAATTCATATTATTATTCTCCTATCCAAGGTTGCTCTTCCATGGGCACGTCTTGGGGAAACATAAATTCCAACGGGTGGTCCGAGGTCAGTGCTTGAGAATACAAAGCATGGGAAAGAACTTCATCCATATGATCAACGAATATAATGCTTAGTTTATTCAAGACAGTATCAGGAATTTCCTCNAAATCCTTCTCATTTTCCACGGGAAGCAAAACTTTAGTTATTCCTGCCCTATGAGCACCTAAAAGTTTTTCTTTAACGCCACCTATGGGTAGCACTCGTCCTCTAAGAGTAATCTCGCCGGTCATGGAAACATCGTGCTTTACCGGTCGGTTAGTCAGTGCACTTGCTAAAGCGGTGGCAATAGTAATGCCGGCTGACGGACCATCCTTAGGAATCGCCCCTTCCGGAATATGCATATGAATATCGCATTGTTCATGGAATTTAGGATCGATATCAAGTTCATTTGACCTTGANCGCAAATAACTTAGTGCAGCATGTGCCGATTCTTTCATCACATCACCTAGTTTACCGGTAAGGGTTAGCTTACCCTTGCCCTGGACAACAGTCACTTCTATTTGTAAGATTTCCCCACCGACTTGGGTATAGGCAAGCCCAGTGGCTACACCCACTTTATCTTCGTTATCGGATTGAGCCTGACGATAGCGNGGCATACCCAAATACTTATTTAAATTACTTACCGTAATTCGGGCTGATTCAATATTACCTTTTACGATCTCTGTGGCAACTTTACGACAGATGGCACCCAAACGACGTTCTAGAGAGCGAACCCCGGCTTCTTTCGTATATTCATTGATCACCATATAAATGGCGTTGTCGGAAATCTGAACCTGGTCTTCCCTTAAACCGTTGTTAGCCATTTGTTTTGGCCAAAGATGACGCTTAGCTATTTCAAACTTTTCATATTCGGTATAGCCCGGAATTTCAATGATCTCCATGCGATCTCTCAACGGGTGAGGTATGGAATGTAAAACATTCGCNGTTGTGATAAACAAAACCTCCGACAGATTAAATGGCACTTCTAAATAATGATCGCCAAATTGGTGATTTTGTTCTGGGTCGAGCACTTCCAGTAGGGCAGAAGCAGGGTCACCCCTGAGATCTGATGTTAGCTTATCTATTTCATCTAACACAATGACAGGATTTAATGTTCCCACCGTCTTCATGGTCTGAATAACCTTGCCTGGCATGGCCCCAATATAAGTTCTTCTATGCCCGCGGATTTCGGCTTCGTCACGTACTCCGCCTAAAGAAAGACGGGAGAATTTCCGGTTTAAAGCCGAACCAACCGATTGTGCCAGAGATGTTTTACCAACACCCGGAGGACCAACTAAACATAAAATAGGACCTTTAGAGGACTTTGTCAGTTGCCGAACTGCTAAAAATTCTAAGATTCTTTCCTTAACCTTATCTAGAGCATAGTGATCCTCGTTCAGTGTTGCTTCAGCCACGTTCAAATCCAATCGATCCTTGGTCCGTTTTGACCACGGTAAGGAAAGCATCCAATCAATATAGTTGCGCACAACTGTGGCCTCAGCGGACATTGGAGCCATTCGCTCAAGCCTATGAATCTCATGGAGCGTTTTAGCTTTAGCTTCTTTAGGCAGTTTTGCCTTCTGTAGTTTTTCCTTCAGTTCCTCTATCTCAGTACTTCCCTTTTCGTCACGCTCACCCAATTCAACCTGAATAGCTTTAATCTGTTCGCGTAAATAATATTCCCTTTGGGACTTTTCCATTTGCTTGCGAACCCTTTGTTGAATGCTTTTTTCCAACCCTAAGATCTCGCCTTCGCGATACAAAAGAGCAAGAAGACCCTCGAGGCGCTTATCAATTGGAAAAACCTCAAGAAGTCGCTGCTTCTCCTCGAAAGAAACACTGAGTTGACTCGCTATAGTGTCGGCAAGACGGTGGTAATTCTCGATACTACTAATTGACATTAAAACTTCCGCGGGTATCTTTTTACCCAAGCGTACGTATTTTTCGAACTCTTCTCGAACTATGCGCATCAGAGCTTCTAATTCAAATTCATCCATTTCTCCGTCTGTTTCAGGAACAACTGTTACTAAAGTTTCATAATAACCGTCAGCATCATTTATATCTTCCAAAATAACCCGCTCGAGGCCTTCCACAAGGATACGAACCTGGCCTTCGGGCACTTTAAGAATTTGCTTGATCTCACATAAAGTACCGACTTTATAGATATCATCGGGCTCAGGTTCTTCTGTTGCCACCTGATGCTGTGCTGCCAAAACAATTCGTCGATCCCGAAGCATGGTTTGCTCAATTGCTTCGATCGACCTGGTACGCCCCACTTCTAAAGGTGTAACCATGTGGGGAAACACCAGTGTTCCACGGAGAGGTATTAACGGGAAAATTTGGGAATTAATCTCCTGTNCCATTTCTACACCCCCATGTTGATCTATGTGCTTACATTGTATCATAATTTGGCACATCATGGTATCGTTCCCTGAGAGATTTTAGGCGAGGCGCCCAATAGTACACTTGGTTCGCCGTGGGCCACAATGGGTTCCTTTTTATCTTTTAATGGGAGTAAACTATTTTCAATGACCTCCAATATGTTCTCCATGGGAAGTACTTGAATATCTTGAAATTCGTCAAAGATCTCTTGCCAATTATCTTTAGGCAGCAAGGCTCTCTGCAACCCGCACTCCCGGGCAGCCCTAATTTTGGAGACAACGCCTCCAACGGGTTTAACCAAACCGTGGATGGTTATTTCTCCTGTCATTGCCACATCATTTGCCACCGGACGATTTGTCAAGGCGGAGGCAACCGCCGTTACCATACTTATACCCGCGGATGGACCATCTATGGGTATCCCACCGGGAAAATTAATGTGGATATCATAATCTTGCGGCCTTAGATGCAAACATGACTTTAATACAGTTAGCACATTGTCAACTGAACAGCGCGCCTGAGAGCGGCGGCGCATTTTTCGTCCTTGTCTGCCTAACTCTTCTTCCTCCATGACGCCTGTTACTTGAATAGTGCCCTTACCTCTTTCGACCGGAATTGCCGTTGCCTCTACTTCAATAACTGTTCCGCTATTTGCTCCATACACGGCTAAGCCATTGACAACTCCCACCGTGGGCTCCAAACGTACTTTATATTCAGGCCTCGGTGAATATTGCCCACAGTTTAAAACCCACTCAATATCTGCCTTCAAGATATTTTTGCGCCCTTCGCTAAATACCACTCCTGCAGCTATTTGCACGATATTAACGGCATCTCGCCCATTCGTGGCATAACGCTTAATCTCTTCGATTGCATTATCTTCAATGGGAAACTGGATCTTTTGCGCGGCATTTCGTGCAATAATACCCACTTCCTTCGGACTGAGACTTCTGAAAAAGACTTCTAAGCAACGGGAGCGTAATGCAGGCGGGAGTTCGTGGGCACTTCGCGTTGTTGCCCCTACCATCCTAAAATCCGCGGGCAACCCATTTTGGAAAATATCGTGGATGTGGGCGGGTATGTTCCTATCTTCTGAAGAATAATAAGCGCTGTCAAAGAACACTTTGCGATCCTCTAATACTTTCAGTAATTTATTTAGTTGAATAGGATGTAACTCACCGATTTCATCAATAAAGAGCATACCTCCATGGGCTTTGCTTACTGCTCCCGGTTTAGGCTGCGGAATACCGGCCACACCCATAGCACCCGCACCCTGATAGATAGGGTCATGAACGGATCCTAAGAGTGGATCAGCTATACCCCGTTCGTCGAAGCGGGCTGTTGTTGCATCTACCTCGATGAAAGTAGACCCAACTCCAAACGGGGAAAGCGAATTACCTTTGGCCTCTTCTAACACTACCCTAGCCGCAGCGGTTTTTCCCACACCCGGCGGACCATAAATAATTACATGCTGAGGATTCGGGCCGCAAAGCGCAGCCCTTAACGCTTTTAGACCATCGCTTTGTCCTATTATTTCTTGAAAATCCTTCGGACGAGTTAATTCGGCCAAAGGTTCGGTAAGTGAAATCTTCTTCATTCTACGTAGTTTTTCCATCTCTTTGCGCGACTCGCGATCAACGGCTGTCTTTTTACCNCTTTGCTGCCGCAAAAGGTTCCAAAAATATAAACCGATTACTACGGCAAAGAAGAAATTAATCAGGGCTAAAATCCCCATTTTTACACAGCACCCCTTCCCAAAGTTACATTTTTTATTATGTCCCGGAAAGGCAAAAAAATGAGTTCAGGAAACTCCTGAAACTCATTTTTTTAACTCGAAACGCTATTTTTTTAGGCGCTTTCTTCTTTGTTTTTATTCTTACTTCGTACAATCAGGGGTTGATCCTTTTTTTCCACGGCAGCCTTAGTAATGACGCAATTGGTAATATCATCTTCCGATGGAATTTCATACATTACATCAAGCATTAATTCTTCCACAACCGTGCGTAAACCCCTTGCACCCGTTTTTTGCTCCAAGGCACGTTCAGCTATTAAACGTAGCGCATCAGGTTCAAACTCTAAAGAAACATTATCCATGTGCAATAATTTTTGGAATTGCTTCGTTAATGCATTTTTCGGCTCAGTCAATATCTTAACTAATGCTTCTGCATCAAGGGCATCCAAGGTGCACACAACGGGAACTCGACCTACGAACTCAGGAATAAGCCCGTAACGCAGTAGATCCTCCGGCATGTTTTGACGTAATATCTCGCCAATTTTCTTTTCTTCGCGGGTACGAATGTCAGCACCGAAGCCGATTGTTTTCTGCCCGATGCGTCGTTCAATGATCGTTTCTAAACCATCAAAGGCACCACCGCAAATAAACAGAATGTTAGTTGTATCAATTTGAATAAACTCTTGGTGCGGATGTTTCCTTCCCCCCTGCGGTGGCACACTGGCAACGGTTCCTTCTAAGATTTTTAGTAGGGCTTGTTGCACGCCTTCACCTGAAACATCTCTTGTGATGGAAGGATTCTCCGACTTACGAGCAATTTTATCAATTTCATCAATGTAAATTATCCCTCGCTCAGCGCGGTCAACATCGTAATCAGCGGACTGAATCAACTTGAGTAAGATGTTTTCAACATCTTCTCCCACATAACCGGCCTCGGTTAAGCTTGTGGCATCAGCAATCGCAAACGGTACATTCAAGATGCGGGCTAAGGTTTGGGCAAGAAAGGTTTTTCCGCTGCCTGTAGGTCCCAGCATTAAGATATTACTCTTTTGCAATTCCACATCATCTGTTTTCACATTACTGTTTATGCGTTTATAGTGATTGTAGACGGCGACAGCTAAAGCCTTTTTTGCTTCATCTTGACCGATTACATATTCGTCTAAGGCTGCTCTGATCTCTTTTGGTTTTAAAACATTATCAAGCTCGACATCGTGTTCTTCAGTAAATTCTTCTTCAATAATCTCGTTACAGAGTTCTATACATTCATCACAAATGTACACTCCCGGACCTGCAATAAGTTTTTTTACTTGTTCTTGCATCTTTCCGCAAAACGAGCATTTTAATTGTCCTTTTTCATCGCCAAATTTAAACATCCCACATCACCTCACTTGTTAGACTACTACAATTTNATTTAATTTACTCAGCAACTTGATGTTTCGTTAAAACACCATCAATTAATCCATAATCTACCGATTCTTCAGCAGACATGTAATAATCTCGATCTGTATCTTGAATTATCTTCTCTAAAGGTTGGCCCGTATGACTATGCAAGATCTGATTGAGTTTACTCCTCAAAAGCAAAATTTCTTTCGCCTGAATCTCAATTTGGCTGGCTTGACCTTGGGCACCNCCTAATGGTTGGTGAATCATAATTCTGGAATTGGGTAAAGCATAGCGCTTACCCTTTGCACCGGAACTCAATAGTAATGCACCCATGCTGGCGGCCATTCCCACACAAATTGTGGAAACATCTGCTTTGATATATTGCATGGTATCGTAAATTGCCAATCCTGAATAGACTACCCCCCCNGGGCTGTTAATATATAAATTGATGTCCTTATCAGGATCTTCCGATTCGAGAAATAGTAGTTGGGCAATTACCAAATTGGCCACATGATCATCGATGGGACCACCGATAAAAATAATCCTATCCTTTAGGAGACGGGAGTATATGTCAAAGGCCCGCTCTCCTCTATTGGTTTGTTCAACAACCATTGGAATTAATNCACTCAATACTCTCCCCGCCTTTCTTTCGCTGAATTTTACTCTGTTTCGGCAGGTTCTACAGCTGCCTCAACATCGGTAATTTGCGCTTGTTCAACAATAAAATCTAACACCTTTTTTCTTTCTATCGACATCTCTATACCTTTTCTTTGACTATTCCAGTAATCTCGCATGGTTTTTTCCATTTCAGGTTCCAATTCACCGGAGTTACTCATGTATTCTTCAATTTGATCATTCACTTCTTCGTCACTGACACTAATACCTTCTTGCCNATTGACGGCTTCTATAATCAAATCATTTATAATCTGCGTCTTAGCTTGGGGTTCAAATTCTGCACGCAATTCTTCCTTCGTTTGCCCCGTCATCTGTAAATACTGTTCGGGATTTAATCCCTGACGTTGTACATTCTCCAGAAAATAATCCAGAAGATGCATGGCTTGATGATCGATCATGGATTGCGGAATCTCAACTGTACTTTTTTCAGCTATCTGTTCTAACAGTTTATTCTCCACCTGCTCAGTGGTTCTACGAGAAGCGTCGTCCTCTAAGTTTTTCCGAATATCAGCTTTTAATTCGTCTAAAGTATCAAAATCACCGAGATCTTTAGCAAACTCATCATCTAAATCAGGCAAAGATCTCTCTTTAAGTTCTTTAATTGTAACCTTAAAGGTGGCTTCCTTTCCCGCTAATTCCTTTGAATGATATTCTTCAGGGAAAGTAACTTCAATTTCTTTGGTCTCCCCAACCCCTAAACCAATTAATTGTTCTTCAAATCCGGGAATAAATCTTCCGGAACCAATCTCCAAATCTTGATTTTCTCCGGCACCACCGCTAAAGGGTTTACCGTCTACATAACCAACGTAGTCAATGATGGCAAAATCGCCTTCTTGAACTTCGGAGTGTTCGGCCACAACCAACTGTGCGTTACGGCTTTGTTGCCCCTTAAGAACATTTTCAACATCTTCATCGGTTATTTTAACAATTTCCCTTTCCACAGCCAACCCTTTATATTCGCCCAGTTGGATCTTGGGATAAACATCAACTTCAAATGCGAATGTTGCTCCTTCTCCCCGTTCGATTCGTTCAATGTCAACACTTGGTTGGTCAACGGGCTGAATTTCAGTTTCGTCAATACTTTCTTGATAAACCTTTGGCAATAATATATCAATGGCATCTTCTAAAAATACATTAGGTCCATAGTTTAACTCAATGATGTTTTTAGGAGCCTTGCCCTTCCTAAAGCCCGGAATATTAATTTTTTTCACATTTTTCCGATAGGCCTCATCAATTGCCTTCTCTAAAGTATCACTGTCTATAGTTACGGTTAATTTTACCCTACTGTTTTCTAATCTTTCCACGTTTGTGCTCATAAAGCATCATCTCCTTTTCTTTCCCTAACGCAAAAAAAGTACACCTTTAGTGTAGCTATGTAATAAAAATGGTGCAGGCGGAGAGAGTCGAACTCTCACGGGGGTTGCCCACTAGATCCTAAGTCTAGCGCGTCTGCCAGTTCCGCCACGCCTGCACATTTATATTGGGAATGGTGAGCCATCCGCGACTCGAACGCGGGACACCCGGATTAAAAGTCCGGTGCTCTACCGACTGAGCTAATGGCTCTCACGCTCACTTATTATAACAGAGAGGTAAATGTGGGTCAATACTTTTTGGACTAGTTTCTAAAGAAAAAAACATGTATAATTAAAATAGCGTTGAGAGGAGGCAGAAAACTTGAGAATACCCCGTCGTTATTGGCGCAATTTAGACTGGCCCTTATTGTTGGCAGTCCTTGCTTTAACAACTATTGGAACNATCGTTATTTACTCTGCCTCACACACACAGCTGATTGCATCGGGATTAAGCCCGTGGCATTTTGTTAATAAACAACTTCTGGCTTCCGGCATAGGACTTGTTCTTTTAGTCATTATAATTTCCATAGACTATAGNGTTTGGAAACGCTGGGTAAAAGTTATTTACTTATCAAGTTTCCTTTTGCTTACAACTGTGCTTTTATTAGGCGATGCAGTCTTTGGTTCTAAACGCTGGGTAAAACTTGGGCCTCTTAGCATTCAGCCTTCCGAGCTGGCTAAAATAGCCATCATCTTGGTCTTAGCTCGATTTTTCGAAAAAAAAGAGCAAGCGCAGGAACTAAAATATGTCCTTCAAGCGTTTTTTATAACTATCATACCCATGGGTCTAATATTACTTCAGCCCGATATGGGTACAGCCACTATATTCATCGGTCTTTTTTTCACCATATGGTATGTTGGTGATGCGAAACCAAAACACTTACTTATTAGCGGAATTACTTTGGTTGGCGTTGCCGCCGCCGGTATTTTTTCATCAATGAAAGGCTGGGTAAAAATTATTAAGCCTTATCAGTTATCTCGATTATTGGTCTTTCTTGATCCTTACGCCGATCGTAACGGAGCCGGCTGGAATATTATTCAATCAATGATAGCCGTCGGATCGGGAAGATTTTTCGGAAAAGGAATTCTTAACGGAACCCAAAGCTCTCTTCATTTTCTCCCTGCAAATCATACCGACTTCGTATTCTCGGTCATTGCAGAAGAAACAGGGTTTTTTGGTTCCCTTGTGGTCCTGGCACTTTATGCATTTGTTATCTGGCGCGGTTTACGCATCGCCTCTTTGGCTAAAGACACCTACGGAACCCTTTTGGCCACGGGAGCCACCAGTATTTTCTTCTTTCATTTAATTATTAATGTGGGAATGACTTTAGGAATTATGCCGGTTACGGGTCTTCCTTTACCGTTCATTACCGCCGGAGGAAGTACAATGCTAACTAGCCTTATTGCCATTGGAATAATACTTAACGTAGGTCTAAGAAGAATCCGCATTATGTTTTAAATCTAAGGCTAAAAGCAATAAGATGGTAGAACCGAAATACAGGCAAGTGGCCGCCGCCACCACTCCGGAATCATTAAATACCAGCGCTGCTAAGGAACCAACAACGACTGCAACTAAACCTTTGGCCACGAAGGGATAAGTTTGCTTCATCCAGATAATGAACTTAGAAGGCCATATAAAGCTCGCCCCCATAGAGACCAATGCAACAATTAGGGCTTTACTCCAAATACTATGCCGCATAAGCCTTAAATTCATGGACAATTTGCGGACAATGATCATCTGAAGTGCCGTGAAGCCTTCACGTCTAAATAAGGCAACAGTCCGACCAATATGAGATTGTTCTGCCTCGGGGTTCCTATTATCTATAATCATTAAAACTCCTAAAGTTAAAGCCATCACCATAACTAATACCAAAAGACTTTTCCATGTAATTTTCTTACCACTTAATAAAAGACAGATGGTACCAAATGCAAAGACAGCTGCAATGGCACCTCCCACATTTGTTCCCAACGAAGGTGCCCCCACGGCGGTGATAATAAACCCTCCAAAAAGGAAACTAAATACCATCTTCCACTTCTTATGCAACTTAACTTTTTCCATGATAATTGCCCAATAAATAATACTTGCACCGATTAGAATCCCCATATATTCATTGCCCAAGCCATAAAAGCGCGCTCCACCCACGGGATCATAACCAAGATAGGAGTAACGCATAAGCCAACTTCCCGTAAAAACATCTATTATTAATACAGATGATGTCACAAAGGCGAGTAATCCGACTCTAAACAACGGAGTAAGGAAAAACATGCTTACTACCGTTAGTAAATATAAACCAACTACGAGCCACTTAAAGTCAGGCCAGAATAATAGGGTCAAAGGGAAAAGCAAAAAAAGTTCTAAGAATGTGCTTAGCGATCTGAATTCCCATAAATAAAAGGACTTTCTCAAAATGATCGAGAGTAGCACTATTGCATATAAAATGATCTGACAAATGATTACTGAGCGTAAAACTATGCTTCTTTTTCCTGAAATGACAAGAATTTTATCTAGCATTTTTGTCAGTTTTAACTTGGCATTTTTCTCCGGCAATACTTCAACTGTGCGACCAATGAATGGCTGAGTGTGTTCTACTTCTAAAATCCCAACAANAGATGGCGCAACATCCATATTAGTTATTAAGCCTGGCCAGCGGGTGGTACCGGAGGTTAATAAACCTTCTCCCATGCCCACGTAAATAATGGGTGTTAGCCAACGCCCCCTATTTACTGAGTCTCGTGATGGATAAGGGCTTACAATCATAACTACCGACCGTTCTTTTTCTCCTTCGATGAGGTCTTCTATAAAGGTTTGTATCTCGCCAATCATTCGATTGTATACTCGTTCCTTTTGATCCTGAAGAAAGAAACGTTCATATTGATCAAAACGATAGGGATCACCTAGATCCACAACAATGAAGTCTTCCTCCGCTTCGAGAATCAGTTCTAACAAGAAATCATAATCCGTTTTTAACCCGAAAGGATATTCTGAATTTGTAAGTAACAGATCTACTCCAATGTTTCCCTTATGAACTCGACCGGAAGACTCGGTTCCCACAACAGCTGCCCAACGGGCTAATTCCACACCGTCACTATTGCCTAAGACCCTNATTGACCTTCCACCATCTAAGATAGCCGTACCTAAAGCACCTGGAATAACCGTATAGTTCACATTCTGCGCCTTTTGGATCAAAGAAATATCGGGTTGAACAATCTGACTAGGCTTTAAACCCGTGTGCAATCCATAAAGTTCATGAGACTTCCTATCATCGTTAAATTCTGCGGTCTTCACGTGTCCCACCGCCCTTGCACCTGCACTGAGACTTAGATAAGCACCGGGCGCAGTACTAGCACCCCCGGGACGGGTGTTTAGTAACCCATATGCAACAGGCTGTGTATACTCCCATGTTTGGAGATCATCCCACTTAAGGCCGTGCCAAAGTACCATGACAACCCGTTTGCGGGCTCCCTCGGCAACTGGACTGATGATTAACAGAAGCAAACAAATAATAATAATTTTTCTTTTCATTCCATTAGCCCTTCGTAAATTGCCTGAGTACACTCGATCATGTGCTTTTTCTCAAAAAACGAAGATACCCTTTGCCGATTAAATCGACCCATCATCTTCGCTTTTTCCGGAGACTTTAGAAGATGCAAAACGGATGCTGCCATATCAATCGCGCTTCCGGGAATCACGGCGAATCCCCCCTGCCCATGAACTACGGCTTCCCTTAAAGAAGGTAAATCCGAAACCACAACGGGTAAACTTGAGGCCATGGCCTCAAGTACACTGAGATTAAACCCCTCTGTTAGGCTTGGTAAAACAAAAATATCCCAGCCCGCCATAAGTTGAGGAACATCATCTCTAAAACCTAAAAAATGCACTTTATCACCAATACCCAACCCATAAGCGTACCGCTCCAGCCTTTTCCTCTCGGGGCCATCGCCCAATATAACCAATTGCGTTTTAGGAACAATTTTCACCAAAAGGGAAATTGCCTCAAGTAAAGTTGTCAGACCTTTACTGGGTATCAGGCGAGCAACAGTGCCTATAATTACGTCATCAACTCTTAAACCCGATTGGANCCTCGCTTCACTTGGAGAAAGGTCACCAAATTTCTCTATCGATATTCCGTTGTGAATTGTGAGAATCTTCTTACCTGGCGCAAGATTTATAAATTGCGAACGCACCGTATCGGAAACACTTATTATGGTGTTTATGCTTTGAAAAACCCATCTTTGTGCCATATGGTATGCCACACGTTTTAGGGGCGAATTAAACTGAGGCAATGCATTGTGGGCAGTAAATAAAAAACGAGGATGTCCCTGCGGGGCCAGTGCCATTGCGGAGATAAGGGCGGCCTTCAAACCATGGGCATGAATTATATAGGGTTCCTCCCGGTTGAGAATCTGCCTAAGCTGACGTGCACAGAACAGATCTTTTCGAAAATTCAGACCGTCAGAAAGCTCCAAGGGAATGAATCTCCTGCCCTCCATCTTTTCTTGCATATTGGAGGGACCTACTATTACTATCTCCAAATCACGAATTCCCGTGGACAATTGCTGCAAATGTTGCACCATACCTCCCTCGGCCGGGCGCACTACCCAGATTATCTTCATCAATTAACCCTCCTCTTCTCACAATTATTGTGAACAAATTTAATTAATCAATACTGGGAATACTGTAGAGAAAAGGAGGAATTATGTGAGAAGGAAATTTGTGGTGCTTTTGATCGTAGTAGTTGCATTGGTTGTGGGCAGTAGAATNTTGCCTACAAGGGAAAAATTTGATGATACCCCAAATCGAGGTAGAACGAATTTGGTACAATATAAACCATTAACGCCCCTAAAAAATCCTACTTTAGCTGAATTACAAAACTCAGTGGATCTTNTTTCAGAATCTGCCATGGAACAAAATTGGAATACTGCCATGAAGGATCTATCAAACTTGGAGCAAAACTGGAGACGTTTGCAACAAAATCGTCCTAACGAATTAGCCTTAGAGCAAGAGATTTCCCTTTCAATCCAGAATCTGCACTATAACGTCTACGGACAAAATCAACAAGAAATTCTGAAAACTGCAAAAAGGCTAACCGAACTAATCGGCAGACTTTCCAGATAAAAAAGGGAGCTTGCGCTCCCTCCTACTTTACTGTTGCGGTTTCTCCGGGTTTTGAGCATTCTGCCTTCTCTTTTGCATATTTCCCGATTGACGATTCGCTAGCTCTTCGGCTGTCTCAAAGAAGTTATTCGTATTACCTAATCCACCGGCCCCAAAGCTTTGCTGCTGATTTTGTTTTTGTTGCTGGTTCCTCTTCTGATTAGGGTTTTGCTTTTTGTTTCGCGGCATTCTTAAACCTCCCTTCCTGACTAGTATGA
>JGI24708J26588_10001517_pt1 | contig 18405 bp, 18 predicted proteins | sample BioPla1DNA2_FD_26588 | JGI IMG/M metagenome (IMG submission 26588) | reverse complement strand
AGTCTCTTTAAAATCAGTTGACATCTTTTACTTCCTTTCTGTGAGGAAATAACAGTTACATAAGATAAAGCACTTTCACATTGATTATATGAAAGTGCTGAATGATCAAGCATGATCCTATGCCTGAATACAATTCCTATTGCTGTTGATCGATTTTTACTTTTTCATCATCAGTAACAAATTTTACTTTACCTTCATAGATTTCCTGGACTGCAACAGACAAAGGTTTGGGAAATTCGGTCGTAATTAAAGGTTCTGCTCCATTGATTAGTTGTCTTGCACGTTTTGCTGTTGCTAAAACAATAGAGTACCTACTATTAACCACAGGTTGTTCGCCTGGTTCTACCTCGCTATTTACTACTTTCATTAAATCGGTATATGATGGATGTAACATATACACTCTCCTTTCCATGAATCTTTATTATGCTAGACATTGATTGCTTCTATTCCACAGATAAGGTTTCCTGATTATCTGTTATTTCCTTTTGATTAACTCTACCTGCAATGGTTTCAGGTAGCAATGAGGAAAGTATGATATGGCCACTTTCTGTTATGATAACAGCTTTTGTTCTTCTACCACAGGTGGCATCAATTGCCATTCCAGAATCTTTTGCGTGTTGTACCATACGTTTAATTGGTGCTGCATCTGGACTTATGATACTGATAATTTTACTGGAATTTACAACATTACCAAAACCAACATTAATAAGTTTATTCAATGTTTTTCCTCATTTCTTTATCTTTATTCGATGTTTTGAATTTGTTCCCGGACTTTTTCGATTTCTGTTTTCAAATCGATTGCTACATTGGTTACTTCTAAGTCATGGGCTTTTGATAAAATGGTATTTGCTTCTCGGTTCATTTCCTGGGCTATAAAATCAAGCTTTCTACCGATATTATCCTCTTCGTTCAAGGTATCTTTCATACCTAGAATATGACTTCTTAAACGAACGGTTTCTTCATCGGTACAGATTTTATCTGCAAATATTGCCACTTCGGTTACTAGGACACTGGGCTCTACTTTTGTATCTCCAATAAGTTCCGTTACCTTGGCTAATAACTTATTATGGTACTCTTTCAAAATCTCAGGAGATCTTTTTTCAATTTCATCGATTAAATCTAACATATGGTCTAGTTTGGTGAGGATATCAGCTTTTAAAACAGCTCCCTCATTGATTCTTGTTTCAATAAAACGTTCTGCTGCTGTCTGGATTGCCTCTTCTACTAGTGACCATAATTCTTTTTCATCAATGGTTTGTTCTTCTAAAGTAAATACTTCTGGGTATCTAGAAAGAGCATTCACTCGAATATCATTTTCAATACCAAAATCCTTACTCATCTGTTCAAGATAAGTGTAATATTCTTTTGCAAGATCGGCATTGTACCTGACACATACATTATTCTCGGTATAATCTTCGTATGTAATATAGACATCAATCTTTCCTCGTCCTACATACTGTTTTAGGGTATTTCGAATTGCTGCTTCAAAAAAGTTAAGCTTTTTTGGCATCTTCACTGCTATGTCACAATACCTATGGTTCACGGCCTTTATTTCTACCGTTATTTTCCGGTCTATATTGGAAATCTCGCTTCGACCAAAGCCTGTCATACTTTTTAACATAAAAACACACTCTTTCATCCGGAAATATTACGGATATACCGTAATTATTGCTTCTTTTTTATATTCAATTAATTATAATTGAAAAAATAAGACAAGTCAATACATGGTACCGGAATTTATAGGAGTGTGCTCAAAAAGTNTAGAATAAGATNGAANCATCTTATCTTAATATTATATGGCAATTAACAAGGTATTATAACCTAGGATCCGTAAATTTCTTTCCAATTCTGCTGCTTCATCTAGGGTTGGAAAGTCACCGACTTGTACGGAATAAAAATCTCCCTGATCCACAATCTGAGCTTGATAACCTTGCATAATGAGTTGATTTAAAACATTTAGTGCATTTTCATATACTCGAAATAAACCTACTTGTACTCGGTAAGTAAAGGGTTCTCCTATTTCTTCTTCCTCCTCCAAAGGAACCTCTTGGTTAAATTCATAAAAATTCATATCCATGAAACCTTGATACATTTCTAAAGATGAGTCTTGGTCTAAGGAAGTATCTTCTTCTAAGGTAGTTCCCTGTTCTATGAAATCAAAGGAAGCTATGATTCCTTGTGTAACCGCTGCAACAATCTCATCAAAGCGTTCATCAATAAGGGCATTATCCCTATCCGATCGAATATGCCCAAGTCCAATCACTAAGCCTGGCATATTGATATCCCTCAAAACAGATAAATCGGTTCGAACAATGACTCCTTGATTTTGAAAAGATAGTTCTTCTAGCTGCCTCGCAATATTTGCTGCTACTAAGTTACCAGGACAGGTATAGGAGTTGGTATAAAAATTTANAGTTGGCGTTTGGGGAATCGCATCACCAGTAATTCTTTTTATAGAAACCATCAAGTCTCCCCCTTCGCGATTGATAAAATCGGTACGCTGACGGGGTGTTAAGTATGTGTCTGTTGTTCTAGTATATACAACATCGATCCCTTGCTTCATCAGTGCTTCACCTATTGCAAGAGCCAAACGCAAGGTATCATCCTTTTCTAAACGTCGCTGATATATCTCACCAGTAGCCCTACCACCATAACTTGCATCCATAATAATCTTTGCCATTAAAACCCCTCATTTCAAATTCTTGNCATGGTTTTCTATTTATTATATGAATAGGAGTTGGTAAAGTTTCAGCTTATTTGGGGTTAAGAAATTAGCATGGAAAGTACAAGAGGAGCATTTTTGATAAGGGATGACCCAAATCCGATCAGGATGGATGACTTGAATTCGGATAAAGCATGGAGACTCAGCAGGGAGGCTCAAATTCCAATATAGTTGAAGGGCTTAAATTCCGTTAAAGATGGATACTTAATTCGGATAATGTTGGATACTTAAATTCGAATAAAGCATGGAGACTCAGCAGGGAGGCTCAAATTCCAATATAGTTGAAGGGCTTAATTCCCCGTTAAAGTTGGATGACCGAAATCCGGTAAATTGGGTTTTATAAAACATAAAGGTATACAGATCGAACCCTATGACATGATATGTTCCCAACTAGGAAGTATAGCTGTCTGTATGGTTCATAACTGTATACCCCTTTTAAAGGTTAAATACCCATTTTAACAAAGCAAAGCATGGGTGATACATTGATATCTCAATAAAATGGATTATTCATTGAACATAGGTGTAGATAAATAACGTTCTCCAGTATCCGGAAGTATTACAACAATATTTTTTCCAGCATTTTCTGGGCGCTTTGCTACTTGAGTAGCTACCCATAGGGCAGCTCCTGAAGAGATACCTACTAAAAGTCCTTCCTGCCTTGCCACTTCTCTTCCAGTTGCGAAAGCATCCTCATTGCTTACAGTGATGACTTCATCATAAATCTTTGTATTTAAAGTGTTTGGAACAAATCCTGCTCCAAGTCCTTGGATTTTATGAGAACCTGCCCGCCCTTCGGATAATATTGGGGAATCAGTTGGTTCAATGGCAATTACCTTGATGTCGGGATTTTTTGATTTTAAATAAGCACCCGCTCCTGAAATTGTACCACCAGTACCGATTCCAGCAATGAAGATATCTATTTTTCCTTCGGTATCTTCCCAAAGTTCTACGCCAGTAGTTTCTTCGTGAACTTTNGGATTATTCATATTTTCGAATTGGGATGGAATAAAACTATTTGGAGTATTTTCTTTAATCTCTTGAGCTTTTTCAATTGCGCCTTTCATTCCTTTGCTGCCTTCCGTTAATATTAATTCAGCACCATAGGCTTTTACAAGGTTTCTACGCTCAATGCTCATGGTTTCNGGCATGGTAATGATCAATTTTAAGCCATAGCTAGCGCAAACACTGGCAAGACCTATACCGGTATTTCCACTTGTGGGTTCAATAATGACGGTATCCTGATTGATTTCTCCACTATTTAGGGCTACCTCGATCATTCTTTTTGCAATACGGTCTTTTACACTACCTGCAGGATTGAAATACTCTAATTTTGCTATAATGGTAGCTTTTAAATCATGGGCTTTATTATAGTTTGATAGTTCCAATAGAGGGGTATTTCCAATAAGTTCTGTAATTCTTTTTTTTACCTTAGACATATACTTTAACTCCTTTCAATACGATCAAATGCTTGTGCTAAATCATCGATAATATCATCGATATGTTCCGTTCCAATGGACAAACGAACGGTATTGGGCTTAATTCCAGATGCCAATAATTCTTCTTCNTTCATCTGGGAATGGGTTGTGCTGGCAGGATGTATTACTAATGATTTTACATCAGCAACATTTGCCAGTAAAGAGAAAATCTTCAAATTATCAATAAATTCTTTGGCTGTATTATCATCTCCCTTTATTTCAAAAGTAAAAATGGTGCCCCCTCCTAGTGGGAAGTATTTTTGATAAAGATTATGATAAGGATTATCCTCAAGGGAAGGATGATTTACTTTTTGTACCATGGGGTGTTCATTTAAGTATTTTACTACTTTAAGTGTATTATATACATGGCGCTCCACTCTTAAGGATAAGGTTTCCAGACCTTGTAGAAATAGGAAGGAATTAAATGGACTAATGGAAGATCCTGTATCTCTCATTAAGGTGACACGCATTTTTATAATATATGCCAATGCTCCCACTGCTTTTGTAAATCTCACTCCATGATAGCTGGGATTGGGTTCCGTTAAAGTAGGAAATTTATTGGATGCTTCCCAATCGAATTTACCGCTATCAATCACAACTCCACCAATGCTGGTTCCATGGCCTCCAATAAATTTTGTTGCTGAGTGAACAACGATATCAGCACCATGTTCGATTGGTCGAAGCAAATAAGGAGTTGCAAAGGTATTGTCAACGATTAATGGAATCTGATGTTTATGAGCAATATCAGCTACTTTTTGAATATCAATAATATTGGAGTTTGGATTTCCTAGACTCTCAATAAAGATAGCTTTTGTATTTTCTTGAATTGCTTTTTCAAAATTGTTCACATCATCGCCATCTACAAAGGTTGTAGTAATGCCGAATTCCTTTAGGGTATGTGCAAAAAGGTTGTAGGTCCCTCCATAAATGGTCTGTGCAGAAACAATATGGTCTCCGGCCTGGGCAATGTTTTGAATGGAGTAAGTAATTGCTGCAGCACCAGAGGAGGTAGCCAGGGCAGCGACTCCACCTTCTAAGGCGGCGATTCGTTGTTCGAATACATCAGAAGTTGGATTCATGAGTCGTGTATAAATGTTTCCTCCTTCTCTTAATGAAAATCTAGCTTCTGCTTGCGCGCAATCTTCGAATACATATGAGGTGGTCTGGTAAATGGGAACACTTCTGGAACCGGAAGCTATATCCGGAATTTCTTGACCTGCATGTACTTGTAATGTTTCAAATCTTAGTTTTTTATCTGCCATACAAATTCCTCCTGGATTATTTTAGTATTAAGAGAGTGATTACGAACCTTACATTATGATTTCGCAAAGCTCTATATAATATTAATTCTTTCAATATTTGTCTAATGAATATTAGAAAAATAAATCTTAGATTACCATATAATACAAACATACAATTCATATTAATTTAGTATGAATTGATAAGTTGATATAAGAATAAACCCACTTGAAAGATTTGTCAAGTGGGTTTCCTAAAAATGCTTTAATTTATTTTTTTATTTTTCTTATATAGAAAAATCGTAAGGAATTAAGGCTTGCTGCTTATCCACTAGATCTTGAAGAGTAATTCGATCTACAACTCCACAGATTGCATCGTATAATTCCTTCCATACATCCCTAGTAACACATCCGCTGTTACGGGGACATTCGCTTAACTCTTCTTCTAGGCAATCGATTGGGGCAAGACTCCCTTCCGTAAGTCGAAGGATCATGCCAACAGTATATTCCTTGGGATCTTTTGCTAGACGATATCCTCCCTGGGCTCCACGGATGCTGCGAACGAAACCTGCACGATTTAATAAAGAAATAATCTGTTCTAAGTATTTCTCAGAGATTTCCTGTCTGGCAGCAATGGTTTTAATGGTAATATATTCACCGGTATTATTTAAAGCCAGATCCAACATCAGGCGTAATGCATATCGTCCTTTGGTAGAGATTTTCATTGAATAGCCTCCTCTTTGGAATTTGTATTGTTTTTATTTACTATAATACCATGGGACTAATAGGAATTCAACTCTGCTTTTTGATATTCTTATCAATTTTTCTTTGAAAGAGCTTAACAATCTCATACCATCCCACGGAAAGAAAGGATAATAGAATAGAAATAATTAAAATTTTTAAGGGTAATGGAGAAAAAGCAAAAAAGGAATGGATTGGTGTATATATCAGCAAAGTAGTTATGGTAATGGTAAGAAGGTTTACTAAGAGGATTCCCTTATCTTTTCGGATTTTATTCCATGATCTAACAATGGATTCTTTATCAGAACAATTAACTAAAATCAGATTGATGTTTGATAATACAAGGACAAAAAAACCGGCAGTCCGCGCTATTTCTCCATTGGATGTGACCTCTAGTAAAAGATAATACCATAAAAATACCGTTATAAACAGAATTAAGCCCTGAAGAGTACTTTTTAACATAAGTCCTTTGCTCAGTAGCTTGGCATTTGGATTTCGGAGCTTTTCTAACATAATTTGATCATCTGCTGGTTGACGTTCTAACACCACAGAACATATGGGATTCATGACCAATTCGATAAGAATGATGTGTAAAGGTAGTAATAATAGATTTTTTGCATCTATGGAAAGCAAAGGAGCGAAAAATGATATCAAGGCAATGGGAAGATGGATGGCAATGATATAGCCAAGGGTTTTGCATATGTTTTGGTAGATTCTTCGCCCATCATGTATAGCTTCTAATATGGTTGAAATATTGTCATCCAAAAGGATTAGGTCCGAGGCTTCCCTACAAACCTGGGAACCATGCTTACCCATAGCAATTCCCACATCCGCAATTTTGAGTGCGGGAGAATCATTTACCCCATCACCAATCATAGCAACAACTTCTCCGGCTTCCTTTAATGCTTTCACAATTCTCATTTTATGCAAGGGTAGAACCCGAGCGAATATATTACAAATGGAAATGGCTTTCTTCAATTCTTCATCAGACATTTGATCTATTTCATTACCAGAAATCACAAATTCCCAATGTTGAATACCGACTCTTTTAGCAATGGCCGCTGCTGTTTCTGGATGATCTCCAGTAATCATAAGAATTCGAATCCCGGCCCGATAACAAGCAGTAATGTTTTCCTTTGTATTCTCCCGAATAGGATCTTCCAAGCCCACAATCCCACATAAAGATAGCTGGCAATGGGATAAATCTTGGGGTAATTCTTTAATATCAGTGGTAGTAAATTCAGCTACTGCAATAACCCGTAACCCTTTTTTTGATAGTTTTTTGATTTTATTATGAATGATTTCTTCCTGCTGCCTTGGAAGTTCACAAAGGGATAGGATGGTTTCCGGGCTTCCTTTTGCGGTAACAAAATATTTTTCCTCCATATGGTATACCCTAGCCATGGCTTTTAATTCATTGGTAAAAGCATATTCCTTAAGGAAAACAGGCTGGCTTGTTGCAATACCACAAGCTTCCAAACTTTCTTTCTTACTACATTCCAAACATAAGGATTCACAATAGCTTAACATGGCTATTTCCATGGGATCATAGCTATTGTGTTTGCAGGCAAGGGATAAGGCCTTGCACAATTTCATGTTTTGATTCTGATACATCCAAAACTCCGATACTACCATATCATTCTTTGTAATGGTACCAGTCTTATCCATACATAAGACAGAAATAGCTCCTAGAGCTTCCACGGAAGGAAGTCTACGAATTAAGGCCTGTTTTTTGACAAGACGTAGGGCTCCCATGGATAAAAAAACCGATTGGATTACTGGTAACTCTCCTGGAACCATGGATAGGGCCAAAACAACTCCTGCAAGGAAACTTTCTATGATGCGATTTGGGCTAGGAGCATTTTTTAAGTTTAGGAAGGTTGCTGTAAATACCAAAAGAAAGAAGACAGCCGCGAATATGGTACATTGTTTTGCAAAGGATTTCATTTGTTTTTGAAGAGGGGTATTTTCTATGGATGTATTATTAATCTCATCAACGATTTTACCTAATTGTGTATGATTACCGGTTTTATCAATCAAAACTCTTCCATTACCTAAAAGCACCTGGGTACCAGCATAGCAATAATCTTTTCTAAAGTATCCTCCTTCTCCCTGGAAGCCACCGGTAGTGCTTGCTTCTTTCCATACGCCTTCTGATTCTCCTGTTAGAATGCTTTCATCGATACAAAGTCCGCTTACATCCAGAAGAAAACCATCCGCAGGAAGTTTTACCCCTTCATGGATTAACATGATATCCCCAGGTACTAATTCCTCAGCAGGAATATGACATTCCTTGCTGTCCCGGATTACGGTTATTTTAGGATTGGTGAGTTCCCTAAGTTTCTTTAACGTGTTAGCGGTTCTGATATCTTGTATAAGATCAACGCATATTACCAGGGCAACAAAAGCAATCATGATTAAACCATCTACTGCTTCCCCTAATAAAAAATAGATTATAGCCGCAGATAATAAGAGAAAATAAATGGGTTCTACAAAGATAGAACATATTTTTTTTAAAACGCTTCCTCTCTTATTATGTTTGATTTGATTCTTACCATAAATCTCTTGCAATTCTTTTACTTCTTTTGATGTTAAGCCAGTATAATCAATCAATCTTGTTACCTCCTATGGAATAAAAAAAGCCTGTGGAACAAATAGAGTAAACTACTGTCCCACAGGCTTTATTGAACCTGTTGCTGAATTATCAGCCCGGCTGCACGGTTTTCCCGCCGCCTGATCAGATTGTACTGTAGATTGGCTAATGGCCTATGCAGTGCAAAGTGATATCGATAATTCATCATATGCAATTGTTTCGAAAGGGTGATTAATTATAACTCAACTTCCTTGGCTTTACGAAAACTAGTAAAAAAACTAGGTTTAATTTCTGAAATTAGGATTGCTATGAAAATAAATAGAAATCCAATCATTAATTTTATATTAATCTCTTCATGATATAGCATAACGGAAAATATAACTCCAAAGACAGATTCCAAGCTTAAAATGATGGAGGCCTGTGCCGGTTTTGTATATTTTTGACCAATATTTTGAAGCAATAATGCCACAGCGGTACAAAATATGGAAAGATATAGTAAACCAAGTATCAGACTTTGGTTCCAAACACTGGGCATATCTTCGAATATAAATGCTGTAATCCATGAAAATACAGCGGCAAAGGCAAATTGTATGATAGTAATTAAGACCGGATCCTTATCTTTTTGAATTCGAGCTACCGCAACCATATGTATGGCATAAAAGATACCGCTAATTAGGCTTAAGGTATCTCCCATTCGAATATTAAAAATTTGATCAAGGGAAACTAACCCGATTCCAGTAATCGCAAGGATTCCTGCTGAAAAATTATAGATATCCGGTCTTTTTTTATCCACAATCCAATAAATAAATGGAACTAGTACACAGTAAATAGCTGTTAAGAAGGCATTCTTTCCCGGAGTGGTATCGGTAATGCCAATGGTCTGTATACTATAGGCAATAAACAAGAAAGTTCCCAAGAGCCCTCCTCCAAGGAAATATTCTTTGTTAATATTTTTGAGCCGTTTAAAAAAGATGAAACCCAATAACAAACATGCTATGGTAAATCGAATTCCTAAAAGGGTATTGGGGCTAATCATGTCTACAGAAGTCTTTACAATAAGGAAGGAGCTCCCCCAGATAATTGAAGCTCCCAATAAAGCTAATTTTGCTATTAGATTTTTTGATGTATTCTTCATGCTGTACCTCTATTAAAAAAATTTCTCTTATTCTGTCATTCTAGCTTCTCATTTTATTTATAAATTTTTATATAATTCAAATTTAAGTGTAAGAATTTAAATCATATCTAAGTAACTTATTGTCTAAAAAAGCATATAACTTATTATAACATTCCAAAGCCATCTGTCAACTAAAGAAATAGTTAGAAATCATCCCATATTCATCAGTCAATCAAAAAAGAATTAGTATCAACCCATATCCATATATATTAAAACAGCAGTCAAGAATCTGACTGCTGTCATCTCATAATGATCTCTCATAATGATTATCTGCGATAATATTTATTCTTATAATGGTAACTGGAGGGATATGGCAAACCTTCTGGTTCAAAAAAATCATTTTGACCGCAAGGGGTCTGTAAAAAACATAGGAACCAATCCAGACAGTAGGTGTTTTCACTGATTTTTTCCACTCGTTCCTTGGCGGCACCACAGGTTCCTGGAGCCGGTAAAATCACATCATCACAAGGCATCCAATTAGCAGGAGTCGCCACATTCTCTCGATCGGATTTTTGTAAAGCAATAAGGATTCGTTTGATTTCCTCCATATTTCGTCCTGTGGTAAGGGGATAATATAAAATGGCTCGGATAATTCCCTCAGGATCTATGATAAATACGGCTCTGACCGTCTGGGTATTGGAGGTGTTGGGATGGAGCATTCCATATTTTCTAGCAATATCCATGGTGATATCGGCGATTAAGGGAAAGGTTACCTCTACATGTTTCATATCTTTCCATGACAATTCCTTAATCTTTCTAAGCCAAGCAATATGGGAATAGATTGAGTCAATGGATAACCCCACCAATTCGGTATTCAGGGCTTTAAATTCATTTATCATAGAAGCAAATGTAATAAATTCTGTCGTGCAGACCGGTGTAAAATCTGCTGGATGGGAAAACAGAACAATCCATCTGCCATAATAATCCTTCGGAAAATCGATTTCCCCTTGAGTGGTTACTGCATGGAATGCAGGAGCCATGTCTCCAAGTAATGGCATACGATAAGAATTCTTTTCTTCCATAGCAATCTCCTAATAGTGATATATTACAAGATATGTTGGAAGATTCATCTTTGCTACAGTAGAATATCTTGGTTCTATCCTTAGTCTTCTAAGATTTTACCATCAGTGGAAATAGTGATGATTTTCCAGGGAAGAACTTTGCCACTCTTAGCTAAAGCGGATTTTACATAATGGACAAGACCGCCACAGCATGGTACTTCCATACGAATTACAGTGATGCTATTAATATTATTATTGGCGATGATTTGTGTAAGTTTTTCAGAATAATCGACATCATCTAGTTTTGGGCATCCGATTAGGGTGATTTTATTTTTCATAAAATCATGAAAACTTCCATAGGAAAAAGCGGTACAATCTGCGGCAATTAATAAATTTGCATCATTGAAATATGGTGCATTCACTGGAACCAACTGAATCTGTACTGGCCATTGTCTTAACATGGATGGTCGTAAACTTTGAGGACTGGTATCTTCCACTTTGACAGAGTCACTAGGATGGTTTAAAGTCATCATCCTNGANCCAGGACAGGAAAAAACTTGATTTTGATTCTTCTTTTTACGGGCCTCTTCCATATTTCTCTTTACTTCTTCTTCGTTGTATGGTAATGCTTCTCTTTCTTCAAAGTGAATGGCATTCATAGGACATACCGGTAGACAATCTCCCAATCCATCACAGTAATCATCCCTTAGAAGTATTGCTTTGTTGTTCACTAAACCGATGGCACCTTCATGACAGGCATCTACACAGAGACCACATCCATTACAAAGTTCCTCATTGATTTTTATTATTTTTCGAATCATCGAATCATCCTCCCTATATTTATATATTAAGAAAATAAAGTCCTATTTAATTTCTATAGGAATCCTAACACGGCTATAAAAAGAAATATGTAGCCTTAGCTACACATTGCATAAAACACCAGATTTTCAATTAATTTTTTAGTCAAGATTAACTTGGAAAATTAATAGTTAACCAAAAATTTTTTAAGTCTTTTTTCTATTAATCCTCCGATAATGCCGATTAATGTTCCGGTAATGGTTCCTGTAATTAATAAAGCCGGTAGATAATTAATAATACTGGCGCTTTCTAAAATCAGAATCGCCATAAGAATCTGTCCAATATTATGGGAAATTCCACCGATGATACTTACACCAACCATGCTGAAAAATTTCAATTTTTTAAATAGGATCATGAGTAGACAACTTAATAATCCACCTGCTAAGCTATACATCATGGTAGATAGATTACCAAAAGTAAATCCAACTAGAATAATCCGAATGATAGACAATACAAAGGCCTGAGTGGAACCAAACCCGTACAGGGCTATCATTACAACCAAATTTGCAACGCCTATTTTAATTCCTGGTATGGGAATAGGGATAGGAAATAAACTCTCCAAATAACTTAATATAAATGCCAATGAAACCAACAAACCATAGGTTGCTATTTTCTTTGTTTTCATGAAAACCTCCAAAAATCTCGTCATTGGTATCCAAAATAGATATTTAATTTGCTACGGAATCAACTTCATTTACTTGGCCATCGATAATTTCTAAAACAACTTTATTGGGTAAACATACAATGGTTTCATGGTCATAATGTATCTCTTTTTGATGCACACAAATCTTATCAGGACAGCTGGCATCGATCATATCCACATAGCCATCTTGAATTTCAAAGGTGTTAAATTTGCCGTTTTCCTGCTCGATGGAAAAAGTGGTGTCTTTATCTAAATCCAATATTTTATATTCCTGTCCGTCTACGGTAATACGAACTTTGCTTCCTTCTGTTTTCATGAAAAATTTCATAGGCCAATTTAATTTGAAAAAACTCAAAGACCATATGAGAAGTACTATTGCAAGAATAATACCAATTAGTATAAAATCATTTTTTTTAATCATAATATGCCCCTAACTTAATGTAATCCTATGTAGTAATAAGTAACGATCGTTTCTATATAGAATTAAGATTAAAGTTTAATGGGGTGACATAATTATATTATGTCACCCTAGATCAAATTTACATCCATAAGATTATTGTGAAACATTTCCTTATTGAAAGGAAGCCAATATCATATATATAAATGAAGTAGAAAGCAATTCAATGGGAAGTCTCTTCCACTCTTTGCTCAACCTTGAAAAAACAAGGGTTTGTCTAATGGAAAGAAAACAAAGAATTGCTACTGCTATCCCTATGATACTACTTAGGATCTCATTCATCTCAATGAACGTGAAGGGACGGCTAACAATCANCACAGGAAGAACAACGAAAATACCCTCTGGCTTTNTATTCTCATAGTGATAAATTCTATTCAATATAGCAAAGGCAATGGCAGCAAATAATAAAGCTATTGCTACGCTTTGAAAGTTTCTTGCCATAAAGCCAAAATTTGCAATCTCTACTCCGTTCATTGCCCCNTTGGATAGAAATTCCCTTAATAAGCTTATTATAAAGAGACTAGCATAAGCTCCTGCCCCCTCGNATAACAATCGGTCGTAATCCACAGTTTTATTNTCCAGTAATATGTGCTTTAAAATGAGCCCACCAATTACGATTTGAAGGAAAGTTGTTTGCAAGTCTGGGCTTGATCCAAATACAAAAAGTGAAACCAAGCGGAAAACAGAATAATCTATCGCCAAGATTAAAATAATGACGGAAAGTACTCGGCTCCATTTTGGTATAACTCCCTCTAAGCATTCATTGATAAGCAAACCTAAAGTTGTTATAAATAATATGATAATTCCATAAATAAGAGCATCTTGAATATTACTGGAAAACATAATCATCGCAAGGGCAAATGCTTCGATGGGATAATTCATTTTCATGATAGNTGCCTCCATCTTACTGATCCGTAGTTAATAGGAAGAAAAGTTCTTTATAATTATTGTGCAGCATATGCGCTAATAAAATCATAAGCTTGATTTATTGCTTTTACAACTGCATTGGAAGTCATGGTAGCTCCTGAAACAGCATCGATTTCAGAATCGTTTCCTGCATCACCTAAGGCTACTGGTGCAGTTTTTCCAGGGAACTGACTTAAATATTCATCCGTAGCGATAACGGCTCCATAACCTTCTGTTTCGGAATGGCTAATAACAGAAAGAGAAGAAATTGTTGTTGCATCCGTTTCAAAAGTTACTTCTAAAGTGATATTACCTGCAAAACCTCTTGCTGCAGTAGTAACTGCGTATCCAGTAATTGTGCCAGCATCATCGGTAATCTCTCTTGCTGCACTAATACCGTCATATCCAGTAACATCAATTGCACCTTCTACGATCTCATCCTGACCATCTGCCTTCCCATCTTTACCTAGAAGGCTAGTTCCATATACTACTCCAAATGCTAACACTGTTACTACAGCCAATGCAATAATTCCTTTTAATCTGTTATCTTTCATGATGATACCTCTTTTCATTTATTCTCTAATGTATTATTTTTTTAAACCTACTCCATAGATATGGGGCTTGATTACAGTATCTACCAGACCGGATAAACAATTAGCAAATAAAATACCAAAGCATACTCCTTCTGGAAGTAGACCCCAAACCCTTATTGCCCCTGTTATAATACCGGCAATCACCGCTATGGTTATTTTAACTCTTGGTGCAACAGAAGGATAGTCTGTAATCATAAAACAAGCCCCAAGAATTAATCCACCACTGAATAAGTTAACCAAAATATTTCCAGTAAACAATCCATCGTTTCCAAATATAAATGTCATAGCTAAAACACTGATTATATATGCTAAGGCGGCACCGATATTCACAACTTTTCGGTAACACAAATAAGCAAATCCGATTAGTAATAATAGTGCGCTAGTTTCACCGATGGCTCCTGGAATATTTCCAATAAACATATCCCATAGGGAATAGGGAATTTCTTTCCCGCTATTTAACATGTTAAGAACCGTTGCCGAAGATACTGCATCCGGTGTATTTTGGTATGTTGTAATATATCCTGCGATACTGGCTGGCCATAGGAACATAACAAAGGCTCGTCCCATTAAAGCAGGGTTTGCAAAGTTATTACCAATACCTCCAAAAAATTGTTTTACTACTATAATAGAAAAAATGCTTGATACAACTATAATCCATATCGGTGTCGTGACTGGAAAGTTGTAAGCTAGCAAGATTCCTGTAACCACTGCACTAAAGTCAAAAGCAGTGATTTGACTCTTTCTCATCTTTTGCCATAGGTATTCCGATAAGACACAGCTTATAACGGCAACCAAAACCATCAGAAGAGATCGGATACCAAAGAAATAAATAGCCCCAAGTAAAGCTGGAAGTAGAGCTATACATACATCCTGCATAATATCCCTGGTTTTTCTTTGGATTCTTAAATGAGGGCTGATATCATGTAACTGTTCTGCATTTTTTAATTGCATCTATCTCTTCCCTCCTTTTTCTCTTCTTAAATTAAAGATTTCGGTCTTAGCCACTGTAATTCGGTATGCCAATTCACGATTTGCTGGACAAACATAGGAACAAGATCCGCAACTGATACATTCTGTGGCATAAAGCTTCTCACACAAATTGATATTGTCTTCAATGGCAGCAAAATCAATTTTAAAAGGAGCAAGACCCGCAGGGCATACCCTTTCACATTCTCCACAACGAATACAAGGGGATTCAATTAAAGAATAATCTTCTAAGACCAGTAATCCAGAGGAGGTTTTTGATACGCTTCCTTCCAGATGGGTAAGTTCACCACCGATCATAATCGAGTTACCAGTCATGGGACCACCAATGATAACACGGTTATTCTTTGTTGTAAATCCACCGGCCTCATGGATTAATGTGGCATAGGGAGTACCAATGGGAACATAAAAATTACCAGGATTCTTTACTTTTCCTGTAACAGTGATACATCTGGCTATCAATGGAGTTTTTGTAAACATAATGTCTGCCATAGCCTTTGCTGTACCCACATTATTAATGATAACACCAATATCTGCGGGTAAAGAACCTGCTGGAATTTCTTTTTTTATTACGGCTTCAACCAGCTGTCTTTCACCACCCTGAGGATACTTGGTATGGAGAAGAACTAGCTCCANAGGTAAGTCTTGTCCCTCCAGTAACTGCTGTAAATGATTTGCAGCATCTTCTTTATTATCTTCAAGACACAGATAAGCCATTTTAGCTCCAGCTGCCTTTATCAGAAGTTGAATGCCATTTAATATTTCATATCCATATTCTAACATTAATCTGTGATCACAGGTTAGATAGGGTTCACACTCAGCAGCATTAATTAATACATATTTAATTGGTTTCGGGGTTTCATATTTTACATGAGTAGGAAATCCGGCACCACCTAATCCAATTAAACCGCCTTCTTTCATGGAAGTTATAATTTCTTCTTTTGTAATGCCAGAGATATCAAGAATCCGGTTTTGGTATGCCATGGTTTTCGAAGTGGTGTGGTCAACCATATTTTCGCTGGATTGTATCACAACGACTTCAACTTCGTTGCTTTGCTCATCCTTCGTTTTCCTTATTTCAGTAACCTTTCCGCTTATACTTGCATGAATATTGGCCGAACCAAAACCACTTGATTCAGCAATTAACTGACCAAGGGATACCTGGTCTCCTTCTTTAACAATTGCTTTGCAAACACTACCAGCAGATTGCTTCATAGATATTTCAACCGTTTCAGGATTTAATATACGAATTGGTTGTTGATTGCTAAGTATTTTGTCACTTCCATCCGCTGGATGGATGCCACCATGAAAGTTGGATTTTTTTAGTAGTTTCATCCTTATTCCCTTCCAGTATAATTGTTAAAATATTGACATTCCTATGCATACAAAAGCCTTTGTATGTACGGGGTAAAGCAATGTATCCTTTTACTTGACCATAATAATACGAACATTTATGAATGTCAAGCAAAAGGAAGGCCTATCATAGAAATCCGATAAAAAATGTATGAATCAATCTAAGAATTTAGTAAATAAACGTGATTCCAATTTTTTAAATGCAAGAATTCCTCTCTGATTTAAAAATATTTATTGACACCTTTCATATAGTTACTTAAAATGTAACAAGCTGTAGATCGTAATCAAAAATCATAGGAGTAATGCCATGAAATTAAAATATAGGAAAGACTTATCTTTCAAAAGATGGAATCTATTGTTTCTGTCGGGACTAATCCTACTTTTATTATTAACAGGATGTAACAAGAATAATTCTGAAAATCATAAAAATTCCGAGAAAAGTCCTATCACCAAATCCTCATTTCTTTTAAATACTTACGTTACAGTAACCATTTATGATATGCAAGATGAAGGAATATTAGATGAGTGTTTTCAGTTGATTGAAATGTATGAAACCATATTTAGTAGGACGGATCCGAATAGTGAGCTTTATAAGTTAAATACTAAGATAAATCAGAATGAAAAGTATCAAATATCGAAAGAACTGTCCCTCTTATTAGAAAAAGGATTGTACTATAGTAAACTTTCGGAAGGTAATTTTGATATTACCATAGAGCCAGTTTCATCTTTGTGGGACTTTTCATCCAATCCTCCGAGGCTTCCAGAGAAAGACGAAATCCAAAGNGCCATTAGCAGGGTAGATTATAAGAGTGTCATATTAGAGGATCAGGAAGTGACTTTTTTAAAANATGGAATGGGCTTTGATTTGGGTGCCATAGCCAAAGGCTATATTGCAGATCAGGTCAAGGAATTCTTAATTGATAAAGGGGTTGGCAGTGCTATTATAAATCTTGGGGGTAATGTCTTATGTTTAGGAAGCAAACCAGGTGGACAAGCCTTCAAGGTTGGAATACAAAAACCCTATGCGGATCGTAATGAAACCATAGCCATAATGGAATTATCTGATATGTCCGTGGTTTCCTCCGGGGTTTATGAACGTTTCTTTGTAAAAGATGGGGTATCCTATCATCATATTTTAAATCCTGCCACCGGCTATCCCCTAGATTATGGTCTCATCTCAGTCACAATTATTTCCGAAAAGTCCGTAGATGGAGATGGTCTAAGTACTACTTGCTTTGCCCTGGGATTAGAAAAAGGTTTGGACTTAATCAATCAACTNCCCAATACCTATGGGGTATTTATTACCAGTGANTATGAAATCCACTANTCCCAAGGNTTTACGGATGCTATTCCCCTGCTGAAATAAGGGATGAGATCGTCATAAAAAGGCTCTATGTCCAATTTGAACTACTCCTTCATATTTGGTCAAACATTATGAGTACGGTTCAGACTTGACATAGAGCCTCCTTAATAAAAAGAAGGAAAATCCTTATTCTTTTTATAAATTTCAAATAATTATGTCGTTAAAACTATTATTTATAATTTCTCCAGCATATCTGCTAAAGGATCCAGCCAATTTCCATCATATAACTCTATCATACCTTTATCACAAGCTGCTGCCATCTTAGGATCTATGGGTAGTTTTGCATACATGGGGATCTTATAAT